>SWCD01022912.1_pt2 | contig 12780 bp, 10 predicted proteins | sample 4693011 | NCBI WGS metagenome assembly SWCD01 (sample SAMN10267278, study PRJNA491770) | bioreactor metagenome | isolation source: DHS bioreactor inoculated with marine | place: Japan: Omine Ridge, Nankai Trough | reverse complement strand
GACCATCTTCATCATTTCGTTGCTGATTTTTTATTTGCTAATTCCCCTTATTATAAATTATATGGTCTACAAAAGTTCTTTTTTAAGAAGACTTGGTGCCATTATGATTGCATATGGAATTGGCCTGATTATCGGGAATATGGGTATGTTTCCGCAACCAAGTAAAACCATGGTGGAACTGGTAAACCACAAGGAAGTAGTGCTCACCGAAGATCTTGTGAATGAGGTGTATCCAGATAATGAAGCGCTGGTCATTAAAAAAATAAAGGTGAACAAGCAGTTGGTAAATGACCTTTATGAGCATGGCAAACTTACGGAAGACGATGTGGAATATTTTAATGTTTTTAAACTACAAGATACCCTCACCGGACTTATGATTTTACTTGCGTTTCCTCTCTTGTTGTTTTCTTTGAATGTCAGAAGCTGGTTTAAAGTGGCCGGCAAAACCTTTCTCTCATTAGTATTGGGGCTGGTTTCGGTAATCATACCTATACTAATCGGCTATATCCTCTTTCATGATACCGTAAGGGAAGCATGGAAAGTTGCCGGAATGATGACCGGTGTGTATTCCGGTGGCACGCCCAATCTGGCGGCCATTCAAAGGGCTTTAGGCGTGAACAACCTCACCTACATTATGACCCACACATACGACCTGATCATTGGAGCGGTATTTCTGCTTTTTGTCATGTCGTTCGGGCAACGCCTCTTGCTTAAATTTCTACCGGCATATAAAGTACAGGGCATAGCCGAAGATGATAATTCAAACTTTCCGGACAGCACCGATGAAAGAACCTTTTTCGATGTATTGCAAAAAAAACATATTTTACCACTGCTTGGAGCGCTTGGTATTACCCTGCTGATTGTGGGAATTAGTGTGGGCTTGGGTGAGTTTGTTACCGGCGATCAAAAAACGGTAGCCATTATTTTAGCAACTACAACCCTTGGTATTCTGGCTTCCCTGATCAGGAAAGTGAACAGGATAGAACGGACGTTTGAGTTTGGGATGTATTTTATACTCGTTTTTAGTGTGGTAGTAGCTTCTATGGCGGATTTACGAAATTTTGATATGTCGTATATCCATATATTTTATTGGGTAGCGATTGTTTATGCCGGATCACTAGCCATTCATGTAGCATTGGCAGCCTTGTTTAAAATAGATGCCGATAATGTGATTATTGTTTCGACCGCACTATCTTGCTCACCGCCTTTTGTTCCCGTGGTTGCCGGTGCGTTAAATAATAAAGAAATCATTCTTTCAGGTCTCACCGTAGGCATCATTGGTTATGCCATTGGCAATTACCTAGGTATTCTGGTAGCAGAAGTGTTACTTTATTTCGGATAGCTTAAAACAGGAAATTTAGCCCGATGTACAATCCTGATGTACCATCTTTGGCGCTAAGTGCCCGGCCATAATCCACGGCAATAATGAAATTCTGGTTCATGCCAATGTGCAATCCGCCACCAAAACCACTGTGGAAATTTTCGGCTCCCAGGTCGAAATACACTTCTTTTTCATCATCGGGTACATTTTCATTTACCGCATTTTCAATGTCGATATACTGGATAACCCTGCCCGTATCAAAAAATCCGCTTAGAGCCATATACCAGTTCTGGTTGATAAAACTGAAATACCAGAATTGCCATCTTAACTCAAAATTACCATATACAATTCCGTCTCCAACTACCCTGTTGCGCTCGATTCCCCGAATTGTTTTAGCGCCACCCAGACCTTCGTTGTAAGCACCTTTCATAGTTACAAAATACATCAGTCCCTGCGCGTAATAGGGAGTATGACCGGCCACATTTACCTGCATGCCCAAACGGTAGGCAAACGATAAGCGGTTCTTTACAAGCGTAAAATATTGGCGGTGGGTTATGGCAAATTTGATAAAACCCTCATCCATGTCAGAAGTAAATTTGGGTGCCATGGCCAGGATAGCTTCAGTCCATATACCTTTTGTTGGAAGCGCATCATTATTACGGCTATCATAAACCAAACCCACTTTAAAAACAGTGAATAAACCACCGGCTCTTTCATTTTTTGGAATCAAATTCCAGGAGTTATATTTTTGAAACAATCCAGCAGTATCTGGTAGTATTTGGTCTTCATCTTTGCCTTTATTTAGCTTGGCGATATCAACGGTATCCATTTTAATGCTGTAAAAGTCAGCGCCGGCCATCCAGCGGAATTTATCGCTGGTGATCTTACCCTGAAAATCAAGCTTGGCCCTGAAGAATTTCCGGTCTGTTCTGTAAAAAACCCTCGAAACATAATCAACATTTTCGTCATCAGTCCATTCGGGATTGTAAACAGCCTCATAACCATTAAAACCATAAAATTTGAAACCCCGGTCAGTTAGTAGCTCAGGTCGAAAGAAGTGCGAATACCCTTGATCAGTTTATCTGAATCATAATAGAATCTGAAAATACCGCTTCCTTTTAAATACCATGAACCTTCCACATAAATCGAATGGTCATACTTAGGATAACGGGAACCATCGCCATAATGGTACATATTGACCAATGCGCCTAATTGTAAGCCGAGGTCAGAGTCGTATGAGATAACCGGAAGTCCGCCAAAATTCCATCCTTTTTTAATTTTCTCTTCTTTCTCTTTCTTTTGATAGGTTGTATCGTTTTGTGCTGATGAACTGAAAGCGCATAACATGGCCGTGGCCAAAACAAGCAAGCTGAAGTAAATTTTTCTCATAAATGATGATTTAGGGTTTTATTCTTTTAAAAATGATCCGCTGTTTATTATTTTTTCGGCCTCAACAACCACATAGGTATACATGCCGGATGAGAATTTAGAAATATCCAGTGAAATTATTTTTTTATGAAATGCAGTAGTAACCATCATCCTGCCCTCCTGATTATACAGGATCAGTTCCCGGTTTTTTCCGGTTTTTTCTATTTCAAAATGGATGATGGACGCGGAAGGATTAGGATATACATGCAATGCGATCGGTTTTTCCCATAAATTGATAATCCCCGTATTGGTTGAAATACTCAGGCTGTCGACTAGAAGTACTGATCCGTTGTGCGACATATTTTGGAGTCCCTCATCCGTGGTCGACATGATAAGCACATTAAACGTATCAGGAATATGGCCGTTGAGGTATTTCATTTTTACGGTAAAAGGTGTCCAATCAGCAGCATCATTTAAATAGGTGTAGCCACGACCAATAGTATCATAATCTTCATTTGCACGGTTACGGAAGTTATACATCAATATCACTGCCGAATCATTGCCAACGCCCTGGTATTTATACATACCCTTAAGCTCAAATACATTCTGCTGAAGAAATAAGCCACCGGAATATGAAAATGTCTGTGTAAAAATATCAATATTGAATTTGGCCAGCGTGATCACACCTGGTGCTAAAAAAGTCTGATCTAAAAAGCTGAGCACCTTCGATTCTAAATGTGCTGAATAAGATCCGTAATAGGCATCTTCACTTTTACTAACCACGCTCTGGCCAGCTATACTTGTATATACATTGGGGGTATTCCAGTTTTTAGGGTTTTGGTAATTATTGGTCTGCACCCACTCTTCAAAACTATTATTAGGGATCTGTCCGAAACTATATGCCGCAATTAGTATCAAGGGAACAATAAGAAGCCTGTTTTTCATAATTTTTAACTTTTGCGGGTTTATCAATTATGCATCTTTGTGAATTGGTTGCTAATTTATAGTTTATATTCGTTAACGCAAATTATTTTTATTCTCGCTTAAGTGATTTCATACCTTAAATATGCCCTCCTGGTTATTATAAGCCTCTTTTGTCTGTTAAAAGCAGAAGCTTTAAAAGCGCAGCAATTACCCGATAGTGTGTTTATTTTTACCGGAAAGGTTGTAAGTAACGATAGCCTTATCGCGATACCAAATGCGCATATTATCTCCAAATTTAATCATTGGGGAACCATTAGTGACAATGAAGGTATGTTTAAAATGTATGCCAGGGCGAACGATTCATTACTTGTAACATCAGTAGGTTACAGGCCACTTATATTTGGTATTGAAAGATCGATGGTGAATGAGAGCAAAGCGTATCAGATATTGATGGAGGTAGATACTATTAAAATCAATGAAGTGATTATTCGTGCATTTTGGGATTACCAAACATTTAAACTGATTATATCTCAAATGGAACCCCTTGATTTTGATTACGAAAGGATCAACTTTGATGAAAATTTAATGTTGTCGTTACCCACAACAGGCACAGGTTTGAGCCCTATACAGGCATTGTACAACCGTTTTAACAAAAACGAACGATTAAAACGCAAGTTATTAAAAATCAGGAGAGAGTATAATGAGTTAATGATGCAGATGGGCCGGCCAAATGACACGGTACCTTCTAAACCTGAGCATATGCAAGTGTCGCCACGCTAACTTTGGTATCCGGAATTTCAAGTAATGGTACTATGCAGGCCTCCATGGTAGCCCCGGTGGTTAACACATCATCAATTAATATCAAGTGTTTGCCTGCAAATTCATTCGCATCAGTTACCGTAAAAACACCTTTTACATTTTCCCAGCGGGTATAGCGGGCTTTTTTCGTTTGAGAAGAAGTATAAGATTGCCGTACTAAATTATTGACTGAAACCGGAATTCCCAACGAAGCTTGCATGCCCTTTGCGATCACTTCACTTTGGTTAAACCCTCTTTTATATTGCTTTTTAGGATGCAAAGGAATCGGAACAATCATATCTGCCGTGTTAAAAAAGGGGCTTTCCTTTATTGATTCGCCAAACAACCTGCCCATGAATACGCCCACTTCTTTATGTCCTTTGTATTTAAGTGCGTGCATCAACCGCTGGACGTGGCCTCCCTTGTTAAAAAATAAAAATGAAGTAGCCGAATGAATATGAACCCTACCCCAGAATATCTGGGAGATAATATTGTCTTCGTGCAGATGAAAACCTGTTTTTGGAAGTTTAAAATAACATGAAGTACAAACAACCTCTTCTTGCTCTATCAGGGCTTCGCCGCATGCATAGCAGGCATTTGGGAAAAACAGATGAATAACATCCGAAATCCACAATCTATCAAAGAAGGTTTTTTTTCTTGTCATTGGTAATCAGGGAAACAAAGGACTAAATTAAGAAATTATCCGCAATTTATTTTTGGGAATCTGGATAAAGATGATCTGGTTGATAGCTTCAATCTTGATACGCACTTTATGTTTCTTTTTCACTTCAACCAATTCGCCGGTCAATCCGGTCATATGGCCCGATATCACTTCAACTACCTGGCCTTTTTCCCATGACATATCTGTGATTTCTTCAGGTTCTGCATCTTCAAGAAAAAATTTGATGGCTTCAATCTGTTGTGGGGGAATCGGAACGGCTTTTCCTTCAAAAGTAATGTAGCGCACCACATTGTAGGCTTTTAACACATCATAATATTGAGCAGGTTCGATGTGCACAAAAATATAGGATTTGAATAAAGGTTCAACAACCCATTTTTTCCGGTCGCTCCACTGTTTTAAAACCTTGATCAATGGCAGGTAATGGTCAAATCCAAGCTTTTCAAGTTCAGCAGAAACTTTTTTCTCTGTCCGCGATTTTACATAAATGGCAAACCAGGATTTGTGCATGCTTAATTTGCTGTTTTATTTGAGAAAGGAATGGCGTTCACCTTTCATTTCAGGTACTTGATTGCGGATTTTATGCGCAATTTCAATGCTGTTTCCAGCTTCGGTAATACCATAGCCTTTACCCCTAATATTTGCTGATAGCTTAAGGTATGCAGATCAGTAAAGCCGCCACTGAATTCAATCTCCCGGTTGTCGATTTTTATGGAGCGGAATGTCGGTTGTCCGTTTTTAATCGCTTTTTGAGGTAAATCTTCCCGATCGATACTCAAATACCATTTTACATTGGCTTTTTCAAGCTGCAAAAGACCCGATGCTTTGTTTTCATTTAGAAGATACACCTGGCTTTGTTTCATATCTCCAAAAATCCAACTGAGCATGTCAAAAAAATGAATTCCTATGTTGGTCACCACACCACCAGATTTCTTTATATCTCCTTTCCATGAATAGTGGTACCATTTTCCTCTGGAAGTAATATAAGAAAGTTCAATGTCATGTATTTTACCGGTTTTTTCCGTATCAAATTTATTTTTTAATTCGATAATGGAGGGATGGTGCCGAAGCTGAAGGATGTTATATATTTTTTTTCCTGTTTCTTTTTCAATATCCTCGAGGCCTTTTAAATTCCATGGATTAAGCAAAAGCGGCTTTTCACAGATGGCATGGGCATCATTCCTTAATGCCAGCCGGATATGTGCATCGTGTAAATAATTGGGCGAACATATCGATACATAATCCACCTTTCGTTCACCAGATTTCCTTAGTTTATCCAAATGACGATCAAAACGTTCGGGCTCTATGAAAAAATCGGCATCAGGAAAATAACTGTCAATAATGCCCACACTGTCAAATGGGTCTAAAGCAGCTATCAATTCATTGCCCGTTTCTTTTATGGCTTTCATGTGCCTGGGGGCGATGTACCCTGCCGCACCGATCAACGCAAATTTTTTCATCTAAACTATGTATTATCTATTCCTGAAATCAGTCTTCGTTAAATAGTCGTTTTAAAAAGGATTTTTTCTTTTCGGGCTTATCATCCGTATAGTAGCCGTATCCATACCCATAGCCGTATCCATACCCATATCCATATCCGTATCCGCGGCCATAGCCATACTGATAGCCATACACACCGCTGGTTGCGATATCATTTACAGCAACACTCATTTTCATACCCCGGTCTTCAATTTCATTAATAATTGAGCCAAATACTTTCTTATGGGTGTATCGCTGTCGGACAATGAAGAGGTTCACATCCGAGTGATCCATCAGGAGGTAGGCGTCTGTAACCAGTCCGATTGGTGGTGTATCCAGGATAATGTAATCATACCTTTTTCGCAGCTCTTCGATCAATATTTTGGTTTTGTCGGAGGCGATCAATTCTGCAGGATTGGGAGGCACGGGCCCTGCCATGATGATATCCAGGTGTTTTAATTTGCCCGAAGGCTGAATGATATCGTCCAGTTCGCTATCGTCAATGAGGTAAGAAGTCAGCCCTTCATCATTGGAGAGGCCAAAATCCTGGTAGATTTTAGGTTTCCTGAGGTCAAATCCCAGTAGGATTGTTTTCTTTTCATATTGGGCATATACGCTGGCCAGATTGATGGAGATAAACGTTTTTCCGGCGCCAACCATATCCGAAGTTACCATGATCACATTGGTATCTTTGCCTTTGGTGAGGTATTGTATGTTGGTTCGCATCGAACGGAACGATTCGGAAATACTCGACTTCGGAAAACTGCCCACTACCATATTGGTTTCCTTGTTGGAATGGTTTATTTGCCCGACAATCGGGAAATTGGTCAGCTTTTCAATATCTTTTCTTTCAATTACAGTGTCGTTCAGATAATCTTTACCTAATACATACACCACCGGAAATACAAGTCCCAGAATCAAAGCAATCATGTAGTTCATTGTTTTATTCGGAGCTACACCCCTGCGCAAATCATATCGTGCTTCGTCAATCACCTCGTTATCGGGTACGTTGGAAGCTTTGGTAATTTGCGCTTCCGATCTTTTCTTTAACAAGAAAGTATATATACTATTAGCCAGGTCAAAGCGGCTTTGGTAGCCGAACAACTCATATTGTGTTACAGGGAGACGCGAGGCTTCACTGTCAAGTGTTGCTAAAAGATCATCGATTTTTTGATTGGTTTCTTTCAGATTTTGCAGGTTGTTTTTTATGTTTTCAAGTATGGCTTGTTTGGCACTGTTAATTTTTGTGTCGATCACTTTGAGAGAGGGGCTATTTTCCGTTGCAAATAATAAGGCATCCTCTCTTTCAGCGTATAAACTGAGCAATGCACCAAATAAGGAGCCAAGTACCGGATCTTCAATGCCCATTGAGGAAGGAGCAATCAAACTTTCAGGATTGTCAATGTTGCTTCTGACGTAATTTTCCAGGTTTTTATAGTATGAACTCGTAACAACAATCATGGCCTTTTCTTTTTCAAGTGCAGCGGCTTCCTGCATGATCTGCTCCGTTTCAAAGCTGATATTCATGATTTTGTTGTTCGCCTGAAATTGTTGCAGATCCTCTGCAGCGCGCAATACTGAATCGGAAATTATGCCCAATTGGTCTTCAATAAAATCAATGGTATTCTGAACTATAAGGTTCTTTTTCTCAAGACTCTGGCTTAAATACACATCGGTTAAGGTGTTAATAAAACTAACCGCCTTGCGCGCATTTTTACTACGCATTTTAATGCTTAATATAGAAGACCCTTCAGTAATGGGCGACACAGTAAAACCCCTGAATGCGCCTGTTAAGCTGAAGTAATCCCTGAAGACAAAGTCATAACTCCTGTTCACATGTGCTTTCGGCCTGAAACGGTCGTTAGCGATAACTTTAAAAGTATTATGTGGTGTGCTGATTGTTTCGCCAAATCTGAAACTTTGATTCACCTCAAACTTACCAGTTTTACTATCCGTATATTTGGCTTTGCTGTAATCATACATCCGCACATATTCACCGGCGGCTTCCAGCCGGTATTCGCTGGTACTTAACAGGGTGATAGTATAACTGAGCCCGGTAGCTTGTGGAACCGCAGTATCAAAAACCACTTCAAAAGGCGCTTCATGGTATAATTCCCGCCTGATCATGCTTCTATCTTCAAAATAAGATACCTCGAAATCAAGGTGCTGAATGACTTTAAAAACATGAGAAAATGATCTTAGTTTGACAACTTCATTTTCTATGCTTTTATTCTGGCTGTATAAACCGATACCAATAGCCCTGGAAGGATCTGCCATCGATTGGTCTTGCTTGATCAGCAATGTGGCATCCACTTCATAAACCGGAGCCGTGTAATTATTGAATAAAAACGCGACCACAATGGCGACAAATACCGTGAGCACAAACAAATACCAGTGCTTAACGAACTTAAATATCAGCACTTTGAAATCTACGCTTTCTTCCTGAAGATGGATACCTTCTATCGGGTCTGTATTCATTGCGTTTTATTTTAATAATGCGACCATAGCGAGAATAAATGAAATAGTGCCCATCACCATGCCATAGGGGAATGTTGTGAATGCGAATTGTTTCATCTTTATTGGCTTAACATATATAATATCATCGGGCTGCAGGTAAAAATAATCGGATGACAGAAATGACCGGCTTGACATATCTACCTGCCTGACTTTTGAACCGTCTTTGGTTTTTCTAATGATTGTTACCTCATCCCTGATAGAAAAATCGGTCATGTCGCCTGCCATGGCCATGGCTTCAAACAGATTAATATCTGTTTGGTAAATATTATATTGGCCCGGTGAATTCACTTCGCCTAAAATAGTAATGTTGAAATTCACCAGTTTCACTATCACAACAAATTCCTTTATGTAAGCAGCCAAATGTTCAGTGAGCAGGTTCGTAATTTCTTCAACGGTATGGTTTTTCACATATATTTTTCCCACTAGCGGGAATTCAAGATAACCCTCTTCCGAAATGGTATAGCTATTTAAATAGTTGCCGCCGCCTGCACTTGAGCCACCACCTCCGCCAGACCCCATCGGGTTCAGTATATCGTTGGTCGTTTCGTCCATGCTAACAATTTTAATGTACAGGTTATCGCCATTTTGAACCTTATAAGTTACTTCCCTGTCATTTACAAATTCAGTTAAAGTATCAGCATCCGACTTGACACGCATATACAGCATTTTCTTTTGCGGCACACACGATGAAAGAATGAAAATGATCAAACTTAGTCCGATGAGCGTTTTGACATTAAACCAGGAGGTGTTTTTCATTGACGTGTAGCTTAGGCTTCTTTCGTTTATGGTTATATGCAAATTTAGTCCTTTTTTATAATTAGATATACCATACCCCCAACACAATCTTTGCACAAATGATTCTTAATAACAATGGATTAGATTTATGGTTGGGTGGAATACATATGAATATTGAATAACTTTGCCGAAAAACTTGCATTATGGCAAATAGATTAATGGATCCAATTGGAAAACTGATGGGGCTGCGTTATAAATCACATCCCTGGCATGGCGTCGATATCGGGCCCGGCACACCCGAAGTTATAGTTTGTTTTATTGAGATGGTGCCCACCGATACGGTTAAGTATGAAGTGGATAAAGATTCGGGCTACTTGCGAATTGACCGGCCACAGAAATATTCCAATGTGGTACCTGCATTGTATGGTTTTATACCGCAAACATACAGTGCTGATTCGGTGGCAGCATATTGCAATGAAAAAACCGGCAGAAAGGATGTGGTAGGTGATGAGGATCCTATTGATATTTGCGTGTTGACTGAAAAAGAAATTACCCATGGCGATATATTAGTAAGAGCCAGGCCCATTGGGGGTTTTCGGATGATTGACGGCAACGAAGCTGATGATAAACTGGTGGCTGTTTTAAATAATGATGCCATGTACAGCAAGTATAAAAATATCAATGACCTGCCCGACATTGTGATCGAACGCCTGAAACACTATTTTCTAACTTATAAAGACTTACCAGGCGAAGAAAGCAATGTAGAAATACCTCATGTGTATGGTGTTGAGGAAGCTTACGAGGTGATCAAAAGATCGATGAAAGATTACAGCGACAAATTTGAAAGACTTGAATCTCTCCTTTCAAATGTTTAAAATTTCTTTTTGATTCATTTAAAACCTTTTCTCTGTTTACCAGTCAAAATAAACCGAGTTATGGAATTATATTACTTTTGCCCCGCTTAATAAAACTACTGAAATAAAAAATATATGGCTAAGAATTTGGTAATCGTTGAGTCACCTGCAAAAGCAAAAACCATTGAAGGCTTTTTAGGTGAGGATTTTGTGGTTCGCTCCAGTTTCGGGCATGTGATGGATTTAAATAAAACCAAACTCAGTGTGGATGTTGAAAATGATTTTCAACCCGAGTATGAAATAAGCCCCGATAAAAAGAAAGTAGTCAAAGATTTGAAAAAGATGGCGAAAGATGCCGAGATGGTATGGCTGGCTTCTGATGAAGACCGCGAGGGAGAAGCCATTTCATGGCACCTGTTCAAAGCACTTGATCTGAATGATGAAAAAACGAAGCGCATTGTTTTTCATGAAATAACAAAGAATGCCATTACTGAAGCCATTCAATCACCCAGGGATATAGACAGGAACCTGGTTTCAGCCCAACAGGCACGACGGGTTCTTGACCGGTTAGTAGGTTACGAATTATCGCCATTGTTGTGGAAAAAAGTAAAACCATCCTTATCAGCAGGTCGCGTACAATCGGTAGCGGTAAGGCTGATTGCTGAGCGTGAAGAGGAAATCAAGAACTTCAAAAGCACATCGGCATATCGAATTGTCGTCGATTTAAAACCAGCAGATAAAAAAAGCGGGATTTTCACCGCTGAATACCCAAGTCGTTTTACCCAACTCGATGAAGCCAAACAATTTCTGGAGGATCACATTGATGCCAACTATAAAGTAGCGTCTATTGAAAAGAAACCCGGCAAAAGATCACCGGCTGCGCCTTTCACTACTTCAACATTGCAGCAGGAAGCATCGCGGAAACTGGGCTTTTCAGTTGCCAACACCATGCGCATCGCGCAGCAGCTTTACGAGTCGGGAAGGATTACATATATGAGGACTGACTCCGTGAATCTTTCAAAACTGGCAATATCCATGGCCAAGGATGAAATTACGAAGTTGTATGGTGAAGATTATGTAAAAACACGCCGGTTTGCTACCAAAACTAAAGGTGCACAGGAAGCACACGAAGCGATCAGGCCAACTTATCTGAATAATAGTTCTGTTGATGGTACATCTGATCAGAAAAGGTTGTACGACCTAATATGGAAAAGGACTATTGCCTCACAAATGAGTGAAGCCAAACTGGAAAAAACCAATATCAGTATCGAGTCGTCAAAGGCTAAAGACCTTTTTATGGCCAGCGGCGAAGTGGTAAAATTCGATGGTTTCCTGAAAGTATATATGGAAGGAACCGATGATGAAAACGGAGAAACACCGGGCTTACTTCCAGCGTTAAAAGGTGGCGAAGCGCTTGAATTTATCGAAATGAGGGCGCGTGAAAAATATACCCGGCCATTGCCTCGATATACGGAAGCCAGCCTCGTTAAAAAACTTGAAGAACTAGGTATCGGGAGGCCGTCAACCTTTGCTCCTACCATTTCTACCATTCAGAAAAGGGAATATGTGGTAAAGGAAAACCGCGACCAGGGCAAACGAAAAGTGAACCTCTTATTATTGAAAGGTGGTGCTGTAAAAACAACAGAAGAAAGTGAAAACATTGGTTCGGAAAAAGCCAAATTATTCCCGACGGACGTGGGTATATTGGTTAACAAATTCCTGATGGAATATTTCGATAATATCATAGATTATAATTTTACAGCCAAGGTTGAAAAGGAGTTTGACGAGATTGCTTTAGGGAAAAAGGAATGGAACAAGATGATCAAAAGCTTTTATGGTCCCTTCCACAACAAGATTGAAGATACCCTTGAAAATGCTGGCCGTTTCAGCGGTGAAAAACTGCTCGGCACCGATCCCAAGTCGGGTAAAAATGTGTATGTAAAAATTGGCCGTTTTGGTCCGATGGTACAAATTGGTGATTCCGATACGGAAGAAAAACCCAAATTTGCTGGCTTGCGGAAAAACCAAAGCGTAGAAACCATCACTTTTGAAGAAGCCCTGAAATTATTTGATTTCCCCAGGTCAGTTGGCAGTTATGAAGAAGA
>SWCD01022808.1_pt1 | contig 12784 bp, 14 predicted proteins | sample 4693011 | NCBI WGS metagenome assembly SWCD01 (sample SAMN10267278, study PRJNA491770) | bioreactor metagenome | isolation source: DHS bioreactor inoculated with marine | place: Japan: Omine Ridge, Nankai Trough | reverse complement strand
ATTCTGATCTTTGCGATCATGTATTTCCTGCTGATCCGTCCGCAACAGAAGAAGCTCAAGGAGCACAAGGCCATGATCGGCGCGCTGCGCCGGGGCGATCAGGTGGTGACGCAAGGCGGCCTCATCGGCAAGGTGTCCAAGGTCAAGGATGACAGCGAGATCGAGGTGGAACTCGCGGAAGGTATCAAGGTTCGTGTGGTGCGCGCCACCATCGCACAGGTTCTGTCCAAGACCGAGCCCGCCGAGGGCTAAGCCCCCGGCCCCCTGCGAAAAAGCTCTGAAAGGGCGGGAAAATGCTGCAAATCGACCTGTGGAAACGCCTCTGTATCTGGGGGTTGGTGGCCCTTGGTCTGATGCTGGCCCTGCCGAACGGGTTTTATGACAGGGTAGAGCGGCATAACGATGCCGTGGCCGCTGTTGAGGCGGGACAGGATCCGGCCGCGGTGGCCGAGGATCTGTCGCTCTGGCCTGATTGGATGCCGTCCAACCTTGTCAATCTGGGGCTCGACCTGCGTGGCGGTGCGCATCTCTTGGCCGAGGTCAAGGTCGAGGATGTGTATCAGGCGCGGGTTGAGGGCATGTGGCCCGAGGTGCGCGATCTCTTGCGCGAAGAGCGGGATCGCGTGGGGCCGATCCGGCTGCAACAGACCGAAGCGCCCGAGTTGCGGGTACGACTGGTCGAGCGGCCCGAGATGGCGGGTGAGGCGGCGGCATTGGTGCGGGGGCTGGCAGCCCCCGTCACGGATCTATTGACCGGCGTCGGCGGTAACGACATCGACGTGACCACCGACGGCGCGGATGTCATCATTCGCCTCAGCGAGGCCGAACAGCGTGCCACCGACGACCGCACCGTGCGGCAATCGCTGGAAATCATCCGTCGCCGGATCGACGAGGTGGGCACGCGCGAGCCGACAATTCAGAGGCAAGGGGCGGACCGGATTCTGATTCAGGTGCCGGGGATCGGCAGTGCCGCCGAGTTGAAGGCGCTGATCGGGACCACGGCGCAACTGACCTTTCAGCCGGTCGTAAGCCGCGCGTCCAGTGCCGATGCACCGGCGGGGGCGGGTAACGAGGTATTGCCCGCGCTCGATGAGAGCGGGGTTTACTACATCCTCGAGCGTGCGCCAGTCGTGACCGGCGAGGAACTGGTCGATGCGCAGCCCGATTTCGATCAGAATGGCCGACCGGCGGTATCCTTCCGCTTCAATCCCACGGGCGCGCGCAAATTCGGCGATTACACGGCTGAAAACATCGGCAATCCCTTTGCCATCGTTCTCGATGGCGAGGTCATCAGCGCGCCAGTGATCCAGAGCCACATTCCCGGCGGATCGGGGATCATCACCGGCAATTTCAATGTCGAGGACAGCACGCAGCTTGCGGTGCTCCTGCGCGCGGGCGCGTTGCCTGCCGGGCTTGAGTTTCTCGAAGAGCGCACGGTGGGCCCAGAACTGGGTGCCGATAGTATCGAGGCGGGCAAGCTGGCCTGTCTTGTCGCCTTTGCGCTGGTGCTGGTCTACATGGTCCTGAGCTATGGCATCTTTGGCATTTTTGCAAATCTTGCCCTGATCGTGAACGTCGGTCTGATCTTTGGCCTGTTGAGTCTCATCGGCTCTACGTTGACCCTGCCGGGCATTGCCGGGATCGTGTTGACCATCGGGATGGCGGTGGATGCCAATGTGCTGGTGTTCGAGCGCATCCGTGAAGAGATGAAATCGGCCAAGGGGGCGGCGCGGGCGATTGATCTGGGTTATGAAAAGGCGATGAGCGCCATCGTGGACGCGAATATCACCACCTTCATGACCGCGCTCATCCTCTATGTCATGGGCTCTGGCCCGGTGCGTGGCTTTGCCATCACGCTGGGGCTGGGGATTGTGACCTCGGTCTTTACCGCGCTCTTTGTGACGCGGCTGATCACGGTCATGTGGTTCGAGCGCAAGCGACCCAAGACGGTCCTGACCGGACGCAGTTTCCGGATCGTGCCGGAAACCACCTCTTGGGATTTCTTTGGCCGGTGGAAGCTGTGGTTGGGCATTTCCGGGGTCATGATCCTTGTGGCGTTGGGCTCTTTTGCGGTGCAGGGGCTAAATTTCGGCATTGATTTCAAGGGGGGAACCACGATCCGCACGCTCAGCGCCGAGCCAGTTGACATTGGCACCTATCGCGGCGCGATCAACGATCTGGGGCTGGGCGATGTAAGTATCACCGAGGTATTCGACCCGACCTTTGGCCCCGAAGAGAATGTGGCGATGCTGCGGATACAGGCGCAGGACAAAGCCGAGAGCGTGACACCCGAAACCATCGCGGCGGTCGAAGGGGCGTTGCAGCAGGTGGTGCCGGATATTCAGTTCACCTCGGTCGAGAGTGTGGGGCCGAAAGTGTCGGGCGAGCTGATTCGACCGGCGTGCTTTGCCGTGTCCTCGCGATCGGGGCGGTGTTGATCTACATCTGGATGCGGTTCGAGTGGCAGTTCGCGGTGGGGGCGGTCATTGCGCTTGTGCATGACGTCGCGCTGACGGTGGGGGTCTTCTCGGAATTGCAGATCCAGTTCGATCTGGCGATCATCGCGGCCCTTTTGACGCTTGTCGGCTATTCACTGAACGACACGGTGGTGGTGTTCGACCGGGTGCGGGAGAACCTGCGCAAGTACAAGCAGAAGCCGCTGCGCGAGGTGCTCAACCTCTCGATCAACGAAACGCTGAGCCGAACCATGGTGACGTCGCTGACCACGCTGCTGGCCCTGCTGGCGCTCTATTTCCTTGGTGGTGACGTGATCCGAGGCTTCGTCTTTGCGATGATTTGGGGTGTGATCGTGGGCACCTATTCGTCAATCTTCGTGGCCAGCACGATCCTGATGTGGCTGGGTGTGAAGCGCGACTGGTCCAAGCCGGATGCCAACGCGGGCACGCAATTTGCCAATATAGATGCCTGAGACGCTGAGCGCGGTCTGGGCCACGCCGGGGCTGCCATGGCTCTTGCTGGCGATTGCGTTGGCGGGGATCGTGCGCGGATTTACCGGGTTTGGCACGGCGCTGATCTTTGTGCCGGTGGCGGGGATATTCCTGCCGCCGGAGATCATCGTGGGGGTGATCACGCTAACTGGCATTGCCAGCACCTCTGCGCTGTTGCCGCGGGCGTGGTCACAGGCGGATCGGCGCGAGGTGGGTATCCTGGCGTTTGCGGCGCTCGTGACCGTGCCGCTCGGTCTGTGGCTCATGGCGCGGCTCGATCCGGTGAGCATTCGTTGGGTGGTCGCCGCTGTTGGAACCGTGACTTTGGCGGCGCTCATCACCGGGTGGCGGTTCTCGGGGCAGGTGGGACGCCCCATGCTGGTGGCGATTGGCGCGTTGGCTGGGGTGATCGGCGGGCTGACAGGATTGACGGGCCCGGTGGTGATCCTGTTCTACCTCGCCGGGCAAGCGGTGGCGCAATCGGTGCGTGCCAATACGATCCTCTTTCTGGCGGCGCTCGATGTGGTGATTGTGGTGAACCTGCTCTTGCGCGGGACGATCAATGGCCAGATTTTCCTTTTGGCGCTGATACTTGCGGTGCCCTATTTCATCACCTCGCTGTTCGGGCAATCGCTCTTTGACCCGCGTCACGAGCGGCTTTATCGTTGGGCGGCCTATGCTGTGATCGGTCTGGCCGTGGTGAGCGGTTTGCCGATCTGGGGGACGGAAGGATAAGCGATGCGGATGACGGAAATCAGCTTTGACGGGGCGACGCCGATTGACGGCTATGGTCCGGGGTTCTTTCGGGTGGCCGGGCAGGTGATGGAAGGGGCCATTCTGGTCACGCCCAAGGGCGCGCGCACATGGGGTGGCTATAACGATGCGGCATCGCTGCTGGCCCTCGCGCTGGAGGTCGATGTGATCTTTATCGGGACTGGAGCGGAAATAGCGCATATTCCCAAAAGGTTGCGAGATGATCTTGAAGCGGCGGGATTGGGCGTGGAGACGATGAATTCGCCCGCAGCCTGCCGAACGTATAATGTGCTTTTGTCTGAGGGGCGCCGGGTGGCGGTGGCGTTGCAACCGGTGTGACGATCCGCGCGCCGATGGTGCTTTTCCATGGTCTCGCATTGGGTTAAGCACAGCGCATGATGCTGCAAGTCTCTGATCTGACCATTGCGCGCGGCGGGATACCCGTGCTGGAAGGGGTGCGTTTCACGCTGACCCCGGGTCAGGCGCTTGTGGTGCGCGGGCCAAACGGGATTGGCAAGACCACGCTCTTGCGGACAATTGCGGGCTTGCAACCGCCGATTTCAGGCCTGATCGACGTGCCGCCTGAAAGTCTCGTTTATGCCGGGCATGCAGACGGGATCAAGGCGACGCTGACGGTTGCGGAGAACCTGAGTTTCTGGGCGCAGGTCTTTGGCAAAAAAGACTATTCCAAGGCAATTGAGGCGTTCAAGCTTGGCTCTCTCTCGACCCGTCCGGCAGGCGCGCTCTCGGCGGGGCAAAAGCGACGGCTGGGATTGGCGCGGCTTTTGGTGACGGGGCGGGCGATCTGGGTGCTGGATGAGCCGACCGTGTCGCTAGACACCGAGGCCGTGGCGATGTTCGCCCATGCAGTGCGCGCGCATCTGGCGACGGGAGGTATGGCGCTGATGGCAACGCATATCGACCTTGGGCTTAATGAGGCGCAGATGCTCGATGTTGGGGCGTTTAAGGCTAAGCCATTGTCGAATAGCGATTTTGATGGGGCGTTCCTGTGATTGCGTTGCTCCTCCGGGATATTCGTCTTGCGATGCGCGCGGGCGGCGGCTTTGGTCTCGGGCTGTCGTTTTTCCTGATTGTCGTGGTGCTGGTGCCCTTTGGCGTCGGGCCGCAAAGCGCGCTCTTGACGGTGATTGCGCCCGGTGTCCTGTGGTTGGGGGCGCTACTCGCGTGTTTGCTGTCGCTCGACCGTATACTGGCCCTCGATTGGGAAGATGGGAGCCTTGACCTATTGGCCACCTCGCCCGTTCCGATGGAGGGGATCGTCAGCGTCAAGGCGTTGGCGCATTGGCTGACCACAGGCCTGCCATTGGTGGCGGCGGCTCCGGTGTTGGGTCTTTTACTCAACCTCTCAGAAGCGGGCTATAAGTGGTTGATTATATCTCTTTTTCTTGGAACGCCTGCGCTGAGTGTGATTGGCACGTTCGGTGCGGCGCTGACGGTCGGGCTCAAGCGTGGCGGTCTGCTCCTCAGCCTGCTTGTGCTGCCGCTCTATGTGCCTACACTGATTTTTGGGGCCGAGGTGGCGCGGCGCGGCGCGGAGGGGTTTGACGTGACCACCCCGCTCTTGATGCTGGCGGGGATCACCTGCGGCACCATCGCGCTTTTGCCTTTTGCCTCGGCTGCGGTATTGAGAGTGAACCTGCGCTGATGACACGGGAAATACGATGAACCTGAACGCATTCTGGGAATATGCCAATCCCAAGAAATTCATCCAGACCGCCGACCGGCTCTTGCCGTGGTTCGCGGGGCTTGCGGCGGTGACCTTGGTGAGCGGTCTGATCTGGGGGTTCTTCTTTACGCCTGCGGATTACCGTCAAGGGTCGACGGTAAAGATCATTTATTTACATGTGCCTAGCGCGCTAATGGCGATCAATGCCTGGCTCATGATGTTGATCACGTCGCTCATTTGGATTGTGCGCCGGCATCATGTGAGCGCGCTGGCGGCGCGGGCGGCGGCGCCGGTTGGCATGGTGATGACGCTGATTGCGCTGGTGACCGGGGCTATCTGGGGACAACCGATGTGGGGCACCTGGTGGGCCTGGGACCCACGCCTGACCACATTCCTAATCCTTTTTCTCTTTTATCTCGGGTACATAGCCCTGTGGGAAGCGATCGAGAATGACGACACGGCCGCGGATCTGACCAGTATTCTTTGCCTTGTCGGATCGGTTTTTGCCCTGCTCAGCCGTTATGCGGTCAATTTCTGGAACCAGGGGTTGCATCAGGGGGCGTCGCTCAGCCTCGATAAGGAGGAGAATGTGGCGGATGTGTTCTGGTATCCGCTGCTGGTCTGCATGGCGGGATTTGTATTTCTTTTCATAGCCTTGGTGTTGATGCGCACGCGCACGGAAATTCGCGCGCGGCGGATGCGGGCGCTCTTGGCGCGCGAAAGGATGGGGGCATGATGCCGGATTTGGGGAAATACGCAGAGGCGGTCTTGTCGTCTTATGCAGTGTCGATCCTGATGATCGTGGTGCTGGTGATGCTGAGCGTGCGCCGGTCAAATCGCGTGAAGAAAGAGCTGCAAGAGGTTGAAAGCAAGGTGAAATCCAATGGCTAAGCTTTCCCCCATGATGGTTCTGCCGCTGGTGATCTTTGCCGCGTTTGCCGGTCTGGCCTTTGTCGGATTGCAGCGGGACAATCCCAACGAGCTGCCCTCGGCGCTGGCGGGTAAGGCGGCACCGGCTGTGGTCGTGACGCCGCTTGGCGGTGGAAAAACATTTTCTGACAGTGACTTGCGCGACGGAACGGTCAAGCTGGTGAACTATTGGGCAAGCTGGTGTGCGCCCTGTCGAGTAGAGCATCCCAACCTTGAGAAACTGGCCAAGGACGGGATCACGATTTACGGTGTGAACTACAAGGACAAGGCAGATAACGCCTTGAATTTCCTGAAGGAACTTGGGAATCCCTATGCCGCCCTGGGAGCGGACGAATCTGGGCGGATGGCGCTGAATTGGGGCGTCTATGGCGTGCCCGAGACCTATGTCATTGATGGCGAAGGCAATATCGTGCTGCGCTTTGCCGGGCCGATCACCGAGCGGGTGATGCAGAGCACGATCCTGCCTGCGATCGAGGCCGCGCGCTAGGGGCGCTTGGCGCAAAGCCGCGCGACCTTACGATTTGTAAGGAGTGTACGCAGATTTCGTAAGCTCCGACGGCACCCGTCATTGCGGTGCCGCACAGTCCTGCGCGGTGGTCATTGCGGGCAGCGGGCAGGCGGTTTGCTTGGGATTGTCGCCATAGGCTCCATAGACAGCAAGCAGGCTGATCAGCCCGGCCTGGGCGAGGATGAGTGCGGTGGTGCGCATGGTTTACCCTTTCTCAATCTCCTGCCCTCAAGATTGGGGCGGAACGATCACGGAAAAAGGGGAATCACCTCACAATGGCATCAGGGGCGTTGAACCGGCGGGGAATGGCCGGAAATTGGGCGTCGCAGGCGGAACTCTGCGCAGGATATGAAAAAGGCGGCCCGGATGAGGGGCCGCCCTGTCGATGAGACCGCGGGGTTTATCAGGCCGCGGATTTGGCGAGGTTGCGCAGCACGTAATGCAGCACGCCGCCATGCTCGATATATTCGATCTCGATCGCGGTATCGATCCGGCATTTGAGCGTGATCGTTTTGGCGGTGCCATCGGCATAGGTGATGGTGCAGGGCACCTCGGCCAGCGGTTTGATCGTATCGAGGCCCGAAATGGCCACGGTTTCCTCGCCGGTCAGGCCCAGCGTCTTGCGGGTGTCGCCGCCGGTGAACTCGAACGGGATGACGCCCATGCCCACGAGGTTGGAGCGGTGGATACGCTCGAAACTCTCGGCGATCACGGCCTTGACCCCAAGAAGCGCCGTGCCCTTGGCCGCCCAGTCGCGGCTCGAGCCCGCGCCATACTGTTCGCCGCCAAAGATCACCAGCGGCGTGCCCGCCTCTTGGTAGGCCATGGAGGCGTCAAAGATCGAGGTCTGCGCGCCGTCCGGCCCCTTGGTATAGCCGCCCTCGACCCCATCCAGCATCTCGTTGCGGATGCGGATATTGGCAAAGGTGCCGCGCATCATCACCTCGTGATTGCCGCGCCGCGAGCCGTAGGAGTTGAACTCGCGCACGGGCACCTGACGCTCTGTCAGGTATTTGCCTGCGGGCGTGGTTTCCTTGAAGGAACCGGCGGGCGAGATGTGGTCGGTCGTGACCATATCGCCCAAGAGCGCCAGAACGCGCGCGCCGGAAATGTTGGAGATGGTGCCCGGCTCTTTGGCCATGCCTTTGAAATAGGGCGGGTTTTGCACATAGGTCGATTGCGCGGGCCAATCATAGGTTTCGCCTTCGGAGGTCTCGACGGCCTGCCACATCTCGTCGCCCTTGAAGACATCGGCATATTTCGACTGGAACGCCTCGCGCGTGACGGTGCGCTCGACCAGTTCGGCGATCTCTTTTTGGCTGGGCCAGATGTCCTTGAGATAGACGGGGTTGCCGTCCTTGTCGGTGCCCAAGGGTTCGGTGGTGAGGTCGATGTTCATGTCGCCCGCAATGGCATAGGCCACGACGAGCGGCGGGGAGGCGAGGTAGTTGGCGCGCACGTCGGGGGAAATGCGCCCCTCGAAATTGCGGTTGCCCGAGAGCACGGAGGTGGCCATGAGATCGCCTTCGGCGATGGCCTCGGAGATTTCCTTTTGCAGCGGGCCGGAGTTGCCGATGCAGGTGGTGCAGCCATAGCCCACGAGGTTGAAGCCGACGGCATCGAGATCCTCTTGCAGCCCGGCCGCCTCGAGATAGGCCGACACGACCTGAGAGCCGGGGGCAAGCGAGGTCTTGACCCAAGGCTTGCGGTTGAGGCCAAGCGCGCGCGCCTTGCGAGCGACGAGGCCAGCGCCGATCATCACGTAAGGATTGGAGGTGTTGGTGCAGGAGGTGATCGAGGCGATCACGACCGAGCCGTCACGGATGGTATAGTCTTCGCCCTTGACCTTGACCGATTTGCGCGGGTCGGCGGCGACGGCCGTGGCCGGGCCTTCGGCGGCCATGTCGGCGGCGGCGGGGCTGGCATCCTTGCCGCGATATTGCGACACCACGTCAAGGAAGGCAGCGGCGGATTTGTCGAGGGTGACGTAATCCTGCGGGCGTTTCGGCCCCGAGATGGCGGGCACGATGCTGCCCATGTCGAGATGCAGCGTGTCGGTGTAGACGGGGGCGTAATCCGCCCCGCGCCAGAAGCCGTTGAGCTTGGCATAGGCCTCGACCAGCGCGACGCGGGCCTCGTCGCGCCCGGTGTTGCGCAGGTAGCGCAGGGTTTCATCGTCGATCGGGAAGAAGCCGCAGGTGGCGCCGTATTCCGGGGCCATGTTGGCGATGGTGGCGCGATCCGCCAGCGGCAGGTGATCGAGCCCCGCGCCGTAGAATTCGACGAATTTGCCGACCACGCCCTTTTTGCGCAGCAGTTCCACGACCTTGAGCACGAGGTCGGTGCCGGTCGTGCCTTCGACCATGCGGCCGGTCAGCTCAAAGCCGACAACCTCGGGGATGAGCATGGAAATCGGTTGACCCAGCATCGCGGCCTCGGCCTCGATCCCGCCCACGCCCCAGCCAAGGACGGCCATGCCGTTGACCATGGTGGTGTGGCTGTCGGTGCCGACAAGCGTATCGGGATAGGCGACGGTTTCGCCATTCTGGTCGGTGTCGGTCCAGACGGTCTGGGCCAGGTATTCGAGATTGACTTGGTGACAGATGCCGGTGCCCGGCGGCACCACGCGGAAATTGTTGAACGCCCCCTGGCCCCATTTCAGGAACTGGTAACGCTCCATGTTGCGCTCATACTCGCGGTCGACGTTCATCTGGAAGGCGCGGGGGTTGCCGAATTCGTCGATCATAACCGAGTGGTCGATGACGAGGTCCACGGGATTGAGCGGGTTGATCTGCTGGGCGTCGCCGCCGAGAGCCACAATGCCGTCGCGCATCGCGGCAAGGTCCACCACCGCCGGAACGCCGGTGAAATCCTGCATCAGCACGCGGGCCGGGCGATACGCCAGTTCGCGATTGGCGCTGCCGCCATTCGCCGCCCATTCGGAGAAGGCGCGGATGTCATCGAGCGAAACGGTCTTGCCATCCTCAAACCGCAGCATGTTTTCCAGCACCACCTTGAGCGCGGCGGGCAGGCGCGAGAAATCGCCAAGCCCGGCCTCTTCGGCGGCCGTGATCGAATAATAGGCGACGGTCTGGTCACCGATGGTGAGGGTCTTGCGGGTCTTGGCGCTGTCTTGTCCGACGCTGATGGGCATGGGCCGTCCTTTCATGGTCGAGGCTGGATCACTTGCCCCTGCTTCTGACCGATTTGAAACGCTCGATCAAGAGGGGTGCGAGAATATTTGTATACTATTGCACACAATTGATCGATATTTCAGTAAATCACCTGTGACTCTCGAAACGTTGATTGGTTTTTGCGTGCCACGCGGCCTAAATACGAAGAGGCGCGGATATGATATGATCCGACTGTGATCAAGCACACCGAACGGGAAGACGAACGATATGCGACAACTGGCGGCGAGCGTAATCGTGGGGCTTTTGTCCCTTTGGGCGGTGCAGGCGGGCGCGCAAGAGCGGCCTGTGGTGGTAGAGCTGTTTACGTCGCAGGGCTGTTCCTCTTGTCCGCCCGCAGATGCCTATTTTCAGGACCTCGCCGCGCGGAAGGATGTGGTCGCACTCTCGCTGCATGTGGATTATTGGGACTACATCGGCTGGGAGGACAGTTTCGGCAGCCCCGATAACAGTGCCCGACAGCGCGGATATGCCAAGGCGGCTGAGCGCAAGATGGTGTACACGCCGCAGATGATCATCAACGGGGCTGATCATGTCGTGGGCACGCGGTTTGAGGATGTCGAGGCGCTGATCGCCAAGCACCGGGAGCCGGGTCAAAACGGCATTGCTGTCGAGGTGACGCGGGACGAGGAGCGGGTGCAGATCGCGGCGCGGGCAGAGCCTGCGCGCAGCATGCCGCTTTCGGTTCAGTTGGTGCGCTATATTCCCGAGGAAACGGTTGCCATCGAACATGGCGAGAATGCGGGGAAAACCATCACCTATGCCAATATCGTGACGGAAATGACGCCGCTTACGGTCTGGGACAGTCGCGAGCCGCTGGCGCTGGATTTTACGCTGGCGCGCGAGGACAAGGCGATTGTGCTGTTTCAGTATGTGGATTTCGGAACGATCGAGGCGGTTGCGCATCTGCGCTGAGGGCGCGCGCCGGGACAGCGCGGTGATACTGAGTATTTTGGCAACGATGAAGCCTGCGGGTTTTGGCGCAGGCGGGCGGGGTTATCCGCCTGTGTGGCTCATGTGGCGCGAGACGCGGCCATCGACTGTCTGGCGCGAATAGTCGAAATCGTGCCCCTTGGGTTTGCGGGTGATCGCCGCGCGAATGGCCTCTTCCAACATGGCGTCGCTGGCGGGATTGTTGCGCAGGGGTGCGCGTAGGTCGGCCATATCCTCTTGGCCGAGGCACATGTAAAGCTCACCTGTGCAGGTGAGGCGCACGCGGTTGCAGCTTTCGCAGAAATTATGGGTGAGCGGTGTGATGAATCCGATCTTCTGGCCGGTTTCCTCAAGGCGCACATAGCGGGCGGGACCGCCGCTGCGCTCGGTCAATTCGGTGAGGGTGAAGCGTTCGCGCAAGCGCGCGCGCAGATCGGAGAGTTTCCAGTATTGGCCCAAGCGGTCCTCATTGCCGATATCGCCCATTGGCATGACTTCGATAAAGGTGAGGTCCATGTCGCGCGACGCGCACCATTCGGTCAGGGTGAACAGTTCGTCCTCGTTGAAGCCCTTGAGCGCCACGGTGTTGATCTTGACGCGCAGCCCGGCATTTTGGGCGGCGTCGATGCCCTTGATCACTTGGGCCAAGCGGCCCCAACGGGTGATGTCGGCGAATTTCTGGTCATCGAGCGTATCGAGCGAGATATTCACCCGGCGCACGCCTGCGGCATAGAGATCGCCCGCGAAGCGTTCCATCTGGCTGCCGTTGGTGGTGAGGGTCAGTTCCTTGAGTGCGCCCGTCGCCAGATGGCAGGTCATCGCGTCAAAGAAGGTCATGATGCCCTTGCGCACCAGCGGTTCGCCGCCGGTGATGCGCAGTTTCTGCACCCCCATGCGCACGAAGGTCGAGCAGAGACGGTCCAGTTCCTCGAGCGTGAGCAATTCGCGCTTGGGCAGGAAGGTCATGTTCTCGGACATGCAATAGACGCAGCGGAAGTCGCAGCGGTCTGTCACGGAGACACGCAGGTAAGAGATGGCGCGCTGGAACGGGTCTATCAGAGGTGCTGTCATGGCGTAAATCTAGGCGGGGGGGCGAGGCGGGGCAAGGGACAAGTTGGCCGTTGAAGGGGCAAGTTCGGGCGGGTAGGGTGGACAAATGAGACATTTGATCGTGACCTTGGCGGTTTTGGGTGTTGCGGGCTGTGCGCAGGTGGAGCGGGTGTTCGCACCGCGCGCAGAGCCTCAGCCCGAAGTGGTGGTGCCGATGACGCCGGACACTCTGGATGAAACGACGCCGGAGGAGCGGCAGGCGGCGCGCGTCGAGGCGGCCACGGCACCGGCGGGGGCGCTGGGTACGACCGTGGCCTCGCTTGGATCGCCGGCCGAGCCGGGGCTCTGGCTCAAGACGCCGCTCGTTGATGCGCCGGGACGGGGGCGGGTGGATTATGCGCCGACCGGGCAATCGGTGGCGGTGGACCTCATCCCGCTTGCGGCGGAGCGGGGCGCGGGCAGCCAATTGTCGCTGGCGGGGTTCCGCGCTCTGGGGGCGGCGCTGACGGCGCTGCCGGAGTTGCAGGTATACCGGCTGGCCGAGTAGGGCCTGTGCATTTTCCTTTGTAATTCGGGCAGGGGCGCTCTATCCGCTGGCATGAAGCGGCGAGGGAGCAGGCATGCGCACGGTGGTATTCGATCTGGATGGAACGCTTGCGGATACGAGCGGCGATTTGCTGGCGGCGGCCAATGCCTGTTTTCGCGATATGGGCGCGGGCGATCTCTTGACGCTGGAAACCGATACCGGCGTGGCCCTGCGCGGCGGGCGCGCGATGCTGCGGTT
>SWCD01006049.1_pt1 | contig 12786 bp, 8 predicted proteins | sample 4693011 | NCBI WGS metagenome assembly SWCD01 (sample SAMN10267278, study PRJNA491770) | bioreactor metagenome | isolation source: DHS bioreactor inoculated with marine | place: Japan: Omine Ridge, Nankai Trough | reverse complement strand
GGTCGCGACTTGCGCTTTTCAGCGGCACGATCTGGCTCAACATGACATAGTACTGCTCCCGGGTCACCTTCCCCAACCACGCCCTCACAATCTCCTCCGCGCCGGGGGCGGCGACCTCGATCGGGGGCGGGGTCTCTGAGATAGCGGCGTCCTCGAACATGGCGTAGAGATGGGCGTCGAGAAATCCCATCCGCTCCGCATCCTCGCTCGACAGCGCGTAGTACACCCGCTCGATCTTCGCCCAGTGGGCGGCGGCCAGGCACATGGGGCAGGGGCGGCAGGTGGAGTAGAGGACGTGGCCCGTGAGGTCGACGGTGCCGAGGTCGCGGCAGGCGCGGCGGATGGCGACGACTTCCGCGTGGGCGGTGGGGTCGGTCTCGGGGATGACGGAGTTCGTCCCCTCGGCCACGACCACGTCACCCCGGGCGATGACCGCGGCGAACGGGCCTCCGGTGGTCGTCCGGATGTTCAAAAGGGCGAGGTGAATCGCCCGATCCATGAGCTTCTCGATCGCACCGTCCGTCATCACGGTCGGTCCTTCGGCGCTTCGAGGCAGTAGAGGTTGCCGTCCGGGTCCTGCACCCGGATCCACCGCGTCCCCCAGTGCGTGTCCTCGAGCGGGGTCACCACTTCCACGTTCGGCTCCGCGGCGAGTTTCTGTGCGAGAGCCGCCGGATCAGCCATGGCCAGGTGGACCGTGGGGCGCTCCGGGTTGCCCGCCGGATCCGCTTCGGCGAGCACCACCGCCGCGCTTCCGGCGGTCAGACGGCAGGCGCGATGGCCCTTGTCTCCCCATCGGGACTCGATCGCGAACCCGAGGGTCTTCCAGAATGTGAGAGTCTGCTCGAAGTTACGGGTCTCCACGTAGATGTGGTCGAGGGCGGTCACGCTCACTGGTCTCCCTCCCTGGCGTGGAAATGTCCCGTGAAGATGAACCGGAAGACGCCCCGGATGTCCTCGAAGACCAGGTAGATCGTCGGCAGGAGCACCAGGGTGAGGAGCGTGGCGAGGGCCAGGCCGAACACGATGGACACGGCCATGGGGATGAGGAACTGGGCCTGGAAGCTCTTCTCCAGCATCAGGGGCCCGATCCCGAAGATCGTGGTGATGGAGGTCAGGAGGATGGGCCTCAGGCGGGCGCGCCCGCCCTGCACCACGGCCTCCAGAAGCGGAATTCCCTCGCGCCGACGGCGGTTGATGAAGTCCACCAGGATCAGGCTGTCGTTCACCACGATGCCGGCGAGAGCCACACCCCCGATCATGGAGAGGATGGTGAAGGGGTAGCCCATGACCAGGTGCCCGAGGATCGCGCCGACAAAGGCGTAGGGGATGGCCGCCATCACCACCACCGGCTGCGTGTAGGAGCGGAAGAGCGTCGCCAGAAGGGCGTAGATGATGAGCAGGGCCACCGGGAAGAGGAGCTTCAGCGACCCGATCGACTCCATCGTCTCCTTCTTCTGCCCCTCGAAGGAAACGGTCACTCCGGGGAAGCGGCGGCCGATGCCGGTCAGCTTCTCCGCGAGTTCCGAGGTGATCTTCTCACTGTTGGCGACGTCGTCATCCACCTCCGCGGTGACGCTCACCGCCCGCTTCCCGTCCACCCGGACCAGCGAGGAATACCCTCGCTCCGTCGTCAGATCGGCCACCTCCGAGAGGGGCACTCGCGCCCCGGACGAGGTCTTCAGGCGGAACCGCCCGAGGTCTCCGATCTCCCGGCGGGCCGCCTCCGGCAGGACCGCGCGGACGGTGATCTCCTCGTCCTCGCCCTGGAGATCCTGCACCTCGAAGCCGAAGAGGGCGTGCCGCACCTGCACGGCCAGATCGGAGGTGGTCAGGCCGAGGGACCGGGCCGTATCCAGGAGGCGGAGGCGGACCTCGAGCTTGCCCTCCGTGAGGTCGTCCTCGATCTCGCTCACACCCTCGTAGTCGGCCAGCAGTTCCTGGATGTAGCCCGCGGCCCGGTGGGCCAGGTCGAGGTCGTCGGCGCGGACGCGGATCTCGATATCCGTCCCCCGGGGCCCCCCGCCCCGGCTCCGGATGTTCAGGCGCGCGACGCCGGGGATCTGCGCGGTCTGGGCCCGCCAGTCGGCCACCAGGCGTTTGGAGTTCCGCTGGCCGGTGTTCTCGCGTTCCTCCGCGGGAACGAGTTCGATGACGAGCTGCCCGACCGTCGCCGGGTCCGCGGGTGTGACGCGTCCGCGGTCGTCGAAGGCCGAGCCGATGGTCGCGAAGACGGTCCGCGTCTCGGGTGAGCTCAGCGCCATCCGCTCGATCCGGGAGATGACGTCCAGGGTGCCCTTCTCCGGGGTGCCGGCGGCCATTTCCAGGGTGATGGAGACGGTCTCCGCATCGGTGTCCTGCAGGAGCACGAAGGGGACGATGCCGCTCACCACGAGGCCGGCGGCGGCGGCGGAGATCGCGAAGGCGGCGGCGATCGAGGGGTAGCGCCATCGGAGGACGAAGCGCAGGCAGCGCTCGTAGAGGTCCGCGAGCTGACCCTCGATGAACCGGCGCTGGCGTGTGCGCAGCCGCTGCCCCAGAGCGTTAAGGCCGGGGAATCTCCTCGGGCGGTTCGGATCCCGGATCCGCTGGTGGCCGAGGTGGCTCGGGAGGATGATGAAGGCCTCGACCAGCGACACGCCGAGCGCGGCGATGACCACCACCGGCAACACGCCGAGGAAGGTGCCGACCATGCCTCCCAGGAACATCAGCGGGAGGAAGGCGGCGATGGTGGTCAGGACGGCGGCGAGGACCGGCATCGCTACCTCGTTGGTCCCCTCGATCGCCGCGTCGTGCGGCGACAGGCCCTCCCCGAGCTTCGTGTAGAAGTTCTCCCCGATGACGATGGCGTCATCCACGATCAGTCCGAGCACGACGATCAGCCCGAAGAGCGAGATCAGGTTGATCGAGGCGTCCATCGCGTGCATGAGGACAAACGTCCCCAGGAACGCGATGGCGAGCCCCATCCCCACCCAGAACGCCACCCGGAGGTCGAGGAAGAAGGCCAGGGCGATGAGCACCAGGATGATCCCCAGGCGGGCGTTGCGCTTCATCAGGTCGAGGCGCTGCTCGATGAACCGCGCCAGGTCGGTGGTGACCTCGAGCGAGAGGGCTCCACCCAGGCGGTCGGGGTGGTCGGCGACGAACTTCTTCACCGCCGTCGAGATCTGGATCGCGTCCTGCTCCGGGGTCTTGAAGACGGTGACCAGCGCGGCGGGTTTGCCGGCGTACCGGCCTCGTTCCACGCGATCCTCGAAGGTCTCGCGGACCCACGCCAGGTCCCGCAGTCGCACCGCGGTGCCGTCGGCCCGGCTCGTGACCACGAGCGACTCGATCTCCCGGGCCCGGTTCTGCTCCCCGATGGTCCGGACGCGGATGTTCCCCTGATCGCTCTTCAACTGGCCGCCGGGCAGGTCGAGGTTCGCGCCGCGCATGGCCCGGCCGACTTCCTCGAAGGTGATCCCGTGCTCCTCGAGCATCTCCGGCCGGACTTCCGCCCAGATCTCCGGAGCGCGTACGCCGGAGAGCACGACCTCGGTGATCCCCGGTAGATCGAGGAGATCGTCCTCGAGGTCCTTGGCCGCCTCGCGCAGATCCGTCTCGGACACATCTCCGAAGATCACCACGCCCACCACCGGCAGCGTGGGCCGCATCTCCTTGATCTCCGGGTCCTCCGCCCCGTCCGGGAGATCGGGTTTGACCTTGTCGATCTCGCTCCGGAGGTCATTCAGCACCCGTTGGCGGTCGGCGCCCTCCTCCAGGGAAACCTGGATGACGGTCACGCCCTCGAGCACGCGCGAGATGATCTCGTCCACCTCGTCCACGTTCTCGATTTCCCGCTCGATCCGGCGGGTCACCGACTTCTCCACCTCCTCCGGAGTCGCACCGGGGTAGGGCACCGTGATGAAGACCATCTCGGATTCGGCGTTGGGGAAGAACTCGCGGACGAGGTGGAACCACCAGTAGATCCCGGCGATGACGATGAACCACATGAGGAGATTCACCGCGACGGGGTTACGGACGGAGAACCGGGCGAGGCTCAACGGACGCCTTCCCCGGACTCATCCACCAGCTGGACGGTGGACCCGTCGGCGATCTGCTCGAGGTTCGTCACCACCACCAGGTCGCCCTCGGCGAGGCCGTCCTTGACCAGGGCCGTCTCCGGAAGCAGGCGGTCGATGATCGGCGTCCGCTCCGCGATCACCGCCACCCCCTCTCCCTTCCCCGCGGGGAGCTTGGGTCTGGCGACATACACCCGTTCGGAGATGAACGCGGCACGCGGGATGGCGAAGACCTCCGGGTGCAGCTTCCCCTCGATTTCGGCGACGATGAAGGCCCCCGGCGGGACCGGATTGCCCGTCACCGCCCCCTCCACCTCCAGGTAGACCAGGAAGGTGCTGTCCTCGGCGCGGACGGTCGGGGCGACTCTCGCCACCTTCCCCCGCCAGACCACGTCCTCGCCTTCCCTGAGCCGGATCGCGGCCGGGGCGCCCACCGCCACCTCCCCGAAGTGTGACGCGCCGAGAGCCACCGGCACTTCCACCCGCGAGAGGTCGACCAGGGTGAAGAGCGTCGCGCCGGGGCCGACCGTGGCGCCCAGCTGGGCGTTTCGCTCGAGAATGCGGCCGGAGTAGGGGGCGGTGACGACGGCGCGGGACAGATCGAGTTGGGCCCGCGTCCGGGCGGCGACGGCGGACTTCACCTCCTCCACGGCCCGGCTGAGCTCCTGTCGGGTGGTGGACTCCTGGCTCTGAAGGGTCAGCAGCTGCTTCTCCGTCAGGCTCGTGCTTATGCGTTGGCGGTCCAGTTCGCTCCGGGTGACCACGCCTTCTTCGGTGAGACCCTTGACGCGCTCCAACTCGCGCTTGCTGGTGTCGAAGTCCTCCTTCGTGAGAACGAGGCGCTGGGCGATGTTCTCGAGGTCGATCTGAAGGCGTGTGACCGTGCTTTCGGCCTGGCTCTGTCGCGCAAGCGCCGACTCGAGAGCGCGTTCGTAGTCCCGGGCGTCGATCCAGACGAGTTCATCGCCCCTCGTAACGAGAGCGCCGGCCTCGAGATCGGGGGACAGGGCGCGCACGACCCCGCCGACCTCCGCGGCGACCGCGCCCTGCCGGAGCGCGCGTGCCCGGCCGTAACCCTCGAGGACCTCCCGAAAGGGCGCCCGATGAGCCGTAACCACCCGCACCACGGTCCGCGGCGCCGTGCCCGGCGCGGTGGGCGGCGCCTTGCGCAGCTTGAGCGCCACAATGAACAGCGCCGCGCCCAGAGCCAGGAACAGGAGCACCACCACGATGGAGACGACGATCCGGGCGCGGAGATTCGAACTGCCTTCGGGATCCATCCGGCCCTTATACCCCAGCCGGGAAGTTGCGGCAAATGACCGAGAAAAGCGCACCGGGCTGACGTTTATACTGGCGGACAAGGCCCCTTGAAGGAGTTCCCGATGCACAAGATGACGATCATGGTCCTGATGGCCGCCCTGCTCGCGCCTCTCGCGCTCGGCGGTTCGGATCAGGCTCTCGCCGCCTATCAGGAGAAGGCCGCGGCCCTGGCGGGCACGGATGCGGCGGGACACTACCTCCTCGCCCTGTGGTGTGACCAGCAGGGGCTCGAGGACCAGGCCCGGCTCGAATTCGAGAAGGTGATCTCCCTCGAACCGGACCATCGCGGAGCCCGGCGCGGACTCGGCTACATGGAGCACCAGGGCAACTGGCTCACGCACGACGAGGCCATGCGGGCCAAGGGACTCGTCAAGCACGAGGGCGTCTGGATGCTCCCGGAGGAAGTGAACCTCCTCCTCCTCCCCGAGGCCGAGAAGGAGCGGATCAGGGAAGAGAACGCCCGCGCCCGGAAGCTCCTCCTGACCATGGCCAAGGGCGAGCCCCGCGTGCAGCGCATGGCCGTCAAGGCCCTCGCCGGGATCGAGGATGCGGTGAAGGTCGACCCGCTGGCCTACGCCCTCCGTTACCCCGCCGAGTTCGTGAGGGTCTACGCCGCCGAGGAACTCGGCCGCATCAAGGACCGCCGCGCGCTGAAGCCCCTTGTCTACCGTAGCCTGATCGATCCGTCGGAGGCCGTGCGCAACACCGCCCTCGCGTCGGTGGCGAAGTTCGAGGATCCGAACCTCCTCGCCCCGTACGTCCAGGCCATGTTCGCCGAGAGTCCGGAGCTTCGGAACAACGCCGCCCGGGCCGTGGCCCAGCTCGGCGACCCCCGCGGGATCCAGTACCTGGTCTACCGGCTCTCCGCCCACGGCGGCGGCCACACCCGGTCCCACATCTACCTCGCGACCCAAATCTCCTTCATCCAGGACTTCGACGTGGAGGTCGCCCAGACCGCCTTCATCGCCGACCCCATCGTGGGCATCGTGCAGGAGGGCAAGATCCTCGACGTCCGCGTCATCGCCACCTCCCGCGATGCGGAGTTCGTGGAGCGCAAGGTCATCCGCGGCGCCCTGAAGAGGATGACCGGCCAGGACTTCGGCGAGGACCCGGTGGCCTGGAACAAGTGGTGGAACGAGAACAAGGCGGAGCTTCTGGCCGGCAACAACTGACCAGCGCATCACCCGCTTTGAACCGGGCCCCCGGCTGTGGGGGCCCGGTTCCTAATCCGACCTACCGTGCCGGGCCTTTTTGGTCGGAATTCGACCTACTGTGCCGGGCCTTTTTGGTCGGAATTGGCGCCGCGCTGTCGGCGCCAGGGGGAGCATCGAGACCCTGACCGCGGTATCCTGCCGACTGTTCAGGAGATCCGGCTCATGCTCGTCAAAACCGCCTGGAAGAGAATGTCAGGGCTGCTCATCATCTGCCTCGTGGCGGGTGCGTGTGCGGGCGACCGCGTTCAGCAGGAGCCTGCCGCCGAGAGATATGATCTCGAGTTCCTGCTCGAGGGCGCTTCCCCCACGGAGAGAGCACACCTCCTTACGGCTCTCGAGGAGACCGGACTGTGGCGCCCAGAGGACCTGATCGTTGTGGTTCGGGAACTCAAGAGAGGGCCGCCCATTGTCCGGCAATCCGCGGCTCAACTCCTCGCCGAGGCCGGTTCCGAGAGCGAAGCCAGGTGGATCGCCCTCTTCCTTTCGGACGATGACCCGGACTTGGTCATGTGGTCCTTGATTGCCCTGAAGGGAATGGGTGAAGCCGCCGCTCTCGCGGTGGACGAGATCGCCTCGGTCCAGCTCTTCAACTCTGCGCCCCACCTCCGGAAAATCGCTCTGGAGGCCGCGTACGACATCGCGCCCCGAGACCCTGCGGTCAGGGATCTGGTGTTCGACGCGGTGGAGGATCCGGCCTCGATCGTCAGGTGGCTGGCGGTTTCCTGCCTCTCCCGGATGGGCGGGCAGCGGGCGGTCGAGCTTGTGGAGAAGGCGCTCGAGGACCCCGATGCGAACGTACGGAAGGAAGCCGAACGCGCGATGGAGATTCTTCGCGAAGGGAGCGAGTGACGGGGCGGGCGCGGGGGTCTGGTACCGAAAATGAATCACCATGAATGTCAGCCACCTGGTGGCGGACATTCATGATGAGGAGGAGGAAAACGGATTGGAGGGGGGCGTTCCAACCCGCAATCCCAAGGGGGGCGCGGGAATGTTGATGGACGGGTCTCAACTGCCTGGGTCGGGCGCGGCAAGCTTGATGAACGGTTGGTCAAAGGCCGAGGTTGACTGATACTCTGTGGCCATGGGCAGAACCGTTCTCATTCGTGGCGGCGCCGGGCTCCTGGTGGTTCTCGTGCTGCTCTACGCCGGGTTCGCCCTCATGGAGACCGAGCGGACCGTGCTGCGGGCGACGGAGGCGGAGGGGCGGGCGCTCTTGAGCGTGGTCTCCGTCGGGGTGGAGCGGTCGCTGCTGGCGAGCCGGGCGGTGGAGGAACTGCTAGCGGACCGGCTGCTCGGCCTGTCCCGGCTTCTCTCCGAGGAGATCGAGGCCTCGCCCGGACGGGAGGAGGCGATCCTTCGGGCCTTCGTCTCGCGGGAGCGGCTGAAGGGGGCGGTGCTGCTCGATGCCGCTTTCACGGTCACCGTCTCCCTCGGCCCGCAGAGCGGGGTCGGACTGCCCCTCGGGGGGGCCACGAGCGGCTCCCGACGGTTGACGCCGCTCATCGCCGAGGACCTGGTCCGGCGTGCCCGGGCGGCCGGTCTCGGCGAGCGGGAGAGCGTGGCGGTGGGCTTTGGCGAGAGCCCGTTCAGCGCGCAGGTCGAGTTCCTGGTGGGGCTGGCACTGCCCGAATCCGGCGGCTATCTCCTGCTCCGGCTGGACGCGGATCCCCTCCGCGGATTGCGGGAACAGGCCGGCGTCAATCGCCTGATCCAGGCCTCCGCCGAGTCCCCGGCCATCGCCTACCTGCTGCTCCAGGACGGGAGCGGGAAGGTGCTGGCGGCATCCGACCCTTCCCGGGTGGGGGAGTCGCTCGCTCCCGGCGAGGAGGCCGCCGCCTGGCAGCACCTCGACGGGCGCCGGGTCCTCGACGTCGCGGTGCCGGCCGCCTGGCCGGGGCACTCCGGCGGGTTCCTCCGGGTGGGGCTCGAGGAGGGGCCGGTCAAGGAGGTGCTGAGGCGGGGGCGGATCAACGTGCTCCTCTTCACCGGGCTCGCCCTCCTGGTCGGGGCCGTGGGCGCGGCGGCCCTGGCCCGGTTGGCCCGCTCGGCCGCCCGCAAACAGGCCGCCATGACCGAGGAGCTTCGAACCCGGGAGCAGGCGGCGGTGCTCGGGCGCATGGCCGGTGCGGTGGCCCACGAGGTCCGCAGCCCGCTGAACGCCATCTCCATGGCCGCCCAGCGGCTTCAGCGGAGCGCCCCGGAGGGGGACGAATCCCGCGAGATCCTCGATGCCATGCGGCGCGAGGTGGGGCGGCTGAATTTGACCGTGGAGGAGTTCCTCGACCTGGCCCGGGAGCGCGTCCTCTCGCCGACAGAGATCGATCTGCCCCAACTCGTTCGCGATGTCGTGGCCGCCGAGGCACCCGAGGCGACCATCCTGCCGCCGGAGCGCCCGGTTCTGCTCACCGCCGATGCCGAGGAAATCCGCCGGGCTCTCGGCAACCTCGTGCGCAACGCGAAGCAGGCCGCCGGTGAGAGCAAGGTGGTCGTCGCCTGGCGAAAGGACGGTGGAAACGTAATCCTCGAGGTCCGGGACGGCGGTCCCGGGGTGAAAAGAGAGGACCGCGAACGGATCTTTCTGCATTTCGTCACGAAACGGGCCGGCGGGACCGGCCTTGGCCTGGCTATTGCGTTGTCCGTCGCCCGACGCCACGGAGGCGATCTCTCCGTGGACGATGCGCCGGAGGGAGGCGCGCGGTTCAAGATGAGGTTGCCGGACGGAGGAAGTCGATGAGTGAACGGGCCACGATCCTGGTGGTGGAGGACGATCCCGGACAGCGCGAGCAGTTGGTCGGGTTCCTCCGCGGTCTTGCCTCCGAGGTGCTCATGGCCGGCGACGCCGAGACGGCGCAGGCGATTCTCCGGGAGCAGACCGTCGATGTGGTCGTCACCGACCTCCAGCTTCCGGGCGAGAGCGGAATCGACCTCCTCAGGACTTCCCGGGAGCAAAACCCCCTGCTCGACTTCGTGGTCATCACCGCTCACGGCACGGTGGAAACGGCAGTCGAGGCCATGCGTCTCGGCGCCTACGACTTCCTGACGAAGCCCCTCGACCTGGACCTACTCGAGTTCCGGATCCGGAGGGTGATCGAGAAGCGGAAGCTCGATCGGGAGGTGCGGATCCTCCGGGAGCGGCTCCGCGAGCGCATCGACATCGCGGGGTTCGTGGCCGAATCCGGGGCCATGCAGGAAGTGCTCCGGATGGTGCGGCGCGTGGCGCCGACGAGCACCACCGTGCTCCTGATGGGGGAGAGCGGCACCGGCAAGGAGCGCGTGGCGGAGGCGCTCCACGCCCAGAGCCCCCGCCGGGACGGCCCCTACATTCGCGTCAACTGCGCGGCCCTGCCCGAGAACCTGCTGGAGACCGAGCTCTTCGGTCACATGAAGGGAGCCTTCACCGGCGCCCACGCGGATCACATCGGGCGCTTCGAGGAGGCGGACGGGGGCACGATCCTCCTCGATGAGATCGGTGAGATCTCGCAGGCCGTGCAGGTGAAGCTCCTGCGCGTCCTGCAGGAGAAGGAGATCGTCCGCGTCGGCGACAACCGCGCCCGGCCGGTGGATGTCCGCGTGATCGCGGCCACGAACCGCGACCTCGAGCAGGACGTCAAGGATGGGCGGTTCCGGGAGGACCTCTACTACCGCATCCAGGTCATCGCGATCCGCATTCCGCCGCTTCGGGAGCGGCGGGAGGATGTGGCCGCCCTGGTTCCCCTGCTCCTCGATCGCTTCGCGAAGGAGACCGGCGTGGGCCGCCGCACGATCTCCCGCGAAGCGCACGACCTGCTCCTCGCCTACCCGTTTCCCGGCAATGTCCGCGAACTCATGAACATCCTGGAACGGGCGGTCATCCTTTCCACGGACGAGCAGATCGTCGGCGCGGACCTCCCGGACCGCGTCAGCCTCCCCCCGGAGCCTGAATCGGTGGTCGAAAACCTGAACGGACGCAACCTGCCGGAGCTGATCGAGGAGATCGAGCGGCGGGCCATCCGCCGCGCTCTCGCCGATACCGGCGGAGTCAAGGCGCGGGCGGCCAGGACACTCGGCCTCCCCGAGCGCGTATTGCGGTATAAACTGAAGAAGTACGACATCGAACCGACGAAATTGTCGGAATCCTGACCTTTCCGGCGTTCCAGGCCCGGGACCGCAGGCTCAAATGGATGTGGTACGGTGATTGCTCTTCCTCTGCCGAATTCAGAGGGAACGGAGCGAGAAATGAAAAAGCTGATCCTGTTTCTGATGGTCGTGGGGATCGTCCTGGTGTTCGCCTCCGACGGCAAGGTCTATGCCCGAGGCGGCCCCGGTGGCGGCGGCGGCGGTGGTGTCGGCGGTGGTAACGGCGGCGGCAACGGCGGTGGCGGCGACAACGGTGGCGGGGGCAACGCCGGCGGCGGCGGCGACAACGGCGGTGGTGGCAGCGATGCCGGTGGTGGTGGCGGCGACCAGCGCCAGCCTCCTCCTCCCAAGGGTCCCCCTCCTCCACCGAAGGGCGGGAATGACCAGAACCCCGGCGGCAACCAGGGCGACGATGACGACGGCGACGACGACCGCGGGAATGGCAACGGCCAGGGCAACGGCAACGGCCAGGGCAACGGCAACGGCCCGGCCCTCCCCCCGGTACCCGGACAGGCCGACCAGGGGAACAACCAGGCCCCCGCCAAGGACCCGGCCAAGGCTCTCGAGCAGAACCAGATCCAGCAGAACCAGCAGGCCCAGCAGCAGGCCGCCCAGAACTGTCTGAACCGTATGAACGGGAACCTGCTCCAGCAGATGCGCAAGATCCTGAACAAGATCGCCGCCAACGGCAATGCGGCCGGCAACGCGGCCGGCAATGCGGCCGGCAACGCAGCCGGCAACGCAGCCGGCAACGGTAACGCCAACGGACAAGGCCCCCAGGGAGCCAACGGCGGGGGCGGCGGTGGGAAGGTCAAGCTCGGTGGCGGTCCCGTCGGCGGGGCTCCGGGCAAGGACGATCATCCTCACGACGGGGCCGGGGACGGGGAATGTGAGCCCGACCCGCTCGAAGACCCCGACCCGATCGAGGACCCCGACCCGATCGAAGATCCCGAGACACCGGAGCCCGAAGAAGAGAATTGAAACTTCACCTCTTCCCGATCGCGGTCATTCTCCTGGCCTCGCTCTCCGTCGCCCATGGCGCACCGGAGGGCGAGGTCAAGCCTGTTGATCTCTCGCAGGAACTCGGTGCCATCCGCTCCCTGCAGACCAGGGGGGAGTTCGAGAAGGCCCTCGAGCAGGCCACCTCGCTGATCGAGGAGCACCCGGCCAGCCTGAAGGCCCACATGGCCTATCAGGATCTGCGGATGGCGATGGGGGAAGGCAGCTCGCTTGCGGCCTCCTACGCCTACCGCGCCCGCAGCACCGGCGCCACGGCGGACGAGATCTTCCTCTACGGTCGGCTGCTTTCCGGCCGGAAGGCCGTGAGCACGCTGAATCGGGCCCTGAAGATCGCCCCGGACCACTTCCACGCCCTCTGTGCCATCGGCGCGGAGCAGACCGAACTGGGGCAGATGAAGGATGCCCGCGCATCCCTGATCCGGGCGGCGCGCCTCGATCCGAATTCCGCCCTCCCGCTGAATGCACTCGGCTGGCTCGCGGAGGTGGAAGGGGATCGCGCTCTCGCCGAGGACTACTACCGCCAGGCGATCAAGATCGCCCCGGCCTTCGCCCTTCCCCAGGTGAACCTCGGCATTCTGCTCGTCGGCACGGAGCGTCCGGTGGAGGCGCGACTGGTGCTTCTCAAGGCGGCGAGGCTCGCTCCCACGGACCCGATGCCCCTCCTCGGGCTGGGGATGGTGCAGGCCCTGCGCAAGGATCTGAAGGGAGCGGTGAAGTACTTCGAGCGGGCGGTGAACCTGGAGACAAACACCGCCGCCTCCCTGAACCTCCTCGGCAGCACCTACGTCGGTCTCGAGCGGTACGACCTGGCGGAGAAGGCCTACCTGAAGGCCTACGAGGCGGATTCGAAAAGCGCGGCGACCCTCCTCAATCTCGGCTACCTCGATCTCCTCCGAGGAGACCCGGATCGTGCCGTGACCTGGGTGCAGAAGGCGCTCCACGTGAATCCGGACTCCCCCGAGGCGTACTATTTCCTCGGACTCTGCAACGAGTACGACGGCAAGGTCAGGGGCGCCGAGAAGGCCTACAAGAAAGCGGCTGGCCTGGACCCGGAG
>SWCD01003634.1_pt1 | contig 12787 bp, 9 predicted proteins | sample 4693011 | NCBI WGS metagenome assembly SWCD01 (sample SAMN10267278, study PRJNA491770) | bioreactor metagenome | isolation source: DHS bioreactor inoculated with marine | place: Japan: Omine Ridge, Nankai Trough | reverse complement strand
CTTACCAGGACCAGAACGAGATTGGTGGGAGCCGATGCCATCTATGCCACCAACAAGAACCGGAAGTTCGCCACCAAATACGATATCAGGACCGATTTCAAGAGAAAGGGCAGGGCCGGCAAGCACGAAAAACAACGGATCAAATTGGCGGGCGCCATCACCAAGGAACGGGCCAGCAGGCTGGAGGGCAGTTTTGGCAAGGACAAGGAACACTACCACCTGAAAAGGATAAGGGCACGAACCAAGGCCACCGAGGTCCTATGGATATTCTTCGGCATCCATACGGGCAACGCCCTGGAGATCGGCAGACGGATGGCTGCCACGGCACTGGAAAAGGCGGCCTAAGTGGCAACGATCCGAAAGGCCGATGGGAGAGGTATGTCCCGTCCCCAAAAAATCAGTGCGGAAACCACCCAAGGACTACCAGAACACCTACTTGCCATTACCATATCATAAAAAATCCCGGGAATATGGAAATCCCAGGATCCGTTCTGTCCAGAATTTAATAAAAATCGACCTACTCCTGAATATGCCTAATAAAAACAAAAAAGACTTAAAAAGCTTTATTACAGCTATTTAAGTCTTTCATTAGTGATGGCAGAAGGATTCGAACCTTCGACCGCCTGCTTAGAAGGCGTAGGAGGATTATATTTATTTGGTTTAAAAAATATATAAAATGCTGTTTTTCAATGATATAAATTTTACATAAAACCATATAAGGCCATATAAAACCATATTTTGAGTGCAAATTGAGTGCAAATTTTTATATCTTTAGAATACGAAATGAGCCGTAACAATTGGGGTTGCCAAGCGAAACGTCGATTGTCGAATTGCATCTAATTTATAAAAATAAAATAAATACCCGATGAAAACAAACATCACTCTTTCCATAGACACAAGGCGCAAGCGCAAGGATGGTATGTGCCCGATAATTTTTAGATTGAGCCATCATCGCAAAACGATCGCCATTTCAACGGGATTTGCCGTTCCGCCCGAGTACTGGAACCAGAAGAGTCGCGAGGTCAAAAAGACCTATAGTGGTGTATCGTCCGTTGCACGCTTGAACAACCTTCTCGTCAAGAAAAAAACGGAATTACGGGATGGGATAAATGAACTTGAGGAAAATGGACTGTTAAAAGGGCTAAGTATTACAGAGCTTAAATACAAGTTGACCAAACCGACCAACACGATTTCCTTTTTTGATTTTACCCAACAATTGATAAACGAAATGGAAGAGGCGAATCGTTTCGGCAACGCCAAAGCCTATAGGTGCGCCCTTGGCGCATTGAAGAATTTCAACAAAAAGGAGTTTCTCCGTTTTGAAGAAATGACCTATACCTTTCTAAAACGATTTGAGACGGCCCATCTAAAGAAAGGAAATAGTATCAATGGACTATCCATGTACATGAGAACTTTCCGGGCCATATACAACAAGGCTATACATCAGGGGGTGGTGTCCGCGGATTCCTACCCGTTCAAAAAATACAAGATAAAATCCGAGCCAACGGCAAAGCGGGCCATTAGCAAGGATAAGATCAAGCGTATTCTAGATTTAGAATTAGAGCCTGATTCTTCTTTATTCGACACTAGGAACTATTTCTTGTGCTCCTACCTTATGAACGGAATCTCATTTATTGATATGGCGTTTTTAAAAGTGGGCAATATCAAAGATGGACGCATCCAGTACCGTAGACAAAAAACCGCCAGACCTTACGATATTAAGGTGACCCCACAGTTATCCTCGATCATGGATCATTATTTGAAAGGCAAGGACAAGGACGACCCCATTTTCCCGATCGTCAAGCGCAAAGAGCTCCAAGATCAGTTTAACGATGTCCAATGGGCAAGAAAGCGATATAACAAACGACTAAAAGAGATTGCCGAACTTTGTGATATTGAAGAAAACTTGACCAGCTACGTGAGCCGTCATTCCATGGCAACGAATCTTATCCTCAACGATGTTCCCATCAATGCATTGAGCAAAATGCTCGGGCACAGCGATATTAGCACTACCGAGATCTATATCAAAAACCTACCCACCCATATAATGGATGAATATCAGGAAAGGTTGGAAATATGAAGGTTTAACTTGTTAACTGAATTTAGGCCAATACTTTCCTTGTAACAGCCGTGTTAAACTGGTTAGGTGGGATATATCCTTTTTTCTTCTTTCCCCTATCCACAGAAAAGCGCCCGTGAGGGTGCAAAATTCCAGTTGGGATCCATTCTTCTAAATCCTATATCGAAAACCCCTACTCTTTTGCTTCGACCAGTCCGTCATCTCGTCCTTGAAGCCGTTGAAGGCTTCTTCCTCTTTGTGGATTCTGCTGGCAAACAGATTGCCCAGGGCATAGATGCCCCTTCTTAGAAAACGTCCGTGTTCGGCATCGATGCGTTTTTTGGTAACGGCAACCAACGCTTCCTTAAAACCGTTCCCCATGTGGTGTTCCAATATCTGTAACGGGAGGTTGGGCGTAACTCCTTCCAAAACATACAAATAGGCCGCCTTATGGTATTGCCCCCGCTCCATCAGATGGGCGGACCATAGGCTCTTCAAATTGTACTGCCCATCGATTTTGATATTGGCCAAAGCTTCTGCCTGATTATTCAAGATCTTTTTTAGGTCTTTCGATGATTCCAGATAGGCCTGCGTTTTCTTTGGAAGCGGAACGCTAACGGGTTCCTTGGAATAGATAGAGGCGATGCACAGCTTATCTTCCCTTCTTCCAAAGTAAAAGCCCTTGGCATTGAAGAACTTGATGTAATCCTTCGGGGATTTCTCGTAGGGTACCTGCATGCGTTCCGCATACCTGTGATAGGTCTTCAGGGCCAGCTTGTCAAACCGCTGTCTGTATTTTGGTGCCATGGCCCGATAGAGGTTCGGGAACATCAACGGCAGGAATATCGCGGTCGGGCTTGGCTTGATCTCTTTTGCCGTTTTATCGTTCAAGAGTCCGTCCAATACTTTTTCGTTTTCCCTTATAAATCCAGGGGAGGCATAAAAATCGATTTTGTTTGGTATTGATACATGGCCAATATCCAAGTTGACCTTGTGCCTGTTGGAGTTTGCGTAGGTCAGGGTGCCGTTGTCGTATCTGGTGCCAAGGCTTTGGATAAGTTCATGCAGGACTCCCGTTTGTTTTGTGGGTTCTAATAGCTGTTTTTCGATTACTTGTTTTATAAGCTCCGCCTTTTCATTTAGTTTCTGTTCTTCCTTTATCGATTCTGTAGCGTAAAGCTTGTCATTTACTATGTCGAACTGGGACCGGATCAGGTCGCCCAGCTTTTCCTTGTCGCCGTGCATATATTTCTGGAGGAAACGGGAGCGTTCCGACTGCGCCATTTCCCTCACTATGGACATTATGGGCATCCTATCGATATGTTCCGAGAAAAGGGTCTTGTTCCTTACAGCTTGATAGGTGGTCCTATAGGCCTCCCTGATGATGCGCTGCATTTCCAGTCGGAGCTGTTCGCTCTCCTCGTACATCCGGGTATATCCGCCCTCGAACAGATCATGGTTTTCCAATATTCCGATATCGTACGCTATTTCCCCGCTCTTTAGTGCATATCCCGATTTGTCATAAATGGTGAAGTCCACTGCTTTTCCATGTTCATTGTATTCTAGCCTGCAGTCCAAGTTTTGGTGCAATCTTAGGATATCGGGAAGGTCTTTGGGGTCTATCGTCCTGAAGAGGCCGTAGGTGGTCCTTATCTGTTTTTCCAGCCGTTTCTTGGCCATGGGCAACAGTTTTGATTTTTGGTTCAGCTCGAATACCTTTTGCAGTTTTGGTCCAGATAATTGTGGATGGACGGTATAACCGTTGATGAACCTCGACCTATAGCCGTTCTTTACCTCGATGCCGTACGATACGCCTATCCTGCCATTATGCTCTACGGTTTTTAACTGAATGTGATGATGTTTGAGGTGTTCGGCCAGTTCCTTAAAGCTCCTTACCCTATACTTCTGGATGGCGTTGTTTGTTATGTCCTGTATATAGAACCGGACCCCGTTGGTGTCCTCGTTCTTGAATTCTGGCATCTCGTATTGTGGGAGTTCCTTTTCTTGTCGTGTTTCTGGGGAAGGCGATAGGCCGAACTTCCTTTCCAGGTATTTCTGGGTGGAGATGTTCCTTCGGTAGCTGTTGAAGGTTCCGAGCACTTTTCCGGATTCGTCCACATTGGTCGTTATTATATGGACATGCTGGTGCTTGGTATCGGTGTGCCTTACTACTACATAGGGCTGTTCCCCATATCCCATATGATCCATATATTCCTTTGAAACTTCAATAAAGGTATTGTCATCTAGATGTTCGCCACGGGGCAGGTTCAGGGTGATATGGGCATATCGGTTCTTGGTGGCGTTGCGCTGTCCCTGGAAATGGAGCACGCTGGCGAAGAACTTTTTCGATATGTCCTGGGAGTACATGTTGCCATATCCGAGGATGCGCATGCCCTCCTTGCCGAACACATAGTTCAGTACCCCCTGGCAGCTTTCCCGATATAGTATCCTTCCGATCATCCCGTTTGTCCTTCCATTGTAATTTCTATAAGTTCGTGCAGTAGTCCGTTGGTCCTTTTTATCTCGTCCGTCAAACTGCTGTTCGGGCTTCTACGGTTCTTGTAGTGCGCCAGTTTTACCAGTTGGTTGATGTTCCTGCCGATCCTATTGATATGGTATGCCAGATCGGAGGTGTCCGGTAGTCGGTCCTTTTCTTCCGATCCCGTGCGCAGGACCAATCTTCTTAGGAGCGGACTTATGGTTCCCCTTTCGGAAATATCAAGGTTGTAGGATACGGCAATTTTCTTCAGCCTTTCATATTCCGCATCGTTGAAACGGAGCATTACGTTGTGGTACCGCTTTCTGTTCCCCAACCGTTTTCTTCCCCTTTTCCCTTGTTCCATTTCCTGCGTTCTTTTAGGTCAAACACTTCGTCAGAAGTAGGCAATTCTAAGTTACTTAGAATACAACTTGCTATCCGTCAAAACGGATAATTATTTATAAATATAATAGATCAAAATAGAATATAACAAACTTATTATCAGTATTTTATGTGTCAAAACCATATAGAACCATATAAGGCCATATAGCACCAAACAGCATTTTTAAATGGTCTTATATGGTCTTGAAAAAATACTGGTGAAGCATAAAAAAGTGGATAATTGTGGTTAGGGGAAAGAAGAGCAAGGGGTTTTTCTCCCCTTGGGCTTCGGCGCGGCACCGAGGGGGCGGCAAGATCCGGAGCGGAGGGCTTCCATTTCCGGGCGGTGCAACCTGTCCGGAAAGCGGGATCGGAGCGGAGGGTTTACCCGCTCCCGCAGAGGCTTGGGATTTTATGTCGTTTTCCAAGCTGGCACCATCTCTCAGAACTAGGTTGAGGATTATCGAATACCAAAAGGCCCAGACAACCGGACGTTGCCATAAATTATAACAACTCCGGTCAAAGGAAAAACTTGAAAATATTTAGTTTATTTTCACTCCAACAATACCTAAATAATTAATTGTCAATACTTTAAAAATGTATAATTATATATTTAATTAATTATATAATTATACATAGAGGTGTGGATTCAGCGAAAATTGGCTTATGTGCGTAGGGGAAAAAAGATAAAGAAAACCATTGGTCGTCGTATCTCGGAAACATGAAATGACATCTACCCAAAGATTTTTACTATCCGTTAAAATTTACTAACCAATTGATTCCGAACCTGTCGGTACATCTCCCAAAATGACCCCATTCGCACTCCCTTAATTTGTGGTGTACATAGCCGCTGGAAGAAAGCATTCCGAATATTTTTTCGGCTTCCTCCAAACTATCGGTATCCACGCTCATTTGGATTTGGTTCCCTTGGCTCAACGGAGTATCGGGAGCGGCATCATATGCAAAGAAATCAACACCTGGACCCTTTACTTCGGCATGCTGCAGTTTCTGCACATATGAAGAAGGGGTATCAATTTTTTTGTCCTCATAGAATTTTCGGTTAACAACAAAAGAATTAAAAATATCGCAATAAAAATCCAATGCTTCTTGGCAGTTTCCGTTAAAGGCTAAATAGGGTTGCACTTTCATAACTTAATTTTTTATAATATTAGCCTTTTTTCCATCCATGGATTATCCGAGAAAAATCGACTTTTAATAATATCAAACTGGAACTCCATAAATATGATATTGATTCTTGATCAGTATGCTGAAAAACAATCGCATCCATACCAAATGTATTTTCTCATCTCTGGATATTAGGCCCTCAAGAATATCTAAGTTTTTTGCTTTTCCTTTGTGAATAAACACATATCCAAAACTTATTAGTTTAAAATTATAATTGTTATTGCTACTGGAATATTGAATACCTCATAATTTTGTTGATATCATTAAAAAATGCAATATCAAGGATTTTTGTGGAGCAATTCCTTTTAATGGGCTTACTCAGCATTTACAATTATGAGGTTCCAATATGCGATTCCTAAACAACTTAAAACTCCAAAATATTCTCATCTTGATTATTATAATAATTATTTCTTTCGCGATTTGGCTTATTCTAAAATAGAAGGGACGGCCCAATATGGAAATCCTTTTCTATTACTGAACGAAAGAAATTTTTAATGCAGGCTTTAATGGGATTTCAAAATTATGTGGATACTAATGGATTAAATTGGAACAATAGGGATATTTGCAGGTGTTCTTACGACTAATACGGCCGTTCCGCAAATCATTAGGCCTGGAAATCTAAAAAGTAGGAGATGTTTCCCCATGAATGTTTTGTGTTTTGGTCCTGGGAGTTCTTTTATGGACGGTATATGGAATTCCTAAACAGAGTTGGCCTATTATTTTAAGGAACGGCATTTCCGACTTTCAAAATTCTAATATGTTGGCTCTGATTTTCATTTACCGTAAGTAATTACTTCTACTTTTACTATCTTTTTAGGGGTTCTTTCATCTTATTACCCGGTCCCTATCTCTTCTTTGGGATAAAATCTAATTTTTTTAGGTCTATCGTTTAAACAAGCTTCAGCTAATTTTATACCTATGTTTTCATCTAGATAAGAAACTACCTCATGGCAAAAGGGATATTAAAAAAATGGCCATTTAAAAAGCAATCATATGAAATCCGTTTGGAACGGCTCTATTAGCTTCGGATTGGTATCAATACCAATAAAATTATTTTCAGGTTCCGAGGAAAGGGCACTTGATCTGGACATGCTCGATAGCCATGACGGGGAAAGGATTCGCTATAAAAGGATTAATGAAAAAACCGGAAAAGAAGTTGAATGGAAAGATATTGTAAAGGGATATAAAAAGGATGATAAATATATTGTTCTGGAAAAGGAAGATTTTGAAAACGCCAATATGAAAAAGAGCAAGACCATAGATATAGAGCAATTTATATCGGAAAGTGAAGTGGTCGACGTTCTTTTCAAAAAACCCTATTTCGTAAAACCCCAAAAAGGAGGCGAAAAATCATATACATTATTGCGCGATGCACTTAAAAAAACGAAAAAAATGGGTGTCGCTACTTTCGTGATGCGCCAAAAGGAAAACCTTTCTTTGATCGGCATTTATAAAGACATCTTGGTACTACACGTAATCCGTTTTGAGGATGAGATCCGGGACACCGCAGAACTGGAACTTCCAAAAACTAAGGTTGGAAAAAAAGAGCTCGATATGGCAATCTCCCTGATAGACCAGTATACGGAAAAGTTCGATTTTACCAAATTCAAGGACGTTTACAACGAACAGCTGCTAAAAATTATTGAATTAAAAGCTTCGGGCAAAGCATCAAAAAACGAAAAATTCAAATCCAAGACCACACCTGCAAAAGACCTGATGGCTCAACTAAAGGCAAGCCTTGAAAAGAGAAACAAGAAAGCATCTTAAATAGTGGACCTAAGCGAATACAAAAGGAAAAGGGATTTTTCCAAAACAACCGAGCCTTCGGGAGATGAACCCACGGCAATCCATGCCCAACGTTTTGTCATACAACGCCACCACGCCCGACAATTGCATTATGACCTTCGCTTGGAAATTAATGGCACCCTCAAAAGTTGGGCTGTACCTAAGGGACCTTCCTTGAACCCTGATGACAAACGGTTGGCCATTCGTACGGAAGACCATCCATTGAAATATCTCGATTTTCAAGGGACCATTCCCAAGGGCAATTATGGAGCAGGACAAATGACAATCTGGGATCATGGCACCTATGATGTTGATAGGACCGAACTTGACATCTCCGCAAATGCTCAACTAAACCAGGGTAATTTAAAAATTATCTTTCACGGTGAAAAGATAAAAGGCCAATTTGCATTGGTGCGCACTGGGGAAACAAATGACAAGGAAAACTGGTTGCTCATTAAAAAAAAGGATTCCTTCTCAACGGATATGCTTTATGATGCAGAAGAATTGTTTCCAAATACCCCAGATCATATAGTAAAATATACAAAGAATATACATCCTGGACAGATAATCCTGCCTATGTTGGCGACGACAGCCAAGAAAATTTTCAATGATCCCAATTGGATCTACGAACTGAAATGGGATGGCTACCGGGTAATTGCCCACCTTGACGACAAAGGTGTCGCATTACAATCTAGGAATGGCCTGAGTCTAAATTTAAAATTCCCAGATTTGGTCAAAGATCTACAGCAAATAAAACATGAAGCTATATTGGACGGCGAAGTGGTGGTACTCAATGAAAATGGCGTTTCCCTATTTGGAGAACTACAAAATTATCCTAACTGTGAAGGGGAATTGAGATTTTATGTATTCGATATGATATACTTGAATGGTCACAGTATGATCGATCTGCCTTTAACTGATAGAAAGAGCCTGATTCCAGAGGTACTTGAAAATTTGACCATCACAAAGTATTGTGACCATTTGGAAGGCATGGGAAGCGCACTTTTCGAAAAAGCGGTGATATCGGGTATGGAGGGTGTTATAGCCAAAAAAAAAGATTCCAATTATGTTGTGGGAAGTAGGACTCAAAACTGGTTAAAAATAAAAGCGGTCGAGGATATAGATGCGCTTATATGCGGATACACCGATTCAGTCAATGGAGATGCGGCCTTCGGATCCTTGATTTTAGGAAATAAGGTAAATTGTTCCCTTAAATATATTGGCAACTGTGGAACTGGATTTGGCGAAGACTACAGGCAAGAACTCCTGCACGAATTCGCTCCCTATAGAACGGAGAAATGCCCATTTAAAAAAAACCCTTCATTAAAGGGTAGAAATCCCAACTGGTTGGAACCTGAACTGGTCTGCGAGGTTACTTATACGGAGAAGACCAAAAATGGACTACTACGACATCCCGTTTTTAAAACCCTTAAAAATGAACCCAAAACATACAAGACACCCTCAAAAGGAACCAAGGAAAAAACAAAGGCTACCCCTCCGAAAATTTCCCAAATTCTGGAAATAGATGGCATTCCCGTCACGATTACCAATCTGGGAAAAATATATTGGCCAGAATCCGGCTTGACTAAATTTGACCTAATAGATTACTATCTTGCTGTTTCAGATGTCATTTTGCCTCATTTGAAAGGTCGGCCACAAAGCCTTCACCGACATCCTGACGGTATAGTTGGGGATGGTTTTTACCAAAAGGATAACGAGTATCTACCGTCATGGATGAAAACCATCAGGCTTTATTCTAAATCTTCTGAACGGGATATAGATTATTTGCTTTGCCAAAATCCCGCATCGCTTCTATATATGGCAAATCTAGGATGTATAGAAATCAATCCATGGAATTCAAGAATCGATAACTTGGAGTATCCTGATTACGGTATCATCGACCTTGATCCACCCGATGGAATGGAATTTGAAAAAGTAATAAAAATCGCTTTGGAAGTCAAAAAGGTGCTCGATGCTGTCGGAATTTTGGGTTATTGCAAGACCTCCGGATCCAAGGGTCTACATGTTTATTTACCAATGGGTGCGAAATATCAATACGTTGAAGTCCGGAATTTCATCAAATTGCTCTGCTATATAATTCAGGCGAACTTGCCGGAAATCTCCACAATGGAACGACAAATAAAAAAGAGAAACGGTAAATTATATCTTGATTATTTGCAGAACCGAAAAGGTCAGACCATAGCATCCGTGTATTCCGTCCGTCCAGTAAAGGGTGCCCAGGTTTCCACACCTGTGAAATGGGAGGAGCTTGACAAGGGAATTTCTCCCTCGGATTTCACTATCAAAAATATTCCTGAACGATTGGAGAAAATTGGAGATCTGTTCGAACCTCTTCTCAATTTGTCCTTTGATATGGAAAACGCTCTTAGAAAATTGGAAGCCTTGGAATCCTAAATTTGCGATTTCTCCACTTGTCCTATAAAAAGAGCTTTTAATAAAGAATCGCTATTCTTTGCATTTACTAAAAAAACTTTTAGCTCCTTAATGGACTTTGTGATATGGTTCACCATCCTTATATCAAAGAAACTTGAAGATTCCCTTAGTATTAAAAAATCTTTTTGAAGAGCAGGAACGCGATTATGGCGATAACCACAAAAACGAAAAATATAATCTTGGCGATGCCCGCCGCAGCAGCCGAAATTCCACCAAAACCAAAAATCCCAGCAACAATCGCAATGATCACACAAATAATAAACAATCTTAGCATATCTCTTGGATTTATTCTATAAATATAACTATAAAATAGAAAAAACTAGACCACAAATTTCGAAAATCATAATTGAATGAATTCTTTTATGGGTTCAAAATAGGAATCAATTTTGCAGTCCGTAACTGGCGCTTATCCCTTATTCACTACAGAATCAACATTATCGGCATTTTATAAGGATATAAAAAAAAGCGCCATCGAACATCAAGTTCTTGGCGCTTGGGTTATAAATCCATAAATTAAGATATTATAGGGGCGTCGGAATTATAGATAACCCCGTCCAGGCTGGCAAGATATTGACGATCATCTCCATTCTTGGGGATAACAGAAATAATAATCTTTCCTTTCTCAAGATAATCTACATATTCAGCAGATTTTGAATCGGAAAGTCCGGCATTGGTGAGCGCCCCTATGATAGCTCCTCCCGCTCCGCCGACCCCTGCTCCAGCAAATGCTGCAGCCAATGGGCCAGCTATTACAAGCCCAATACCCGGTAGCACCAAACTTGTTCCTATGGCGGCAATTGCTCCCACGATAGCGCCTGTAGCTCCTCCAATGGCACCCCCTGCCCCAGCGCCTTTTAACGCATTGCTACCGGTGTCCCCATGGTCGGAATCATAATATCTGTCCTTGGTCTCCTTGGACATTAAAATAGTGATTTCATCCTTATCATATCCATTATCTATCAAATAGTCATAATAGGCATGCGCTGAATCGGTATTATGGAATACCCTATCGATCCTAGTATCCGAAAATTTTGTTCTCTCCCTGTTCATCGTTTAAATATTAAAAGGTTAATAATAATGGCTGTCGGATAAATTTGTTATGAGTTTGACTACCTATAAACTAATTCTTTTCCTTTCGCATCTCTTGATATTTTCTATACTGTTCTGGAGAAAGAAGAGATTGCAGACTGCTATCCCGGTGTATCAAGATAGCCTGATTGTCTAAGGGCATATTATGTTTATTGGACCACTTATCGCGATAATTCTTTGAATTTGTTTCATAATCCTTAATCTGCTGATCAGTCATATTCAAATTGCCATACATTGGCGATATATCCATGTTGGTATCATAATACCTACTCCAGTCCGTGGTGGTGGAAGCTGGATCCATATGAGTTCCATTGTCGGGAATTTTCTTGTAATCGTTAGCCTCCGGAGTTTCTGTTGAAACTGAGGTATTATCCTTGGCTTTCTTGTTATTCTGCCTGTTACAGGCTATAAACCCGGCGACCAAGCCGCATAAGGTTAGGATTTTTAATTTATTCATTATTTTTAATTTAAGTTTTCCCTTATAATTTGATTTTTTGATCAAATTTTCAAGATAAAATTAATAACGCCTACCTATTTGCTTTATCGATATCGATAAAAAAGTTGATTATTTTAATCACGGTTAGTGCCTAAATAATGTTGTTGAATTCGTTCCTTTGATAGTAAAGATTTTGAACAATTTCTAAGGAATAGCTTTTGGAGCAAATTATTTCCAAGTCAGCACCAGAATTTTTTATGCATTTCCCCTACCCCGTTGTTATATGGATGGACGAATAGGTCTTAATCGTATAAAGAATCAACAAAAAGTGATTAGCAGACCTACGGGAGAAGTACTCAATTTGTATATAAGATGGGAGCGGGAGGTATTAAAAAACTTGAAGGGTTTAAGTAGATAAGGATTAAATAGAATTTATAGATTGTAAAAGCACCTAATTCCAATTTTGTTATTTGGCTTTCTTCCCTTTAGAGGAAAGATTACTATCTTCCGATCCGTTTTCTTCGTCGATAGAATGTGTTTTTTGCAGGGATTTTTCTTTGATCGCCTTTTTTTTCAAGGCGATATAATAATCCTGAATCAATTTAAGATCGTCTTCGGAAAGGTCCTCTGCATCAATAAGACGATTACTTGCGTTTTCGGAAGCGGCCAGTATTTCGTTAAGTTTCATTTGTACGGCCACCGAATCCCTATTCTGGGCCTTTTGTATGAGAAAGACCATAAGAAAGGTAATAATAGTAGTCCCCGTATTGATTACAAGTTGCCATGTTTCAGAATAATCAAAAATTGGACCCGTTGCTGCCCATACCACTACCAATCCCAAAGCGGATAGAATAGCTGGAGTACTTCCGGTTGCCAATGTTGCCTTTTGCGCAAAGGTTTCAAAAAACCCCTTTTTTTT
>SWCD01011515.1_pt1 | contig 12790 bp, 12 predicted proteins | sample 4693011 | NCBI WGS metagenome assembly SWCD01 (sample SAMN10267278, study PRJNA491770) | bioreactor metagenome | isolation source: DHS bioreactor inoculated with marine | place: Japan: Omine Ridge, Nankai Trough | reverse complement strand
CCCCCCGCAGGAACCGGGCGCCGTTCGGGGCCTGGACCTCGCCCTCCAGCTTGTCGCCGATGCCGGTGAAGGCGTAGGGGTCGATGCCGAAGGTGCGGATGATCGAGGGGTAGAGGCTCTTGAAGTCGAGCACCACCACGTGCGGGAAGATGCCGGCGCGCGCGTCGAACACCGTCCCCCCCACCACGTACCCGCGCGGCATGTCCTGGCGCACCACCGGCGCCACGCGACCCTTCCGCCGCAGCTCCGGGAGGTAGAGGAAATCGAAGGTGGCCACGGAGGCGCCGACGCGATCGAGGGGCATTCCGGTAAGCAGGCTGCGCTCCAGGGCCAGGCGAAGGCCGCCGGTCTTCTCGAGGATCTCGATCACCAGGCGCGCGTCCTCGAGGTTGTACTTCGCGAGCCACTCCGGGTCTTCGCGAAAGGCCCGCTCGATCTTCTCGACGCGGTTTCCGCCTTCCGCCAGCTTCCCTCGGCCGAGCACGTCCGTCGCCACCGTCTGCAACCGGAAGTCCTCGATCTGGATGCCCGTGTCCCGCACCACCCCGATGCCGTCGAGCACCTGGCGACCCGGGAGGCCGGCCCGCTTCTGGCGGGTGAAGCCGGCGTCGCCCTGCAGACTCAGGCGCTCCTCGCCGCGGCCGAGCCAGAGGGGGAGACCGAGCTCGGTGGCGCGGCGGTCCAGCACCGTCAGGTCGAAGTCGACGACGTTCCAGCCGGTGATCACGTCCGGGTCGGCGCGGGCAATGCGGTCGGCGACGGCCTCGAGGAGGGAGCGCTCATCGGGAAGGGCGATCGCCCCCTTGACCGGCCGGTCGGAGCGGATCAGCACGGTCTCGAGATCAGTCCCGGAGAGCGCCACGGAGAAGACCTCCCGGGCGCCGCGATCCGTCTCGATGTCGATGCTGAGGAGCTTCAGGCGGGGGGTGAAACTCCCCGCGTCGAATTCCGGTCGACGAAAGACGAGGTCGGTGAAGCGGCCCTTCTCCGCGGGACCGCGAACCGTGGCCGTCCCCCGGATGCCGCGGTCGATCATGTAGCGGTAAGCGAAGCGGAGGTCGGCCTCGAGGCAGGGAATCCCGGCGGCTTCGATCGCCTCCCGCACGCGCGGCACGTCCCGCGGATCGCGCAGGACGATGCGCCCGACCGGACGCCCGTCGAGGTCGAGCAGATCCGGTTCCTCCGCGGCTTCGGCGGGATCGGCGATGCGACGGGCGGCGGGGAGATCCGGGAGGGGCACGTAGAAGTAGGGGCGGATGCGGTCGTCCACGATCAGGACCGATTCGCCGCGGTCCGTCGTGCCGAAAAGGTGCACCACCGGGATCCCGCGGATCACCCGGTAGGTGGGAACGAGCAGGTAGAAGAGCCGCTCCGTCACCGACATCGCGCCCATGCTAGCCGGATAGGACGAAAACGCTCCAACCTGACCGCCTGTTGCTCCAGAATGAGCGCATGGATCCCGGAATGACGTACGTGAAAGTGAACATAAAGCTCCCGCACGGAGAGGTGGACGGCAACGTCGGCGTCCCCCACGAGATGATCGATACCGTGAGTCTCGTGCCCGGCGCGCTGGAACTGAGCGATCAGGTGGTGGCGCTGGCCCTCAAGTACGCCGAGGAGGCGGGCCACGAGATCACCTGCAAGAAGGGCTGCTCGATCTGCTGCCGCCAACTCGTGCCGGTCAGCAAGCCGGAGGCGTTCTTCCTGCTCGACCTGATGCGGCAGCGGCTTCCGGACGACAGGCGGAACATGGTGCTGGCCCGGATGAAGGCGGCGGCGGACAAGATCAGCGAGGCCGGAATCGCGGACCGCCTGAAGAAGGTGGACCTCACCATCGACGATCACCAACAGGTCGGCAACGACTACTTCAAGCTGGGGATGCCCTGCCCCTTCCTGACGGACACCGGGGCCTGCGGCATCCATCCGGCGCGCCCCACCGCGTGTCGGGAGTACAACGTCGTGACCCCGGCCGAGCTGTGCGACGACCCGGTCGGAAACCACGTCAACGTGGCGCTGCCGGCCCTCAAGATGTCCTTGATCCTGGCCCAGGTATACGCCCAGGAGACCGGGACGAAGGCCGAGGTCATGCCGCTCGTGCTGGCCCCGGCGTGGGCGGCGGAGAACGAGGATCAGCGCGGTCCCAAAGTCGAGGCGCCGGAACTCTTCGGCCGGTTCATGGGAATACTGGGCCGAGCTGGCGCACCACCTCCCAGCGGGCACGAGGCTGAGAAATGAAGACGGTGGAAGGAGCCCTCCGGGCACTCAACGACCACTTCGAGTACACGGGCAGCGAGGAACCGTTCCCGATCGGGAGACTGCATGCCGACGCCGCGGTGCGCTACCTCCTCGGCATCCCGTCGGAGTTGCCGGCCGAGGCCCCCGTCGACCGGCCGCCCGGCATCCTCCTCGAGGGTCGGGAAGGCATGTGGCTCGATCTCACGCGGACGGAGTCCGGACGATCCTTCCTGCTCTCGATGAAGGACGGCGAAACGGATCGCTCCACCGCCGAAATGCAGGCCGTCAACCGGGTCCGCCTCTTCGTCGAGCACTGGGGGGAGGAGACGGACCTGACACACGAAATCCGCCTCTCCCCGGAGGCGCGCCGGAAGATCCTCGGCCGGGAGAACGCCCTCGACGCCGAGCGGCGCAAGCGCATGGCCGAGGGTCCGCAGCAGGTGGTCTTCGGGAAGCGCGTCTACCAGTTGGCGTCGGTGCTGGTGTTCCTCGGCACCGCCGCGCTGGCGGGAGTTCTCGTTCTCGCCCTCGGCACGAAGGGCGTGCCGGTGGCCGCGGCGGCCGCGATCGTGGCGCTCGGGTCCCTCGCCGCCCTGTGCCTGCTCTTCAAGACCTACCGCGTGGAGGTCGACCGGAGAGCGGGACTGATCCGCGTGGCCACCCTGAACGGGCAGCACGAGATCGGCCGACTCGAGGAGATCCGCCAGGCGGACGTCACCCGGCTCGAGGGCAACTCCGCGCTCTGCCAGGTGACCCTGCTGCTCGCGGGCGAAGGCAAGAGAACCGTCGGCCACCGCCTCTGGAATGCGAAGGACGCGGCGGAGATCGCCGACGCCGTCAACGACGCCATCGACCTGCCGGAATCGGAACGCAAGTTCCTGGCCTATCGGCGGCGTCTCGGAGGACAGGCGTCGTGAGTGAGGAAGCGGCCCAACTCGCCTACCTGGTGATTCTCAGCGTCGGCATCCTGGTCTGGCTCTTCGGGCTCTACGCCCATCGCAAGGCGTTCAAGGCGGCGGACCCGGCGGATCCGCACGTCGTCGCCGCGGGTGAGGTGGCCATCGCGGCCCCGAAAACCGAGGTGAGCGAGAAGGCGATCCAGACCCTCCGCGGCGGGCTGCCGGGTCTCGGCACGGTGCTTCTCGAGCAGGCGGACGATCGGTGGATCACCGGCGAACTCACCCTGCCGCAGACCGGCCGGCGTCCGGGCGGCATGAACCACCGATTCGAGATCGAGTTGAGATCCGTCGGCTCACAGACGGCCGCCGACTACCGCGTCCTCGGCGGCGTCGGCGGCGGCCTGCGCATCGTCTCCGGCCTGTTCGTCTACTTCCTCACCCCGCTCGCGCTGGCCTCGGCCATCGCCTTCGTCCCCCCGTACATCGTGAAGGCGGCCGACCCGAAGATCCGCTACCAGGTCTTCCAGACCGCCCAGATCATCCACTTCCTCTGGCCCCCGTTCCTCTTCGCCTCGGTCAGAGGACGGATGAGCCGGCTGGTGGCGCGGGGGCTCGTGAGTGTGCTGAAGAACACCGCCTTCTGACCGGGGTCAGGTCTGACATTGCGACCGGATCCAGACATTCCGGCGCCTGGAATCCGGTTGCCGCGAGAGGATGCTTTCCAGGACATCGAGATCGATGCCCGGATACTCGCCGTGAACGTCGCACCCGTCGTCCCCGGTTTGCGGTCGTTCCATGCTCATCGCCATACCTCGTTCTGTGCGCTCCATCCCGCGGCGGTCTGCTCCGGGAACCACATCTGCTTTTGCACCTTCTCCTCGACCTCATGATCGGAGATCAGCCGCCCCACGCCGGCATCGCGGGCCTCCCGGACGATGGCCACGGCCACCTTCGCGCTGACCTCCCGAAGGCGGGACTGATCCGGGTAGATCGCCCCGTTGGCGAGGTCGTCATCGGTCACCGTCTCCGCCAGCGTCCGGGCCGCCACGAGGAACATCCGGTCCGTGATCTCGTGGGCCTCGGAGACCAGGGAACCGAGACCGACTCCGGGGAAGATGAATACGTTGTTCGACTGCCCGATCCTGATGGTCCGCCCCTCGTATTCCACGGAAGCAAAGGGGCTGCCGGTGCCGACGATCGCCCGGCCCTCCGACCAGTTGATGGCCTCCCACGCGGTGCACTCGGCCTTGCTCGTGGGGTTGCTGAGGGGCAGGATCACGGGCCGGGACACGTGACGGGACATCTCGCGGATGATCTCCTCGGTAAACAGGCCGGGGTAGGCCGTCGCCCCGATGAGAATGGTCGGCTTCACCTGACGAATGGCATTCAACAGGTCGGTCGGGGTCTCGGCAGTGAATCCGTAGTCCGCCATCGCCTTCGCGGAGAGGGCGAAATCGTGAACCGGCGTCTTGCCGTCACCGAGACCCTCGTGAAGGATTCCCTCCTTGTCCACCATCACGATCGCGGCCCGGCTCCGGCTTCGCGAGCCCCCCTCTTCGCGGAAGGCGAGATGCACGAGCCGCGCGATGCCGGTCCCCGCGGCACCGGCGCCGGCGAAGACGACCCGCTGATCGCAGAGGTCCTCACCCTTCGCCCGCACCGCCGCCAGAATCCCGGCCAGGGCCACGGCCGAGGTCCCCTGGATGTCGTCGTTGAACGAGGGAACCCGCTTCCGGTATCGCTTGAGCACCGAGCGAGCATTGTCCTTGAGGAAGTCCTCCCACTGGATAAGGGCCCGGGGGAACACCTCCTTCACGGCCTCGACGAACTCCTCCACGAACTCCTCGTACTCCACTCCCCTCATGCGCCGCTCCCGGTAACCGAGATACATGGGATCGTGCAGCAGACGGGGGTTGTCCGTTCCGACATCGAGGCTCAGCGGTAGGCAGCGTGACGGGTGGATCCCCGCGCCGGCGACGTAGAGCGCCAGCTTCCCGACCGGGATCCCCATGCCCCCGGCGCCCTGATCCCCGAGACCGAGGATCCGCTCGTTGTCCGTCACGACGATGAGCCGGACATCCGGAGACGGCCAGTTTCGGAGCACGTCGGCCATCGAACCCCGATCATCCGGCGTAAGCCAGAGGCCCCGCGGCTCGCGAAGAATGTGACTGTACTCCTGGCAGGCCTGCCCCACGGTCGGGGTGTAGACGATGGGCATGAGTTCGGGCAGGTTCTCGATGAGAACCCGGTAGTAGAGCAACTCGTCCCGTTCGAGGAGAGCCCTGAGCCCGAGGTACTTCTCGAGATCGGAAGACTTCCGACGGATCTGTTCCAGCACGAACAGCACTTGCTCATCGAGACTGAGGACCCGGTAGGGAAGCAGACCACGAAGCCCGAGTCGGTTCCGATCACTTTCGGTGAAGCCCAGACCGCGGTTCATCCGGGGGTTCCGCAGTACGGAGACACCCCGGACATCAAGTGCGACCGGGTCCTCGCCGATCGTCGCTTCAGTGACAACAGACATTTGAGTACTCCTCTTGCCTTCAAAAACTGGATCGAGTTGCAAGATCCCTGATTGCGGCGGTCAAACCGCGGGGAGATACGGACTTCCGGAGGAACGCGTCGGCTCCCGCCGCCCGCGCGTCCGCTTCGAGTTTCCCGGCACTGTTGGTCAGCGCCAGGACGGCCGTCTTTGGCCAGTGGTCCTTGATCATGCGAATCGTCCGGACGCTGCCCATGCCCGGAATCAGGAGATCGATGAGCACGACGTCCGGCCGGTAGCTCCCGGCGAGGCACACCGCCTCGCCCCCGTCCGCCGCATCCGCCACCACATCGAGATCCGGACAGGCGCTGAGCAGCCTCCGGAGCCCGCGCCGAGCCGGCTCCTGGTCCTCTACAAGCAGGACACCGATCGGTTCGTCACGCTGCGTACCGAAGCACATGGCTTTGCCTTTCAGAGCCAATAGTCGCCTCACCGGCGACCGAATCTCCCGCGTCCCACCCCCACCCCCCGATCACCTGTCGGGGTGTAAGCACAAGTCATCCATTTCAATTCGAATGCCACTGAAAAACGAGGACACAAAGAAAACCCCTAAACGTTTACTAATTAACATCTTACAAAGTCGAAGCATTCAAGGGCACACCAACCCACCCCATTGACACCCCACGCCATCTGTTTCATACTGAAAGGCCAACGCTCCATTCTGAAAGCCACCCCCATGAATCCCGAAGACCTCCAACTCGCGGAACTCGTCACCTTCGAGGAGGGCAGCATCAGCCTCCACGGGCGGCGCCTCGTCCTCCATCCCACCCAGGCGATGGCGCAGCTCCGCAAGGACCTGGTGGATACCCTCGGCCTGCCGAGCGCGCGAAGGGTCATGACCCGCTTCGGCCTGTTCTGGGGTCGCGCGAACGGAGCCGCCCTGAAGCGCACCCTTCGCTGGACCGATTCGCGGGCCCTGCTGAAGGCCGCCTTCCGGTTCATGGCGATGGAGGGCGTCGGGAGGGCGACTTCGCTGGAGATCAAGCAGGACCGCGAGGGGAGGGTGGTTCAACTCGATCTCACCATCGAGAGTTCGGCGGAGGCCGAGGAGCACCTGACGGAGCTCGGCTGGTCGGACGATCCGGCCTGCTGGATCATCGTGGGCTACGTGAGCGGCTGCGCGACGGTATGCCTCGGCAGCAAGTTCCGCTTCATCGAGACCGGCTGCAGAACCCAGGGGAACGCGCACTGCGTCTTCATCGGGAAGGACCCCGACGCCTGGGACAAGGAGCACCAATCCCCCCTCTCGTACTTCGAGACGGAGGACATCGCGGGGAAGGTGGATGCCCTGACCCGCGAACTCGAGCTGAAGTCGAAGGAACTGTCCCGGCAAAGCAGGAAGCTCGCCCTGCTCGTGGGAGCGATGCCGTCGTTCATCGTGAAGGGCCGGAGCCGGGTCATGTCGGAGGTGTTCTCCCTGGCGAAGCGGGTGGCCGGATACGACACCTCGGTCCTGCTCACCGGGGAGACGGGAACCGGCAAGGAGGTTCTCGCCCGCTACATCCATGAGGAGTCGCCGCGGCGGAAGAAGCCCTTCCTCGCCATCAACTGCGGCGCCCTGTCCGAGAGCCTCCTCGAATCGGAACTCTTCGGACATGCCCGGGGAGCGTTTACCGGGGCCGTGAAGGAACGGATCGGGCTCTTCGAGCAGGCGGCGCGAGGGACGGTGCTCCTCGACGAGATCGGAGACATCAGCCCCGCCATGCAGTTGAAGATCCTGCGCGTTCTGCAGGAGCGGGAGGTGCTCCGGATCGGAGAGAACGAGCCCCGGTCGATCGACGTCCGGGTCCTCGCCGCGACCCATCGGGATCTGGACGAAGGGGTCCGGGATGGGAGCTTTCGCGAAGACCTGCTCTATCGGTTGAAAGTCATCGAGATCAACATTCCAGCCTTGAGGGAACGCCCGGACGACATCCTGCCCCTGGCGAGGCACATCGTCCGGAAGCTCTCCACGCGCCTCGGCCTCCCCGACCTCCGTCTCGACGCGCGCCTCATCGACGCCCTCTACGCCCACTCCTGGCCCGGGAACGTCCGGGAATTGGAGAACGCCCTCGAGAGGGCCGCGGTCCTGAGTGAGGGGGCGGGGCTGACGCCGGAGAACCTCCCGCCGTCCATCCTGTCGCAGGCGGCCATCGAGTTCCCGAGCCCCGCGTCGGAACTGAAGTCGCTCGGCGAGATCTCGATGGACTACATCCACCACGTGCTGAGACACACCGACGGCAATCGCACCCGCGCGGCGGCGATTCTCAAAATCGGCCCAACCACGCTGTGGAGGAAGTTGAAGAGCGGAGGCGAGGCCCCTCCCTCCTCCGACGGCGACCTTTCAAATTGAACGATCCCGCTCGTCCCGGACCGCGCTGGCCGTGATCGCGGGGTGCCACGAAGACCGGGGCCGGAGCCCCAGGCCACGGTTTGTGCGCCTTCGCACATATTCCGATTCGGAACCTCCCGAGTGGGCCTCCATTTGCTAGGGGAATCCCTGGAAGCCGTTTGGAGGATCTCCGCATGTGCGTTTACGGGCCCGTCGCCTCGAACCTCTCGGGCCGGACCCTCAAGGTCTGCCCGGTCCCCGCAAGAACCTGCACGTGTTCATGCGTCTACTGCCATCACGGCGCGACGAAGAAAGCCCGTGGAGTCCGGCGTGACTTCCAGAACCGCAGCGTGGTCCTCGAACGGATCCTGGACGTCTGCGGCCGGAGCCACCCCGATTTCATCACCTTCACCGGTGGAGGTGAGCCGACCCTCGATCTCAGCCTCGGCTGGCTGATTCGGGAGACGCGCAGGCTCGCGAAGGTCCCGGTGGCGGCGGTGACCAACGGAACCCTGCTGTACCGGCAGGACGTCCGGCAGGATCTCGCCCGAGCCGATGTGGTCATCTCCTCGCTCGATGCCGGAACCGAAGAGCTCTTCCTGGATATCAAGCGACCGCACGGTTCCCTCGACTTCGCTCGCGTGCAGGGCGGTCTCCTCCGCCTCAAGGAGGAGCTTCGGGGGGAGCTCTGGCTGGACGTCATGCTCGTCCGCCGAATGAACGACGGGCCGGAGGCCCTCAAGGCCATCCGGACGGTCATCGATCAGGTCGAGCCCGACGTGGTCCGCGTGAAGGTGCCGTTTCGCCCCCCCGCGGAGTCCAGGGCACTGCCCCCCTCACCGGAAGCGCTGGCCGGGGCCATCCGGTTGCTCGGCCCCAGAGCCAGGAAGTTCGATGCCGGGGAAGAGCCGATCGAGTGCTGGGAGTCCTCCAGCTTCAACCGAGTCATCGGAACGATCTGCGCCTGTCGTCCGATCCCCCTGGCCCGGGCAAGAGAGATCGAGGGCCGCTTGCGGTCCCCGGGAGCCCTGCAGCGGATGATCGAGATCGGCGACCTTGTCCCGCGGGAATGGCAGGGAGAGCGGTTCCTGTACGCCGGCAACGAAGGAACGAAGAAACCTCCAACCACGACAAGAATGGGAGTACGAGATGTCCATCACTCAGCTCGGCATTGAGACCTTTCCCACCCAGCTCGAGCGGATCAAGGAGAACATGGGCCGGCTTTCCCTCGGGCAGCCGGAAACCATGAGGGCCTTCGGCGCACTCCACCGGGCAAACGCCATCGACGGCGTCCTCGACACGAAAACGAAGGAACTCATCGCCCTGGCCATCGCCGTCTACGCCCGCTGTGACGGATGCATCGCCTTCCACACGTTCGACGCCCTCAAGGCGGGAGCTTCGAAAGAGGAGATCCAGGACGCTCTCGGAGTGGCCATCCTCATGGGTGGCGGACCGGCGATGATCTACGCCACCCACGTGATTGAAGCCATCGATCAGTTCCAGGCCCAGACAGACTGAGAGAGTGCGGCCCCGGTGTTCCCCCGTTTCCTTCTGTTTTGGCTTCGGGAAACCCGTAGACTCCCCGACCGGGAACAACCAGGGAGAGTCATCGTGAACACCAGGACTGCATTTCTGCCGCTGCTCCTCGTCGTCGTCGCCTGCTCCACCGGGGGCGGCAGCGCCGACCCCATCGCCCCCGCCGTCGCCGAAGCCGCCGCGACCGGCAAGACCGTCCTCGTGATGTACTCGAGCGAGACCTGCGGCTGCTGCCAGCGAATGGACGAGGAGACCTTCGTCGATGCCGAGGTGAAGGCCGGGATGGAGAACGTGATCTTCGTGCGGGTGACCAAGGGGAAGGACGCCGGTGCTTTCGAGAGCAAGTGGGCCGATGCCGGCACCCCCTCGTTCGTCGTGCTCGGCGCCGACGGCGAGGCGAAGGGCATGCCGCTGCGTGGCCCCTTCGACGCGGGCGAGTTCCTCTTCCTCCTCGACTGGATGGTCGACGGTGAAGGCCCCCAGCCGGAAATCGTCCGGCTGGCCGACGGCTGCGGCGGTCGCGGCGGCTGCGACGAGGAAGAGGAAGAAGGCGAAGAGGGCGGCTGCGGAGGTTGCGGCGGCGAAGAGGGTGAAGGCGAGGAAAGCGGCTGTGGGGGCTGCTCGAGCGAGTAGGCTCCTTTCTACCGGGACGACGGATCGGTCGTCACGGGGGGAGCCGTCATGAGCACAGCGGATAGCTACGACCGGATCCTGGTGGTCGGGGCCGGGATCTCCGGACTCAGCGCCGCCCGGCACCTCGTGGATGCGGGAGCCGGCGTCACCGTCTTCGAGAAGGCGCGGGGCGTGGGCGGACGAATGTCCACCCGCAGGTTGGGAAGAGCGCGGATGGACCACGGCGCGCAGTCCTTCACCGCGACCGCTCCCGCCTTTCGCCGACTCGTGGACGGCTGGCTCGAGGCGAACTGCGCGAAGAAGTGGTTCGGCAATCCCGCGGAACCCGGCGATGAGGGCCGGCCCACCTACCGCGGCCTGACCGGGATGAACGAAATCCCGAAGTTGCTGGCCCGGGGCCTCGACATCCGCGCCGCGTGCCGGGTGCTGAAGCTCACGAGGGAGGATGGCGGATACACGGCGGTGACCGAGGAAGGCACCGTGTACCGGGGCCGACGGGTCCTGCTGACCGCCCCGGTCCCGGAGAGTCTGGCGCTGCTCGACGCCGGGGGGATCGAACTGCCGGCCGACTCGAACGAGCTTCTTCGCGGGATAGAGTACGCCCCGTGCTTCGCGGTGCTGGCGGTGCTCTCCGGCGCGAGCGCGATCCCCGCGCCCGGCGGGATGAAGCTCACGGACGGCCCGATCTCCTTCATCGCGGACAACTCGATCAAGGGGATCTCGTCGCAGCCTTCCGCCCTCACCATCCACGCGACGGAGGAGTACAGCCGCTCGAGGATCGATGCGGATCCCGACGAGGTGAGCCGGGAACTGCTCGATGCGGCGAAGCCGTGGCTCGGCTCCGAAGTGGAGGAGGTCCAGGTCCACCGCTGGCTCCACAGCCGGCCGTTGACCCGGACCGCGGAGCCCTTCCACGTCGTTCAGGACAGCGGCCCGGCCATGGCCCTGGTCTTCGCCGGCGACGCCTTCGGAGGAGTCGGTGTGGAGGGGGCGACCCTCTCCGGCCTGGCCGCGGGGGAGTGGCTCAGCCGTCTGGGTTGAGGCGGGGGGCGGGGGCGACCGCCTCGCGGGCCCGCTCGATCGCCGCCGCCAGTTCCTCGGCCCGCTGCGAGCCGATCAGGAGTCGCTTCCCGTCGCAAAGGACGAGCTGCGCGCCGCGGTTACCGTGCGCATTCCAGGCCGTCCCGCGTTTCCCGGCCCAGCGCACGCCCCATCCGCCGTACTCCCGGAGCGGACGATAGGTGCGCGGCTCACAGGACCCGATGTCGACGAGGGGGACGATCTTCCGGCCGAAGGGGATCCAGCGGATGCGCACGACGTCGGCCTCGACGGTGACCAGGAGCCGGGCGAGAGTACGAGTACGAGTACGGAGGCAGACACCTTTTTCCAGAGTCAGGAAAAATTGCTCCGGGTCGAATCTACAGACTATGGAAAAAGGTGTCTGCCTCCGTACTCAGTCGTCGCCCTCGGGGAGGAGGTTGTCGGCGAGCGGGGTGAATTCGGAGTTGTCGCGGAGCTTGCGGGCGTCGTCCATCAGGGTTTTCCCCTCGCCTTCGAACGGGCTCATGTTGAAGCGATTGGCGACGTTCACAAACTCTCCGACTCCGGCCTCGATCCCGTTCATCGCGCTGTCATCGCCTCCGCACTTTAAGGCGACGGCCTCCCAGAACTCCACCATTCTGGGCACCCAGAACGCTCTCACGTTCTCGAGCTGGGTCAGCATCACCTCGCGCATGAACTTCGCGCTCTTCTCGTCCCCGATCCTGGCGAGAGTCCAGGACGCCAGGCCCCGCTTGACGATGTTTCCCCCGCCTCCGCGGCGGCCGCCGCCGGGGATGCCGATCAGCTTGACCAACTGCTCCACCCCGCGCGCGGCCTTCGGGTCGTCCTCGAAGTACGCCAGGCCGATCAGAGCACCGTAGGTGGCGAACTCGCTCCGGCCGGCGGCGGCCATCTTGAGGAGCAGGGTGCGGGCCCGGTCTTCTTCCACGCCGCAGCGCCCGAGCGCGCGGCACATGTGATTGCCGATCGCCTCGTCCTTCTGCTTGCCCGCGGATTTGAGGAGCGCGGAGACGACTTTCTTCTCGCGACTGCCGATGTACTCCAGGCTGACGGCGGCGTTGGCGCGGAGCGTGGGCTCCTTGTGGGTCAGGAACGCGGTGATCGGTTCGGCGGCTTTCTCGAGACCGTTGATGCCGAGAGCGCGAATCAGGGCCTCCGACAGGCCGACGTCCTTCTTGTGCTTCGGCAGGAGTTCGATCAGCGGATCCGTGCAATCCCCGTCCTCATCCGCCTTGATGAGCGCCTTGAGAGCCCCGCCACGCTCCTCGACGTCCGTAACGACGACCTCCAGCATGTCGGCGATCCAGGCGGCGCGGGCCTCCGCTCCCGCGGGCGGACCGTCGGCCTCATCGGCCGGCTCGTCCGAGTCCCCCGGCTCCCCGGCACGCCCTTCGGCTTTGTCCATCATCGATAGGAGCGCCTCAACCGCCTTGTCCCCCTTGCCGTAGGACCAGTACTCCTTCCGGTACACCACGCGCTCCCCGTCGGCGCTGACGAAGATGTGCTGGGGGGAGATGATCTTCCCGCCGATGCCGAGCGAACTGAGTTCGGCGTAGTCCGTGCTGGATCCTT
>SWCD01008822.1_pt1 | contig 12798 bp, 13 predicted proteins | sample 4693011 | NCBI WGS metagenome assembly SWCD01 (sample SAMN10267278, study PRJNA491770) | bioreactor metagenome | isolation source: DHS bioreactor inoculated with marine | place: Japan: Omine Ridge, Nankai Trough | reverse complement strand
GCAAGGCAGCCGCCCTGCTCCATCACCTGCGTGACATTGCCCCAGATCACGTCCTCGACGGCGTGACCATCGAGACCGTTACGGGACTTGAGCGCATTGAGCACCTGCGCCGAGAGACGCGCAGCCGTCACCTCGTGCAGCGCGCCATCCTTGCGGCCCTTGCCGCGCGGCGTGCGCACGGTGTCGTAGATATAAGCGTCAGACATATCGGTCTCCTTCGTTCAGGCGCGGTCAGCGGGGCTGCCGGGCATCAGGTCATAGGGGTGTTTCCAGCCGGGCGTGGCACTGATGTTGTTCAGCCACCGGTCGATATTGGGCCACTCGGCGCGCTCAAAGCCGAAGGGTTCGGGATAAAAGAGATACCCACAGCAGCTCAGATCCGCATTCGTGATCGCGTCGCCCACGATCCAGTCGCGCCCCTCAAGATGGGTGTCGAGCGTGGCATAGGCGGCCTTGAGACGACCTTGGGCAAAGGGGATCGCGCCTTCGGGGCGCTTATCCTCAGGCAGGAAGTTCATCAGGAACCGCGTCATGCCAACCGGGCTGCTGAGCTTGTGGTTGTCCCAGAACATCCAGCGCATCACCTCGCGTGCCTCCTCCGGCGTGGTCCCGCCGAATTTGCCGGTTTTCTCGGTGATATACATCTGCATGACACCCGATTGGGTCAAGGTCACGTCACCATCGATCAACACCGGCACCTCGCCCATGACATTGATCTTGCGGAACGCGGGCTGCCGTGTCTCACCTCCGAAGAAATCGACAAAGACCGGCGTCCAGTCGAGACCGGAGAGTTGCAGTGCCAGCGCCGCCTTGTAGGCATTGCCGCTTTCGCCGAAGCAGTGGAGTTTGATGGTCATGTGTGCCCTCCCGGCATTCCACCCTTGGCGGGCGTTGGATTTGAGTGATTTGGGAACAGTGAAGATGCGGGCCATGGTTCATCATGGCTGAAATACTCCACGGGGGTCCGGGGGTGTGAAACCCCCGGCTTCGACTGTGCCATACTGACTGCCGCCTCAACCCTCACAGCGCCCTCGCGATCAGCTCTTTCATGATTTCGTTGGTGCCGCCATAGATGCGCTGCACGCGGGCATCGGCCCACATTTCTGCGATGTCGTATTCCTGCATATAGCCATAGCCGCCATGCAGTTGCAGACAATCATCCAGCACCTCGCCTTGGCTGTCAGTCAGCCAGTATTTGGCCATCGCGGCCTTCTCCACGCTGAGGTCGCCGCTTAGATGCTCGTTGATACAGGCATCCAGAAACGCGCGGCAGACGGCGGTCTTGGTCTGGCATTCAGCCAGTTTGAAGCGGGTATTCTGGAACTGAAGAACCGGGCCACCAAAGGCCTGACGCTCCTTGCAATAGGTGATCGTGCGCTCTACCGCGCCCTCCATCGCCCCTTGCGCACCACAGGCGATGATCAGGCGTTCCTGCGGCAATTGCTGCATCATCTGATAAAAGCCGCGCCCCTCCTCGCCGCCAAGGATGTTCTCCGGCGGGATCTCGACGTTGTCGAAGAACAGCTCGGACGTGTCGCCCGCATGCATCCCGACCTTTTCAAGATTGCGCCCGCGCGTGAAACCCTGCGCGCCTTCGGTTTCCACAACCACCAAGGAGATGCCCTTGGCCCCTTCCTTGGGGTCGGTCTTGGCCGCGACGATGATCAGCTCGGCATGCTGGCCGTTGGTGATAAAGGTCTTTTGCCCCGAAAGCCGATAAGCGTTGCCGTCCCGGATGGCACGGGTCTTGATGCCCTGCACATCCGATCCGGCGGCGGGCTCGGTCATGGCCAGCGCGCCAACCATTTCGCCCGAAACCATCTTGGGCAGCCATTTCTGCTTTTGCGCCTCGGACCCATAGGCGAGGATATAATGTGCGACGATGCCGGAATGGATGGGATTGCCCCAGCTTGCCAGATTGGCGCGGCCCTGTTCGATGCAGATGACTGCTTCATGCCCGAAATCGCCGCCAGCGCCGCCGTATTCCTCGGGGATGGACGGGCAGAGCAGGCCAAGGGCCCCCGCCTCAAGCCAGCAGTCGCGGTCCATGATCCCCGCCTTGCGCCAACGGGCAAAATGCGGCCGCCATTCCTCGGTGATGAACTTGGCGGTCATGTCCGAGAGCATCCGGTGCTCGACTGTCATCCAGGTCATGGCCGGGCCTCCCTTCCCTTTGCCGCCTTAACGTTTGCGTGCCTCAAGTTCGGAATTGAAGAGCCTGAGACGGTGCGCAAAGGTTTCTTCATTGATCACGCTGTCGAAATTCTCGAAGAGAAAGGACAGCGCCTCGCCCTCATCCAGCCCCGAGTCCTGCGCAAACCGGCGCAGGCGGCGGTAGCCATCCTCGGTCATCGCCGCATTGAAGCGGCGCGTGAGGCGAAAGCGTTTCGGCATCTGTCCCTCCTCCCTAGCAGTCTCTCCTCAGAACGCTTCGGCCTCGAGTGCCATGACCGTATCGGCACCGCTCTGGATACGGGCCAGATGCAGGGCCGTCGCGGGCAGGCGGCGCTTCATGTAGAAGCGTCCCGTCGCCAGCTTGGTCTTGTAGAAAGCCTCATCCGAGGTGCCAGCATCGAGCGCCGCGTGGGCCGCCTTCGCCATCCGCGCCCACATCAGACCAAGGCAGACATGACCAAAGAGGTGCATGAAGTCATAGGAGCCCGCGAGCGCCGCGTTGGGGTTCTTCATCCCATTCTGCATGAAGAACATGGCCGAGGCCTGCAAATCCTTGGACGCAGCCTTGAGCGGATCAAGGAAATCGGCCTTGAGCGCCTCGTTGCCCTCGTTCTCCTTGAGGAACGACTTGACCAATTCGAAGAAGGCCATGACGTGTTTGCCGCCGTCCTGCGCCAGCTTGCGGCCCACAAGATCGAGCGCCTGAACGCCGTTGGCCCCTTCGTAGATCATGGCGATGCGGGCGTCGCGGGTGAACTGCGACATGCCCCATTCCTCGATATAGCCGTGGCCGCCGTAAATCTGCTGCGCCAGCACGGTCATGTCGTAACCTTCGTCGGTGAGAAAGCCCTTGATCACCGGCGTCATCAGCGAAATCAGACCTTCGGCAGCGGCATCATCACCTCGATGCGAACGGTCAATGAGTTCCGCACCCCAGAGCATGAAGGCGCGCGCACCCTCGATAAAGCTCTTTTGATCCATCAGCGACCGCCGGATGTCGGGATGCACGATCAACGGATCGGCGGGGCCGTTGGGGTTTTCCGTGCCGGTCACCGCACGACCCTGAAGCCGGTCCTTGGCATAGGCCAATGCGTTTTGATAGGCGACCTCGGCCTGCGCCAGACCCTGCATGCCGACGCCGATCCGCGCCTCGTTCATCATGGTGAACATGGCGCGCATGCCTTTGTGCTCTTCACCCAAGAGCCAGCCGGTTGCCCCGTCATAGTTCATCACACAGGTGGAATTGCCGTGAATCCCCATCTTTTCCTCGATCTTGCCGCAGCTAACGCCATTGCGGTCGCCGAGGCTGCCATCCTCTTTGACGATGAATTTCGGCACGATGAAGAGCGACACACCCTTGATCCCCTCGGGGCCACCGGGGATCTTGGCCAGCACGAGGTGGATGATGTTGTCGGCCATGTCATGCTCGCCCGACGAGATAAAGATCTTCTGCCCGGTGATCTTGTAGCTGCCATCGCCCTGCGGTTCGGCCTTGGTGCGCATGAGGCCCAGATCGGTGCCGCAATGCGGCTCGGTCAGGTTCATGGTGCCGGTCCACTCGCAATTGGCCATTTTCGGCAGGTAGGTGGCCTTTTGATCGTCGGTGCCATGCACAAGGATCGCCGAGGCCGCGCCATGGGTCAGACCCTGATACATGGTAAAGGCCTGATTGGCGGCCGAAAACATCTCGCCCACGGCAGTGCCGAGGATATAGGGCATATATTGCCCGCCAAACTCCTCGGGCAGATCGAGGGCTGTCCAACCGCCCTCTTTCATCTGCTCAAAGGCCTCTTTAAAGCCCTTCGGCGTACGCACCACACCGTTTTCCAACACGCAGCCCTCGGTATCACCCACGGCATTGAGCGGCATCAGAACCTCCGAGGCAATCTTGCCCGCTTCTTCCAGAACGGCCTTGGTAAAGTCGGGCTCAAGCTCGGCATAGCCGGGCGTGCTCTGTTCAGACACATTCAGAACCTCGTGCAGCACGAATTGCATGTCACGGGTAGGGGCGGTGTAGCTTGGCATATGTCTCTCTCCCTAAAACAGGTGCCGGACCGGATTACTCGGCGGCTTTTTGGCTGGTCTTGAGCGAGGCCAGCATACGCTCGCCCCATGTCATCTGTTCGCGCAGCTCAGAGATTGCGGCCTCCAGCTCGTCGCGCTGTTTCTCCATCTCGGCCAGACGCGTGCGCGCGACATCGTAGGCGCGGGCAATCTGGCTGTGCTGCTGATCCCCCTTGTCATAGAGATCGAGCAATTGGCGCAGGTCCTCGAGGCTGAAACCAAAACGCTTGCCACGCTGGATCAGTTTCAGCCGGGCCCGGTCACGCCGGGTAAAGAGCCGCTTCTGCCCGACCCGGCGGGGCGAGAGCAGTTCCTTGGCCTCATAGAAGCGCAGGGTGCGGGGCGTCACATCGAACGCTTCGCACATCTGGCGAATGGTCATCATATCGTCGGTCATCGGTTTACCCATGTCACAGCGCATTTGCCGACAATCTGCGGATCATGGGCCATGGTTACAACAGCCGGATGGCTTTACGTAACCACTACGTCGCGTCACTTTTAAGTTGACGTAAGATAAGGCAAGGTAAACAGGGTGCAGGGGAAATATTCTTGCCCTTGCGTCACCCGCTCAACCGAGATTCGCGGCGGTATCGTCGCGCAACTTCTTCAATTCTGCCATCGCTTCGTCGATTTGACGTCGCTGTTCTGCCAGTTCAGCCAACTGCCGGTCGGCAAGTTCAATCCAACTGCGCATCTGCGCATTGGTGCCCTCGTTTTCATAAATCAGTAGCCATTGCCTGATCTCTTCCAGGGCAAACCCGAATTTGCGGCCGCGCAAGATCAGCGTCATACGCGCACATTCGCGCGGGCCGTACCATCGCGCGCGGCCATCGCGCTCAGGCTCCAGAAGTTCGATATATTCATAATATCGCAGGGTGCGCGGCGTCACATCATAGGTCGCACACATTTCCTTGAAGGACAGTTTCTTATCCGACATGGTCAGCCCTCCCGTTGTGCAGACGTTAGGACCAAGACGCGGCCCTTGCAACCGGTGCTCTTGCAGCTTGGGCAGATTAGGGATCATAAAGGGCGCATCACGATCCGCGGGGAACAGCATGACCGACGCCAAGACCAAGATCGCACAGCAGTTCATGCAGGCCCTGCCCCATGCCCGCGCCCTTGGCATGCGGCTGGTCTCTATGGGGGATGGTCAGGCCGAGATCGAGATGGATTACGATCCACGCTTTGTCGGCGACCCCGAGACCGGGGTGATTCACGGCGGGGCGGTTTCGGCCCTGATGGATACCTGTTGCGGGGCGGCGGCCATGAGCCATCCGGCCTCGCCCGGCGGCACCGCCACGATTGATCTGCGTATCGACTATATGCGCCCGGCAACACCTGGGCAGCGCATCCGTGCGCATGCGGATTGCTATCATATCACGCGGTCTGTCGCCTTTGTCCGGGCCCGCGCGATGGATGAAGATGAGGCGCGCCCGGTGGCGACGGCGACAGGCACCTTTACCGTGGAGGGCAAATGATGGCCCGCACCCGTCCTGAACCTGTGCAGGTGGTCAAGCAGCGGCGCGATGCGGCGCTGAAGGCCTTGGTCGAAGGGGTGCCCTATATCGGCTTTCTCGGGGTGCAGTTCGATCGGCGGGGGGATGAGTTGACCGCCCTGATGCCCTTTGAGGAAAAGTTGATCGGCAACCCGCTCTTGCCCGCGCTGCATGGCGGGGCGACGGCGGCGTTTCTCGAAATCACCGCGATCATCGGCCTGAGCTGGGGGATGCTCTGGGAAGAGATCGAAAGCGGCGCGTTCGACCCCGAGGCGATTGTCGGAGGCAAGCTGCCACGATTGCCGAAAACCATTGATTTTACAGTGGATTACTTGCGTTCCGGCCTGCCGCGTGATGCCTATGCGCGCGCACAGGTCAACCGCTCTGGCCGTCGCTATGCCTCGGTGCATGTCGAGGCTTGGCAGGACAATCGCAGCCGCCCCTTTGCCCAAGCGACCGGGCATTTCCTGATGCCGCGTCGCGATGGCTGAGGTCGCGCGGGCGGTCACGCATGCCCGTGTCCTTAAAATTGCCCTGCCCATCGTGATTTCCAACGCCACGGTGCCGATCCTCGGCGCGGTGGATACGGGCGTGGTCGGACAGTTGGGGGCGGCGGCACCGATTGGCGCGGTTGGCATTGGCGCTGTCATAATCACCGGAATTTATTGGATTTTCGGCTTTCTCCGGATGGGCACCACGGGGTTGACAAGCCAAGCGCAGGGAGCCGGTCAGGCGGGCGAGGTCGCGGCACTCTTGACACGGGCGTTGATGATCGGCTTTGCCGGGGGGCTGGCCTTTATCGCCCTGCAAGTCCCTGTTTTCTGGGCCGCTTTTCAGATTTCCCCGGCCAGCGAAGAGGTGGAAACCCTCGCGCGAGAATATATGGCAATCCGGGTCTGGAGCGCCCCGGCGATGATCGCGCTCTTTGGCATGACCGGGTGGCTGATCGCACAGGAACGCACACGGGCGGTTCTACTGCTGCAACTGGTGATGAATGGCATAAATATCCTTTTGGATCTGTGGTTTGTCCTGGGGCTCGACTGGGGTGTCGCGGGCGTGGCGCGGGCGACGGTGATTGCCGAATGGGGCGGTCTGGTGCTGGGCTTTTGGTTTTGCCGCGATGCCTTTGCCGTGCCTGCATGGTGCGACTGGCCAAGGGTATTTGACCGGGAGCGGCTGAAAAACATGGCCTCGGTCAATGGCGACATCCTTCTTAGGTCATTGATGTTGCAGATTATTTTCATCTCCTTCCTGTTCTGGGGCAGCGATTTTGGCGATGTCACGCTGGCGGCAAATCAGGTGCTGTTGCAGTTCCTGAGCATCACCGCGCATGCGCTGGATGGGTTTGCCTTTGCCGCCGAGGCGCTGGTGGGGCAGGCGTTTGGCGCGCGCTCTGTCGCGCACCTACGGCGAGGGGCGCTGTTGACAAGTATGTGGGGCGTCGTGGTCTGTGTCGCCTTGGCCATTGCCTTTGCCACCTTTGGCGGGGTGTTGATTGATCTTATGGCCAAGGCTCCAGAGGTTCAGCAAGAGGCGCGTAACTATCTGATATACATGGCACTTGCACCCATTCTTGGGCTGGCAGCCTATATGCTGGACGGCGTATTCATTGGCGCGACGCGCACCCGCGACATGCGCAACATGATGGCGCTGAGCCTCTTGGTCTATGTCGTCGCGGCGCTGCTGCTGGCCCCTTCGATGGGCAATCACGGCCTATGGCTGGCGCTCTTGATCAGTTTCGTGGCGCGGGGCGTCACGCTCGGGCTGCGGTATCCGGCGCTGGAACGGGCGGCAACCAACCTTACAGACCTTACAAAATCACCCTCGATTCTGTAAGGTCGAGGCACGGGTTTGCAGCGCCTGCCGGATGCGGACTGACGGAACGGGAACCATGCTGCACATCACCGACCAAATCGCCATCGAAGACTGGGAATTGACCGAGCAGTTCATCCGCGCCTCGGGGCCGGGCGGGCAGAATGTCAACAAGGTGTCGAGCGCCGTCGAATTACGGTTCGAGGCCGAGCGGTCGCCCAATCTGCCCGCGCCGGTCAAGACACGGTTGCGGCGGTTGGCCGGGCGGCGCTGGACCAAGGAAGGGGCGGTCGTGCTGCAATGCGACGAAACCCGAAGCCAGACCCGCAACCGGGAAATCGTGCGGGATCGTTTGGCGGAGTTGATCCGCCAAGCCTCGGTCGCGCCCAAGCGGCGGGTGGCGACCAAGCCGACGCTGGGGTCAAAGAAACGCCGCCTTGCCGCCAAGAAGCAACGCGGAGAGGTGAAGGCATTGCGCGGTCAGGTGGGCAGCGAGGAGTGAGGCCCGCGCCTTGATCGACCGCGGGCGCTCTGACCGCAAAGTTTTTACCCCGCGCCTGAAACTTTGTGCCGATGTCTTGCGTGACTGTTCTGTGATGCTTGCAAACGGGAGGTCAAACCATGGCACATCTAGCGACAAACTATTCCTCTTTCGAAACCTTTCTGCGGGGTGCGGAATCCACCTATACGGTTGATTTCATTGCGCTCAATGGCTCGGGCGTCAGTGGAACGGCGATCCTCGCGATTGGCGCGCCTGAAATCACCGGCGAACAATATCTCAACGTGTCCATCACCGTGGAAGGTATGGAACCCAACCAACCTGTGCCGCAGCATATTCATGGTCTGTTTGACGTAGACGGCAATCCTGTGAATTCGCAAACGCCGGATATCAACAGCGATGCGGACCGCGATGGGCTGGTGGAAGTGCTGGAAGGTGTGGGCCAATATGGCGACGTGCTTTTGACCCTGAGCGGTGGGAGCGCCACGCCGATGACCAATGCCGATGGCTCCTTTACCTATATTCGGGCGTTCGATTTGAATGATGCGTCCAACTTTTTCAGCCCCGTCACCATGAATGATTATGTGGGTGCCGATATTCTGCCGCTCACCCTGCGGGAAATCGTTCTGCATGGCGTGGCCGTGCCGAATGGCATTGGGGCCGGAACGACGGGGGAGGTCAACGGCTCTCAGGATGGGTTTGTGCCAATTCTGCCTGCGGCGGCAGGCGAAATCGAGCAGATCACATTGGACGAAGCGCTGTCCCGTCTGGATGATCAACGGGCCATGGGCGGCGTCGCCCTGACGCTGGGTGATGCGGGCGAGACCGCGACGGGCACGGAAGGCGACGACAGTCTTGACGGTGGGGCGGGCGATGACGTGCTCATCGGTCTTGGCGGCAAGGACACCCTGACCGGCAACGGCGGCAGTGACGATATTGATGGCGGCCAAGGGGACGACGTGATTCTGGCAGGCAATGATGCCAATATCCCGAATGGCGCTGATGCCGGGGCCTCGGGGGCATTGCCCCGGACAGAATATGACAATGGCTATGCCGGGGGTGCCGGTGACGACCTGATCATGGGAGGGGCCGGGGACGACATCATCACCGGGGACGATGAGAGCCGGGTCTCTGCCGTCAGCGGGCAAACTTTCAACCCGGATGCGGATGGTGCGGACACCATTTTTGGCGGGGCCGGAAATGATGAAATCCATACCGGATCCTGGGCCGACAGTGATGACGGGTTTGGCAATACCCAAACCGGCACCGCCTCTGACGAGGCGCATGGCGGCGACGGCAATGACATTCTGCGCGGTGCCGGTGGCGACGATATTCTGAGCGGCGACGCGGGTAATGACGATGTCGGCGGCGGCGGCGGTGCGGATAGCATTGCGGGCGGCGCGGGCGATGACGTGCTCTTTGGCAATGCCGGTGCGGATGTGATAGATGGTGGAACGGGCAACGATACGCTGCGCGCAGGTGCGGGGGACGAGGACGACAGTTTCAATGCCGCCAGCTTTGGCGCGTCTGGCGCGCTTCCTCTGTCGGAATATGACAATGGCTATGCCGGTGGGGCGGGCGATGACCTGATCGAAGGCGGCGCGGGTGATGACATCATCACCGGTGATGACGACAGCCGCGTTTCGACCGCCACGGGGGGAATGTTCGATGCAACAGCCGATGGGTCCGACACGATCTTTGGTGGGGCTGGCAATGACGAGATCCACACCGGAAGCTGGTCGGATGGCGATGATGGTCTGAGCAATATCTCGACCGGGGTGCAGGGGGACCTCGCCTTTGGTGGCGATGGCAATGACATCCTGCGCGGCGCAGGCGGCAACGATTTCCTTGGCGGTGACGCGGGCAACGATGACATTGGCGGCGGCGGCGGGGCGGACAGCCTCGTGGGTGGTGCCGGTGATGACGTGCTCGCTGGCAATGGCGGCGATGATGTCATCTCGTCCGGGGATGGTGACGACGTGGCCACGGGCGGCGATGGCGATGACCGGATCGGTGGAGGGCTGGGCAATGACCGGCTGTCCGGCGATGCGGGCGATGACGTGCTTGGGGCCGGTCTTGGGGATGACACCGTAGAGGGCGGCGATGGCAACGATCTGGTCAATGGCGGCGGCGGCGACGACGTTCTCACGGGCGGGGCCGGGAACGACAGGATGGGCGGCAGCCAGGGTGCCGACAGCATGACCGGTGATGACGGCGACGACCTGATGGGCGGCGGTGCCGGACAGGACGTCATGACTGGCGGCGCTGGTAACGATCAAATGGGTGGTGGTGTCGGTGACGACATGCTGGATGGCGGCGCGGGCGACGATTTTGTTGCCGGTGGCAATGGCCGCGACATGCTCAGCGGTGGTGACGGCAATGACACGATCAACGGCGGAAACGGCGACGATGAGATGCAAGGCGGGGACGGGATGGATGTCTTTGTCTTCAACAGATTCAACGCCGGAGAAGTCGATGTGATCTCGGATTTCGACAGCGCGGGCGATCTGCTTGATCTGCGCGGGGTCGCCGAGGGCTTTGATGGTCTGGGCATCGCCGAGACGTCGTTTGGCGGCTCTGCCGCGACCGAACTCAGCTATCAGAACCACACCATTCTTCTGGTCGGGGTAGAGGCCGCGACGCTGGACGAGAGTGACTTTCTCTTTGGTTGAAGTGGTCAGAACAAAGGGCCCCTCGCACGCTGCGGGGGGCCAACCGGACTGACGCCTCATAGCTTTGGTGGCCTGCGCGCGGCCGTTCTTTTCAGGCGCGTTTTTGCGTTGAGCTGCACTCTGTCCTCTCGGGTGGCGGGTCCACGTCAGATCTTGTCAACCTTTCGCAAGGACAGCACAGCTGAGGCCTGCCAGAGGCCGGTTGCCCCTGTGGGATGCCACGCTGGTGCCTCTGTGGCGCTAGTCCCGTGCTGAAATGGCGCGACGTCGGGCTTGACCCCGCGGCAGGACTGAGGTGATCTGATCGAACCTTTGAGGAGAATGAGAATGGGTTTGCCCGCAATCACGGGAACAGGTGTGTTCACACCGTCCGAGGTGATCACCAATGAGGAACTGGTCGTAGCCTTTAACGCCTATGCCGAAGCGTTCAACGCGCGACATGCGTCAGAGATTGCAGCCGGAGAGGTGGAGGCCAAAGGCTTGTCCTCGCCCGAGTTCATCGTGAGTGCTTCGGGGATCGAGCGGCGGCATGTCATGGACAAGACCGGCGTACTCAATCCCGAGGTGATGCATCCGCTGTTGCGGCAGCGGCGGGACGACGAACCGGGGATCATGGCCGAAATGGCGATGGACGCCTGCGCACAGGCCCTTGCGCAAGCGGGGCGGGCGGCGTCTGAGGTGGATCTGATCATCTGCGCCGCCTCGAACCACGAGCGGCCCTATCCCGCGATTGCCATCGAGATTCAGCAGCTTTTGGGTGCGGGGGGCTTTGCCTTTGACATGAATGTCGCCTGTTCCTCAGCCACCTTCGGGATTCAGGCCGCCGCCGACATGATCCGGGGCGGATCGGCCAAGCGGGCGCTGGTGGTCAGCCCCGAAATCTGTTCCGGGCATCTGGAATGGCGCGACCGCGATTGTCATTTCATCTTTGGCGATGTCTGCACCGCCATTCTGATCGAGGCGGTGGAAGAGGCCAAGGGGCCGCATTTCGTGATCCGCTCGACCCGCTGTGCCACGCAGTTTTCCAACAATATCCGCAACAACAACGGGTTTCTGCGGCGCACGCGCCCGGATGGTCTGGTGGACCGGCGCGACATGCAATTCGTGCAGGAGGGGCGCAAGGTGTTCAAGGAGGTGTTGCCGATGGTCTCGGCGCATATTCTGGCGCATCTGGAGGCCGAAGGCGTGGTGCCCGATGAATTGCGGCGGCTGTGGCTGCATCAGGCCAACAAGGCGATGAACGATTTCATCGGGCGCAAGGTGCTGGGCCGGGTGCCGGAGCCGGAGGAGCAGCCGAATATCCTGCAGGATTATGCCAACACATCCTCTGCCGGGTCGATCATCGCCTTTTCCAAGTATTCCGACGACCTTCGGCCCGGCGATCAGGGTTTGATCTGTTCCTTCGGAGCGGGCTATTCGGTGGGATCGGTTCTGGTGGAGCGCGGGTAATCCACGGCCAAGCCCTTGGGACAATTTTTAAAACTGACAAAACATGGCAAAGCCGCTATGGGACATCCCGGTAAGGGTGGCCTCAGAAATGGCGGCCGATTTGGGGAATGCGTATGTCGACGACGGGAAGTTACCTGAAAAAGCACACCGAAGCCTTGGTCAAGGACGTCGGAATCGAGGCGGCCTGCCAATTGACCGGCAAGTCCAAGGCGACGCTGGGACGCTATTATTCCGACCACGAAGAACACGCCGACCGCTTCATGCCGGTGGATACCGTGGCCGCCCTAGAGGCCGCCGCAAGCTATCCGCATGTCACAAGCGCGCTGGCCGAGTTGTGCGGTGTGAGCCTGAGCCTGATCTCCGAGCGGCGCAATACGCAGGAGCGGGCCAATGTGAACAGCGATGTGATCGCGCTGTCACAGCGCTTTGCGATGCTCATGGCCGAGTATCAGCAGAGCATCGCAGATGGGCGCATCACCGTGAACGAGGCCAAGCGGCTATTGCGCGAGACCACGCAATTGCAGCAGGTCTTGATCGAGATGAAGCTGCATCTTGAGGAAGAAGTGACCTGACGCCAGCGGCGCGCTCAGGCGAAGGCGATATAGGCCCCGGCAAGCGCGGTTGCCCCGCC
>SWCD01003550.1_pt1 | contig 12815 bp, 9 predicted proteins | sample 4693011 | NCBI WGS metagenome assembly SWCD01 (sample SAMN10267278, study PRJNA491770) | bioreactor metagenome | isolation source: DHS bioreactor inoculated with marine | place: Japan: Omine Ridge, Nankai Trough | reverse complement strand
TTCTGTTGCGAATTCGATTGTCGGAGGAGAAGGCCTCGCGCAGCCGCGCTGCGACGACGGCATACCCGGCGAACACCACGAGGGTCATTGCCATGAAGACGAGGCCGAGCCCGAGCAGGGCAGGTAGGGATGCTTCGGTCGAGAGGAATTGCGGCAGGAAAGCGAAGAAGAAGAGCGTGAGCTTTGGGTTGAGGAGGTTGAGCAGAATGCCGCGGAGGATGACGGAGCCTGCCGCCCTTTCATCCGAGTGGCCCTCGGTGAGCGCGCCCGCACCTCGAGAAAGGATCATCGTGGCCGCGAGGTACAACAGGTAGGCGACTCCGGCGTATTTCAAGATCCGGAATGCGAGTGCCCCGGCGTGCAGGAACGCAGATAGCCCGAACACCGCGGCGGTCAGGTGAGGAACGATCCCAAGGGTGCAACCAATCGCTGCGGCCAGGCCGTCTCGCCTGCCCCGCGAGAGTGCAACAGAAACGGTGTAGACGACTCCGGTTCCCGGGATGACCACGACGATCAGCGACGTCAAGAGGAAGTCGAGGCTCATGGCCAAGACTCTACGAGGCCGCTTCCCCGGCCCCAAGTCAGGACGTAGGGATCGAGCCGTATTCAGCGGTTAGCATCCCCTCATGGCGAAACCGCTCAATGTTCCCAATATCCTGGCGCTCACCCGTGTGGCGATGACGCCGGTGGTGATGGCATTCGTTCTCGCGTCGGATCAGATCGACCATGCCTTTGGGATCGCTCTTGCGGTCTTCATCCCCGCCGCTTTGACCGACTTTGCTGATGGGTATCTCGCTCGCCGGTGGAAGCTCACGACGGTCTTTGGCGCCTTCCTCGACTCGGTCGCCGACAAGGTGCTGGTCGTGGGAAGCCTGCTCGTTCTGATTGAGGTGGGTCGGGCGTGGTCGTGGGCGGCGTTCATCATCATCTGCCGCGAGATCGCGGTCATGGGCCTCCGTGCCGTCGCTGCCCTGGAGAAGGCAACGGTTCCTCCGAGCTTCTGGGGAAAGAGCAAGACCACGTTCCAATTCTTCGCCATCGGGTTCGCCCTCATCCGTCCCGAAACCGAGTTTGGCCCGTTCTTCTTCGATGAGTGGCTGATGCTGGTTGCGGTACTGGCGACCGTTCTGTCGGGGTGGGACTACTTCCGTCGCTATTGGAGCGCGTTCACCACCGACGAGCAGATCGAAATCCCTGCGGACGAATAGGCGGACGTGCCTGTGCCGGGTCCGTTGCAGCCTCCCTTTGCGAAACTCTGCGCCCGATCCCGCTGCGGCAATCACGTTGAGCTGTTGACGGAACGGCTCACACCCTTTCCAGCGAGGTGCGCAGCATTCGCCTGCTCCGCTCTGGTTCTGTCGATTCGCGTTGGCAGGGCACGCGCAGAATTGGCGCGGCCATGTCACAGACGTTCTCGCCGGCCAGTCGGCTCTGACCCGGATCCGGTGACAGTGCCACCGGCTACTCTCCGTCTTCTGTGACTGCTGCGCTCCAACCCCTTGTTTCCTCTTGGCCAAAGTCGCTCCTTCCTGACGAGGGCGGCCGGCTTGTCATACCTCCGGGACTCCGAGCGCTGAGCCTTGCCGGCATGGCGCAACACCTCGATCGGCCGCTGCTCGCGGTCGTGCCGGGAGAGCGAACGGCAGAGGAGCTCTATGACGACGTGGCGTTGTTCACCGACTCCGTTTGGCAGCTCCCGGCGTGGGGGACTCTGCCTTTCGAGCACGTTTCCCCGAACCAGGTCACGATGGCGCACCGAACCGAAGCGCTCTACAACCTGAAGAATGGTGGCCCGGGAACGATTGTTGTCGCCTCGGTTCGAGCCGCCACGCAGCGGCTCAGTCCGTCGACGTTCGATCCAGTCGTGATCACCTCCGGGGTGGAGCACGGCTTCGACCGCCTGGTCGCCGAACTGACCGTTCACGGATATCACCGGACGGACCGGGTCGAGGCTCGGGGTGAGTATGCGGTTCGCGGCGGGATCATCGATGTCTACCCCGCTCAAGGCACAGAAGCGTTCCGCGTTGAGTTCTGGGGCGATGAGGTCGATGAGATCCGGACCTTCACCATCGGTTCACAGCGATCGGTTGATCTGGTCCCTTCGGTCGAGGTGTTCCCGGCCCGTGAGTTGCGACCGGATCCGGGAGTGCGGGCCAAGGCGGAGGCGCTCCTCGGTGAACAGCCGTGGGCGGTGGAGACCTGGGATCGAATCGCTGCGGGTTTGACCTTCCAGGGGATCGAGTCGTGGCTGCCGTGGATGGCCGACGAGATCAGCGCGCTCGATCTCGAGACACCTCGCCATACGGTGGTTTTTGACCCGGTGCAGGCGATTGCCCGCAGCGAGGAGCTGCGCAAGGAAGAAGCTGATCTTGCGGCGACGCTTGCTCCGACGTGGGGGAGTGGTGCCCCTGAGCCCGACGATCATCCCACGCTCTTCCTGGAGTTTCCCGATCGCCCCCATGTTGAGGCACCTCCCGCGGCAGCCGGGCCGGGCGATGAGATTGTCGAGATGCGAGGGCTCGATGCGATCCCGGGTGACGCTGAGTCGGTTGCAGCTGCACTGGCACACTGGCAGGGACGTGGAGTCGAGATTGTCGTTGCGATGGACGGAGCCGGAGCCGCACAACGCATTTCCCGGCTGCTTGCCGAAGCCGGGCACGCTCTTCCGGTTCGAGAGGAACTCTCCAAGGTCGAGTCCGCCGTTCTCGGCGACGGCATCCATCACGGCTTTGTCGCTCCCCAGCTCGGTATCGGAATCGTTGGCGAGCGAGAGATCGCCGGTCGGCGGCGTGCTCACCGCCGCAGCCGCCAGGCCAAGATCGAGGACCCGACGGGAGAGGCATATCGCGACCTCAGCCCGGGCGACTACGTCGTTCACCACCACCACGGAATCGGCAAATTCGAGGGGCTCGTTCATCGGGAAATGGCCGGTGTGGAACGGGACTATCTGCTCGTGCGATTCCACGGCGAGGACAGAATCTATGTGCCCACCGACCAGCTTGCTGCGGTCGTCCGGTACACGGGCGGCGAGACTCCGCGCCTGTCGCGCATGGGTGGGGCCGACTGGGCCAAGACACGGACAAAGGTGCGCAAGGCAGTCGCCGTCGTTGCCGAAGCCGTCGTCGAGCTGCATCGTCAGCGGGCTGCTGCATCCGGTCATGCCTTCGGTCCCGACACTCCATGGCAGACCGAGTTCGAGTCGGCTTTCCCCTACGAGGAAACACGTGACCAGATAACCGCGATTGCCGACGTCAAGACCGACATGGAGGCTGAAGCTCCGATGGATCGGCTCATCTTCGGCGACGTCGGGTTTGGCAAGACCGAAGTTGCCCTGCGGGGCGCCTTCAAGGCGGTCCAGAGCGGCAAACAGGTCGCCCTCCTGGTGCCGACGACCTTGCTGGCACAACAGCACTTCAGCACGCTCGAAGAGCGATTCGCCCCCTATCCCATCCGAGTGGCGTCCCTCAGCCGCTTTCTCACCGCTGCCCAGCAGAGGGAGGTTGTGCGCGGTGTGGCCGACGGGTCCGTGGATGTTGTCGTCGGGACCCATCGGCTGCTGTCTGAGGACGTCCAGTTCAAGGACCTCGGCCTGCTGATCATCGACGAAGAGCAGCGCTTCGGCGTGGCCGCCAAAGACAAGCTGAAGTCGCTGCGCACATCCATCGACGTCCTCACCCTTACCGCAACACCGATTCCGCGGACTCTCGAGATGGCACTGACCGGCATTCGGGAGGTCAGTCATATCCGAACTGCCCCCGAGGATCGTCATCCGATTCTCACGTATGTCGGGCCGCTGGATGAACGGGCGATTTCGGCTGCGATTCGTCGCGAGATGTTGCGCGAAGGTCAGGTGTTTTATGTGCACAACCGGGTGCAGTCAATCGACCATGCCGTAGCCCGGCTCAAGGAACTCGTGCCCGACGCCAAGTTCGCCGTTGCCCATGGCCAAATGAGCGAGGGCAGGCTCGAGCAAGTCATGTTCGACTTCTGGAACGGCGACTACGACGTGCTGGTGGCGACGACGATCATCGAATCCGGCCTCGATCTGCCCCAGGTCAACACGCTGCTCGTCGAGCGTGCCGACCGGCTGGGGCTAGCCCAGCTCTACCAGTTGCGGGGACGAGTGGGCAGGTCCAATCAACGGGCATATGCCTACCTGTTCCATCCCAAGGAGCAGACGTTGTCGGAGTCGGCTTACCGGCGGCTCGAGGCCATCGGCGAGTATTCCGACCTCGGCTCTGGCTTTGAGCTGGCGATGCGGGATCTCGAGATCCGTGGTGCGGGCTCAATCCTCGGCGAGACCCAGGCCGGCCACATCTCGGCGGTGGGCTTCGATCTCTACGTCGAACTTGTTTCCGATGCAGTGACCAAACTCAAGGGCGAGTCACTTCCCGAGCGGCCCCCGGAGATTCGCATTGATCTTCCCGTTGACGCCCATCTGCCGGCCAAATACGTCGACAGCGCCAATGAGCGCCTCGAGGCCTACCGGCGCATGGCCGCGGCGGAGACGGGCTCGGCGGTTGCAGATGTCGCCGCCGAATGGCGGGATCGATTTGGCGAGCTTCCTGCTGAGGCCAAGGCGCTCGTGGACGTCGCGCTGCTTCGAGTGGAGGCAATTCGGGTGGGCCTCACCGAGATCGTCAAGGTCCGCAACGAGGTCCGGTTGGGCCCGGTCGCGCTGAAGTCATCGCAGGAGGTCAGGTTGGATCGGCTTGCCCCGCGCTCCGTCGTTCGCGGGCCGACCGTCTTCCTCCCGGCGCCGCGCCGCGATCTCGTGCAGTCCTTGATCGAATTCGTTCGTAAGATGTGGCCACCAGAACAGGAGACTTGATGTTCCGCCGCCTACTAGCCGTTCTCGCCATTGCACTTCTTGCCGCATCGTGCTCGTCGTCCGACGTCCTCGCCACCGTCAACGGCGAAGAAATCACGGAAGCTGAGTTGCTTGCGATTTACCCGGAATGGGAGGACACCACCAACGTGACGGGAGAAGACCTGCGCCAGGCGGTGAGCAACCTCGTGACATTCGAAGCTGTGACGCAGGCAGCTGCGGCTCAGTACGGCGTAGTGGTCACCGAGGCGGATATCGCCGACCGGTTGCTCAACCCGCCCGAGCGCTACGCCTCGATCCTGGTGCCTGAGCTCATGAGCGGTCCCGCAAGCGACGAGATCCGACGGCTCAATGCCGTCCAGTCTTTGCTGGTCGATGCGGTTGGGCCGCAACTCTTCGCTGCCGAGCTCGGGGGCTACGAAGGGTGGATTGATGCTCGGCCCGAGACCGTGGCGAGGGTATGCATGCGGTACATCCTCGTCGAGACAAGCGAAGATGCGACCAGCGCGATTGACCGGATCAATGCCGGAGAGAGCTTTGTGGACCTGGTCTCTGAGGTGTCGCTGGATCAGAGTGCGCCTGAGGGTCTCCTGGTGAACGAGGATGGAAGCTGTCTCATCTCTCTTGCTCTGTTCAATGACACCATCGTGGAAGCCGGAATCGGTGCCGAGCTGAATCAGGCCGTCGGCCCAGTTGCCCTGGGTACCGGGTTTGCCGTCCTTCAATTCGAGGATCGCCGCGTGCCGTCTGCCGCCGAACTCGAGGCTGATCCCTGGGAATGGATCGATCCGGCTCCGGTCAATGCCGCCTACTCCGGCTGGACATCCGACGCGCTGCGCACGACCGATGTCTCTGTGTCTTCGGCGCTGGGTCGCTGGTCCTCAGTTGGATTTGGCATAGAGCCTCCACCAAATTGAGTTCTCCGTCCCTGTTCATCGTTGGATTGGGACCGGCCGGCCTGGATCGTGTCTCGTCACGTGCGCTGGCTGTTCTTCACGACAGCGAGCGTGCCGTCGTGGTCCGGACCGGGCTACATCCTGCGGCGGCCGATCTTGCCTCGGTTCGGGACATCATCTCGTGCGACGATCTGTACGACACCAGTGCGGCGTTTGATGATGTCTACCGGGCTATCGCCGATCGTGTCCTGGAGAGTGCGGAGAAGGGTCCCACTGTGTATGCGGTTCCCGGTAGCGCCGTGGTCGGGGAACGTGCCGTCGCCGAGATCAGGGGGCGGGCTGCCGATACAGGTGTCTCGGTCGAGGTCATTCCCGGTGAGTCATTCCTCGACCTGGTCTATCTCGCGGCGGACGTAGATCCCATAGTGACGCCGGTCAAGATTCTCGATGGACGCGATCTGCCTGATCCGCTGGTGTTTGATGCGGCGCTGATCATCACCCAGGTAGACCGTGCCGAGGTACTTGCCGACACGGCCGCTGAGCTGGGCAGGGTTCTCACCGACGAAACGCCTGTATTGATTCTGGACCGACTCGGAGACTCCGACGAGGTCATCATGGCGACTCAGCTGAGCGATCTCGCTTCATACGAGCCGGGACCCCGGACGACTCTCTTTCTCGACCCAGAGCCGGCCGGGTGGTACGGGCTGGTGGTGACCAACCGCATCCTGCGCCAGGAATGCCCATGGGACCGGAAACAAACCCACCACACTCTGGTGAGCCACCTCATCGAAGAGACCTACGAGACGGTGGACTCGATCCGAGCTTTGCCCCCTGAAGCTCCCGGCGGGGAACCCGACTACGGGGCCTATGCCGAGGTCGAGGAGGAGCTAGGGGATCTTCTGCTCCAGGTCGTCTTCCATGCAACTCTGGCCCGTGAGGTAGGGGCCTTTGATGTCGAGGAGGTAGCCGAGATTGTCCGGCGCAAGCTGGTGCACCGGCACCCCCATGTGTTCGGTGAGGTGGTCGCTGAGGACGCAGCCACTGTGATCAGCAATTGGGAGACCATCAAGGGCGAGGAGAAGGGACGCGACTCGCTCATGGACGACATACCGACGGCCATGCCCGCCCTGGTGCGTGCCGACAAGATGCAGCGGCGAGCCAAGTCCGTTGGTTTTGACTGGGACGATCCCGCTCCCGTGTTCGCCAAGATCCGCGAGGAACTCGACGAGCTCGCCGCTGAAGCTCACGACCCAGTGCGAGCGTCTGAGGAATTCGGTGATCTGTTGTTTGCGGCGGTGAATCTCTCCCGCCACCTTGGTGTTGATCCTGAGCTCGCGCTGGCCGGGGCCAGCGATCGCTTCGCTGAGCGCATCCGGCACATGGAAGAAGCAGCGCAAGCCGCTGATTTGGGGCTTGCCGACCTTGCCCTTGGCGAGCTGGATGTCTTGTGGAACCGGGCCAAGGATTCTCTCCACGATTGACGTGGCTTCGCTGCCGGTTCGATTGTTGCACTCGGATTTCCCGGGTCTAACCTCGCGGTAGTGATAGATTCGGGCGTACAGAGAGGGCCCTACTAATGACAACAATCACACGTGTATGGGCCCGCGAGGTCCTGGACTCCAGGGGTAACCCGACAGTTGAGGCCGAAGTAACGCTTGCTGGCGGTGGCTTTGGCCGGGCGCTGGTTCCCTCGGGAGCTTCAACAGGGGCACTCGAAGCCAATGAGCTTCGGGACGGCGGCGACCGCTTCGGCGGCAAGGGCGTGCAGCGGGCCGTCGACCATGTCAACAACACGATCGCTCCGGCGCTGATCGGTGTTGATGCCATGCGTCAGGAAGCAATCGATCAGCGGATGCTCGATCTCGATGGCACGCCCAATAAGGAGACGCTCGGCGCAAACGCGATCCTGGCCGTCTCCATGGCGAATGCGCGAGCGGCTGCGGCCGGCCTCGGCATGCCTCTGTACCGCTACCTCGGTGGCACGTCGGCCCGTGTTCTTCCTGTTCCGTGTCTCAACGTCCTCAATGGTGGGGCTCACGCTGCCAACTCCGTTGATATCCAGGAATTCATGCTGGTACCGGGCGGGTTTCCGAGCTACAAGGAGTCACTGCGGGCCGGCGTCGAGACCTATCAGGCGCTGAAGAAAGTCCTCGCCGGTCGTGGCCTAACCACCAACGTCGGCGACGAAGGCGGCTTCGCCCCCAATCTCCCGGCCGACAAAGCTGCGCTCGAGCTGTTGTCTGAGGCAGTCGAGGTCGCCGGCTACAAGCTCGGTGAGGAGATCTCGTTCGCCTTGGATGTTGCAGCTTCCGAGCTGTACCGGGCGGGACGCTACGAGCTCGATGGCCGTCAGCTCACCTCTGAAGAGATGGTGGACTACCTGGCCGGGCTTGTCGACGAGTTCCCCCTCGTTTCGATCGAGGACGGCCTCTCCGAAGATGACTGGGATGGCTGGAAGATCCTCACCGAGAAGCTCGGTGACAAGATCCAGCTCGTCGGCGATGACCTGCTGGTTACCAATGTCGATCTCGTCCAGCGCGCCATCAACGAGAACGTCGCCAATGCCGTCCTGGTCAAGGTGAACCAGATCGGTTCACTGTCCGAGACGTTGCACGCTATCGAACTCGGTGTTGAGAACCAGTACGGGATGATGGTTTCGCACCGATCCGGTGATACGGAGGACTCGTTCATCAGCCATTTGGCGGTCGCCACCAACGCCGGCCAGATCAAGACCGGTGCTCCCGCCCGCGGCGAGCGCACCGCAAAGTACAACCAGCTCCTGCGGATCGAAGAAGCTCTCGGTGACGAGGCTCGCTTCGCCGGCTGGAAGCCCTTTAGGCGATAGGTAATCAATGAGTGACACACCGGCGACAGAGAAGGCCAGAGGAGGAAGACGGGGATCGTTCATCGCCGTCATGCTTCTGGTCGGTCTGGCCATCGTGCTCGCCGGTGTGTTTCCATTTCGTCAGCTGATCGCCCAGGAACGTCTCGTGGACAACACGAGGGACAAGCTCGACGCACTTGTTGTCGAAAATGAGCTCATCCAGGAGCAGATCGACGCAGTGCAGTCACCGGCTGAGCTCGAGCGTATCGCTCGTGAGCAGTACGGCATGGCTCGCCCCGGCGAGACGACCTACGTTGTGGAACTCGAAGGCGGCCCGGTGTCCGATGGAGTGATCACTCCGGAGAACGAGGTCGACTCGCGATCCCCGCTCGAGCGTTTTTGGGACTTCCTGACGGGCCGTGATCTCGTCCCAGATGGATGATCGGCGCGTAGTAGCGGCCCAGATCGAGCGAGAACCACGTTCCGTTGTAGACGTTGTTGTTCGCTGCCCGTTGGGGCTGCCGACGGTGATCAAGGTTCCCCCGCACCTCGACGACGGCACTCCGTTTCCGACCACCTACTGGCTGACCTGTCCGCTGGCGAGTCGCAGAATCGGACGACTCGAAGCTGCAGGCGGGGTCAAGCAGGCCGAGGCACGTATCGAGACGGACCACGAGTTCGGTGCGGCGTTCAGGGGTGCGATGGCTCGGTACGAGGCGGAGCGGGACGCTCTCGTCGGCGCCGATGCTCCTGAGCACCGGCCGACGGGTGGCGTCGGTGGGTCACGCCGAGGGGTGAAGTGTCTGCACGCTCACTACGGTGACCATGCCGCAGGCAACGCCAACCCGGTTGGTGAGGCGACGGCAGCGGCGATCGAACCGCTGGATTGCACCGTCGCGTGCGTGGCTGAGGCTGAGGGCGTCGTTGCTCGGAACGTGGATTGGATCGAGCCGTGAAAGTGGCTGCTGTTGACATCGGGACAAACACGGTACGTCTGCTGCTCGCCGAGGCCACTGGGGACGCATCCGGGGTTGAGCTCACCGATGTCGTGCGACACGAAGTCATCACCAAGCTCGGCGAAGGGCTCGACGGCTCGGGTCGGCTCAGCGATGAGCCGATGAATCGTGCCCTTGCCGGCCTCGAGCGCTACGCAGCGTTGATAGCCGAGTCGGGTGCAGTTGTTATGGGAGGTGTTGCCACGGCCGCGACGCGAAGTGCAGCGAACGGTGCGCAGTTCGCCAACCGGGTAGCAGCGACCCTTGGCTTCCATCCCCGCATCATCGATGGGGTTGAGGAAGGGCGGCTCACGTTTCTGGGAGCCATCTCCGGCCGGGAAAAGGACGAGGCGTACTGCGTGATCGATGTCGGCGGGGGCAGCACCGAGTTCGTTATGGGTGTTGACTTCCCCGAGTACGCAGTGAGCATCGACATCGGATCTGTGCGTCTCACCGAGCGGATTGCCTCTGTGCCGCTTCGTGACCCCGCGTCCATTCGGGCACACGTTGACGATCTCTTCGCCGACGTGGTTGCACCGTTCAGTCCAGGTTGTGTGCTTGGTTCCGGGGGGACCTTCGTGACGCTCGGTGCGGTTGCCCGCGGCCTCACCACAACGGCAGTCGAGGAGATCGGGCCTGTGTTGGCCTTCGACGAAGTCGTCGACACCGTTGACCGGCTCCTGGCGATGACTGTGGATGAGATCGCGGCTCTCCCTGCCGTCCCGGCTGCGCGCGCGGCGGTGTTGCAGGCGGGTGTGGTGTGTGCAGAGCGAGCTATCGCACACATCGGAGGCGGGGATGTCAGAATCTCTGTCAGCGACATCCTCGACGGACTGGCCATGGAGCTGGCTACCCAGCAGTGGCCGGGCACCGAAACGCCCGGCCACTGGATCAGCTAGATCTCTGCTCCCGCTAGTCGTCGTCTTCCTTTGCTTCGGACACAACTTTGTCGGTCAGGTGCGACGGAAGCTCCTGATAGTGATCGTGCTCGGTGGTGAAGGTGCCCCAACCCTGGGTCAGGGCCCTGAGATCCATGGCATATGTGATGATCTCGGATGTGGGGACGAGAGCGGTGATGATCTGTCGTCCCCCGGCAGCAGCCTCAGTTCCCTGAACCTGACCACGACGTGACGAGAGATCGCCCATGATTTCGCCCTGGTAGTTGGAGGGCACTGAAACCGCGATCTTCGAGACAGGCTCGAGGATGATCGGGCCTGCATCCGCCATACCGGCCTTGAATCCAAGACGGCCGGCCATCTTGAAGCTCATCTCCGACGAGTCGACCGCGTGGTACTTGCCGTCGTAAACGCGAACCCTCACATCAACCACGGGGAAACCGAGGAGGCCGCCGTCGACCATCGTCTCCCTTATTCCCTGCTCTACGGCGGGGATGAACTGGCGCGGGATCGAACCACCTTTGATTTCGTCGACGAATTCAAAGCCCTCGCCTCGCTGCGTCGGCTCGAGCCTGAGCATGCATACACCGAACTGCCCGTGACCGCCGCTCTGCTTCTTGTACTTGCCTTCCGCCTGGGCCCGGCGGCTGATTGTCTCCCGATAGGGGACTCGCACGGGCTCGGTTTCGACCTCCACACCGAACTTCCGGCTGAGCCGCTGCAGTGTGATGGTCAGGTGGGTCTCACCCATACCGCGCAACAGGGTCTGCCTGGTTTCAGCGTTGCGCTCCACAACGAGCACTGGATCCTCTTGCTGGACCCGGCGCAGAGCGTTGGCCAGTTTGTCGGTGTCGGCCTGGGTCTTCGCATGAATCGCGGTCGCGAGCACCGGTGTCGGCCTGAAGATGGCCGGGGCCGCGATTGGTTGACTCTTGACGGTCAGCGTGTCACCGGTCCCCGTGTCGTTGAGTTTTGCCACAGCCCCGATGTCACCCATCGGCATGGTGTCGACGAGCTCGGATTCCTTACCCACCATTACGGCGATCTTCGACAACTTCTCATCGCTGTTGGAGCGCTTGTTGTGCAGGCTTTGCTCTGACTTGATGGACCCGGAGAGAACGCGGAACAACGAAATCTGGCCGACATAGGGGTCGGCGATGGTCTTGAAGACCTGAGCAAGTGGGTCGCCGTCGGATTTCAGATCGACTTCGATATCGGAGCCGCCGGCAGTGACGACCAGTTTCTCTCTACGCAGCGGAGACGGTCCGATTTCGACGATGAAATCGGCGAGACGATCAACGGCGATAGGGCCGGTAGCAGAGCCGCAGACGACCGGGAAGACGGTGGCCTCAGCCACACCCTTTGCCATAGTCTGCTCGAGTTCCTTGGCGTCGGGGATGTCTCCCTCTAGATAGCGCTCCAGCAAGGCATCGTCGGCGACGACGATGCCTTCCACGAGGCTGTCGTGAACTTCGTGCTCTTGCTCTTCGAGCTCATCGGGGATTTCCGTCTCCTGAGCGGAGCCGCTGTCATAGATGTAGGCCTTGTCGGTGAAGAGATCGGCAACCCCGTGGAATGCGGCCTGTTCGCCGATCGGAAGCTCAATGGGGGCGACACCGGCTCCAAACCGATCCTGCAGGGACGCAAGGGTGGCGTCGAACGACGCTTCCTCTTTGTCGAGCTTGTTGATGAAGACCATGCGGGGTACACCGAGTTCCTCGGCGATGCGCCACGCTCGTTCTGTCCCAACTTCGACACCGTCGACCGCGGAGACAACGAATACGGCGAGGTCGGCTACGTGCAGGCCGGCGTGGACATCGGCGACAAAGTCGGCGTAGCCGGGCGTGTCGATGATGTTGATCTTGTAGCCGTTCCATTCGATCGGGGCGAGTGCGAGGCTCAGCGAGTGGCCTCGCTCATGCTCTTCTGGATCGAAGTCCGTCACTGTGTTGCCATCTTCGACCCGTCCCAGTCGGGAGACGGTTCCGGCGCGGTAGAGCAGGGCCTCAGCGAGTGTCGTCTTCCCCGCTCCGCTGTGGCCAACTAGCGCGACATTGCGGATCTTTTCGGGTGCATAGACCTTCACGGGGGCTCCTCGGTAGACGGGGTTGAACGTGGGGGACGAGGATACTCTAAGGGGGCAACTCTGAGCCAGCCCGCTAGCCTTCTCGATCGGATCTCGCCTGCCGAGATCCGACCTGCCCGGATGGCGAAACCGGTAGACGCGGCGGACTTAAAATCCGCTGCCCTTTTTGGGCGTGCAGGTTCGAGTCCTGCTCCGGGCACCTTGCTCCGGGATCTACTCGATCCCGGAGACTGCGGTGCCCTCGGACATGTCTTTCTGCCTCGTGGTCGTTGCCTGCTCGCCGTTTGGGG
>SWCD01010829.1_pt1 | contig 12821 bp, 12 predicted proteins | sample 4693011 | NCBI WGS metagenome assembly SWCD01 (sample SAMN10267278, study PRJNA491770) | bioreactor metagenome | isolation source: DHS bioreactor inoculated with marine | place: Japan: Omine Ridge, Nankai Trough | reverse complement strand
GGGGGCCAGAAGAGCTAATAAAAGGGGCTGAGTGCGCCCTAGAAAAACACAGTCCGCCAGGGGCATATGGGTAAGGGCATAGTAAAAACAGGCCATTGCGCAGCCCCCAAAGAGACTTCGCAAAAAGAGAAAGCCTTTGGCTGTGACAAGAAGGGGCTGGCCTTGCGCTCGGATAATATAGATGAAAAGGGGCAGGGGGAGCAGGCAGCGTAGAAAGATAAGCTGAACAACAGGTATATCACTCCCCAAGGCCTTAACCATGGCAGCCATGGTGGCAAAGGAAGCAGACGAAAGAAGCATACAAAAAACACCCATTGCCGGTTATCTTTACCTTTGTCTGATTTTAATTCGAGACATAAATTTTATTAATACGCTTTGAGTTCTGTGTCGTACTGTGGTTAAGTCCCTGACCTATGAACGGAAAACACAAAAATAGAGGACATCACTATGCCAAAGGGTGACAAAATTAGCGATGAAGAAATGATCAAGGTCATTGCCGACTTCCTTGAGCAGGGCCTGGTGGGTAATATTGTCTCCATGTTTAAGGCAGATACAAGCTACTACCCGTTGGTCGGTGAGGTTCTTAAGGATGAACGTTTTGCAGTTCGATTGGGAGTTGCGGTTCTTTTTGAGGAGCTCAAGGAGGATCGGCCTCAGGATGTAGTCCTGGCATTACCAGCCTTGAAACCCCTTCTTGACAGCTCAACCCCAGCATATGTTCGTGGCGAGGCTGTCAGCATCATCGGCACTATTGGCACCTCGGAGGCTTTAGAGCTTCTCGGCCCCCTGGTGAAAGACGATGATCCACAAGTTGCTGAGATTGCTAAAGATTTCCTGGGGATCGTCAAGGCTTCGGCGTGGAAAGAGCCTGTTTTTTGAACTGCTCAAGTGGAGAGTTAAGAGGGAGCTAACAGTTGTTTCCTGTTTTTTTCTTGCGCTCGTGAATTTTCTGAAAGCTTTTTTTCATCGTATCCAACACTTCGGGATGTTGCCTCCGATAATCCTGTTGCTCATCACGAATACGGTTGATTCCATGCTCCACTGACTCTTGTGTCAGTCGAATGCCAATGTTTTCTCCACCCTGACCATACATGCGGTCAACCATAAGCTGGCCAAAGGCCTCAGAAAAGTGGGTTGAGTCGATGTACCATTTCATCCTGCCACCATCAATTGGAAAATCTTCCATGGTATAAACGTTGTAGCCGCTGAAGTCCCAAAGTTCGATGTTTGCCTGGGAGGTATTCATTTTTACCCGGACAATTACCTCAACCATGTCTCTCTTCCACTGCTCGTAGCGCTGCCAATGACCGGCAGCATAAAGAGCTTCCATGAGCTGGGCATGGGCAGGCGGAATAAAGAGCTTGACCTCAATGTTATGAGCCACTGCCCGGTCAAGCAGGCCGGAGAACATTTCCATGCTGTCAAAACGACCTCTTTTATAAGCGTAGGCGTTTGATTTGCATGGAGACCATATGATGTCCATAAAAGAGTCGGCAAAGCGCTTAAAACGGTTCTGGTAGCCGCTTTGTTGGGATTTGGCCGCCTCCCTGTCACTGTTCATTTGTCCACTGGCGCGATACTTGTCATATTTTGGGCGCTGCCTGGTAATTGTGTAAAGGCTGGATCCTGTGATATTAAAGGAAAACAGGGTGTAAGCAGCCTGGTTTAAAAGTAGTTTGATTTCACTGTTGTACTGGGCCAGGCCTTGGGGCGAAGAATACGAACCCAAGGTATGGCCGTTAAACATGAAAAAATCAGCTCCAATAACCACAGTTTTAATTGGAGAGGTGAGGGTGGCATGGTGGAATATTTCAGCTACTTCGGTCAGGCGGGCACCACTTACGGCTCCATTCATCCCTGGTCCGGTATAAGCCCCCCAGCCTTCGGGATTAATCGGGATACCAATCTCGGTACGGGAAGAACCCAGGGCAAGCCGTTCGTAAGGCCTGGTTTTAAGCCAGATAGGCTTAGCCATCCGGGAATATTTGTCCAGACGAGGCTTCATATCGTTAAAGCCGGTAAGACGAACAAAACGGTAGATGTCGAGTGGGTCCACCACCGCATTAAAAAGGGCAACACCCAATAGACCGGTCAAAATGAGAAGGAATGTTTTTATAACGTATTGCTTCATTAACTTTCCGAATTACTAAAACTGGAAGTAAAGAAACTCGCTGACATTTGCCAGGTTGAGAAGGGCAATAACCAGAAGAGTTGCTGTGGCAAAAGCCCACTTATTGTTTGGTTGCCAGCGGAGAGTATGCCGAGCTGTAACCAACATCTTGGAAAGGCCTGTGGCGGGTTTATGCTCTTGGAGAAGTTGGTAAGGGTTTGGAGAAAACCAAACTAAGGCATAGGCAAAAAGTAACCAGGGAAGGGCATCTTCCTGAGCCAAGTACACGAGAGGGGTCGATCCTTGCAGGCAATCGAGAATGGGGCCGGGGAGAAACATTGATCTTAAAATATGAAAAGCACCCGTAAAGCTTGGTGCCCTAAAAAAGACCCAACCGACAACCACACCAGTAAAGGTCAGAGCATAGCTCAAAGGTAAAGCAAAGCGACGGTAGAGTTTAGCCTCAAAAAAAGCAAAATCGGCGCTGCGCCATAAATGATAAATCGCCAAGTAGAGGCCATGGAGTACTCCCCAGAAAACAAAGGTCCACGCTGCACCATGCCAGAGACCACCGAGGAACATGGTTACGCCAAGATTTCTTATCTGCTTAGCCCTGCACACTCGGTTGCCTCCCATAGGAATGTAAATATAATCCTTAAGAAAGGTGGAAAGCGTAACATGCCAACGCTGCCAAAATTCTCCAATATTGCGGGCTTTATAAGGGGAGAAAAAATTAACAGGCAGGGTGATGCCAAACAGGTGGCCAAGTCCGATGGCCATGTCGGAATAGCCTGAAAAGTCAAAATAGAGCTGTCCTGTATATGCCAAGGCGCCACTCCAGCCATCAAGAAACGTCAAAGAGCCACCCTGCTCAGCAGCCGCAAAAATTGGGGTGGCTAAGAGAGCAAGATTGTCAGCAATAAACACTTTTTTGAAAAGACCAATGCTAAAAAGAGTAATACCCAGAGCCAAATGATTCTCTGTGTTACTGAAATCGCGGCGTTCAAATTGAGGCATCATTTGCCGATGATGGACAATGGGGCCGGCAATGAGCTGGGGGAAAAAGGTGACAAAGAGGCAATAATTGAGAAAGCTGTAGCGAATATTGTCACCCTTGTAGACATCGATAAGGTAGGTTATCTGTTGAAAGGTGAAGAAGGAGATGGCCAGAGGCAAAATGATGTTTAGGGCTGGGAGTTCCAACCCAAAACCGTTGTTTATGCTGCGTATAAAAAAATCAGCATATTTGAAATATGCCAAAAGGCCTAGGTTGAAGGTAACACCGATTAAAGTTGCAAGTTTACGTTGCCACTGCTCGTAGTGGCGTGAGACAAAACTGCCGATGGAGAAATTGACGATAATCGATAGCCCAAGCAGTATAAGATATTTTGGGTTCCACCAGCCGTAAAAAAAGAGGGAACAACAGACAAGCACAGCGATAGCAGCTTTGAAATGATAGCGCCGCAGTCCATAATATAGACTCAGGGTAGTAGGCAGAAAAAGCAGTATGAATATGTAGGAGTTAAAGAGCATTTTGAATTGTCAGCGGGGTCGAAGAGGGAACTAAGTTGTCAATGTTTCTTCGATTTTTTTGCTCCAGGTGAAATGCCGCTGATATAGTAATTCATGGTGGCAACGGCGCTCATAGGAAGGTCACCCTCAACTAATAAAAATCAAAGAAAGAATCAACTCTGCTTAACATTTAGACTCTCCGAATTGGAAATGATCTCTATTGTTGCTTGAATTTTGAAAACGCATTAGCAAGATATCGCCTTTACTTAACTTTACAACGATTTTTTGATGCAATGAGCTGAAAGGACTTCATTGTAATATAACTTTGCCTTGCTTTTGATCCTTCGTTATCCAGTACCTGCAATTTCTTAAAGATCTAATAAAAAGCTTACTCATACACTCTGATAATAGATAAAGTCAAAAGTTATGACCTTTCACTGTAAAAATTACGACATTAATGGCGATAGCTGCAAGAAGCTGAAAGGTGAATGTTTGCCTGGGCGTAAAGGGTGTGTGCTTGAGGGCAGAGTTGCGATCAGCGAGGAGTTGGAGGAGAAGATTAAAGAGTTGGAAGAATCTTTGAAGAAAGGCCGTGGGTAGTCTGGTTGGCCGTTTAACGCCGCTAATGGCCAAGTGAGTACCTTTGTGGTCAGTCGTTGGCAAGCAACAAAAAAAGGAATCGCATGGGGTGCGATTCCTTTTTTTGTTGCTTGGTCTGCGGCCTATTCGGCTTTCTTGTCCTCCCAGTCGGGGCGAAGGTAAAGCTCTGTGAGCTGTTTGCGGGCTACTGAAGCCGGGGCTTCGGTAAGCGGGCAGGTGGCTTTCTGGGTTTTGGGGAAGGCAATGACGTCACGGATGGTGTCACGGCCAAGGAGAATCATCATAAGACGATCAAAGCCAAAGGCCATGCCGCCATGGGGCGGTGCTCCCAGTTCCAGGGCCTTGAGCAGGAAGGCGAACTTGTCGTTGGCCTCATCATCATCAATGCCCAAAGCGGTAAAGACTTTATCCTGCAGCTCTTTTTGATGGATACGCAGCGAGCCGCCGCCAATCTCGGTGCCATTTAAAACCATATCATAGGCTCGGCTTTTGACCTTAGCTGGCTCGCTATCAAGGAGGTGGATATCTTCTTCCACAGGCATGGTAAAGGGGTGGTGTACCGATGTGTGTCGTTTGAGCTCCTGATCGTACTCCACCAACGGGAAGTCGGTGATCCATAAAAAGCTGAATTCGTCTTTGTTGAGGAGATCAAGACGTCGGGCCATCTCCAAACGGATTTCAGCAAGAACCTGGTGGACTGTGGCCGGGTTATCGGCCTGGAAAAGAAGAAGATCGCCTTCCTCAGCTTCAAGGGCTGCTGTCATGTCGGCCCGCTCTTCGTCTTTAAAGAATTTAGCAATGGGAGATTGCCATTCGCCATCTGCTTTCATTTTGACCCAGGCCAGACCTTTAGCGCCGTAATTGCCGGCGAAATCAGTAAGGTCATCAAGATCTTTTCTTGAGAATGTCGCACACCCTTTGGCATTGATAGCTTTAACTACACCACCTTTTTCCACCACGGTGCGGAAAACTTTAAAGCTGGCATCCTTAACAATGTCGGTGAGATCGTTAAGTTCTAGGCCAAAACGGATATCGGGACGATCTGTGCCAAAGCGGGCAACAGCCTCGTCATAGGTCATGCGCGGAAAGGGGATGCTGATCTCCATATCTTTAGTGGCACGGAACAGGGCCACCATCATCTCTTCTCCGATGCGGTACATCTCTTCCTCGTTGATGAAGGAAAGCTCCATATCCACCTGGGTAAACTCAGGCTGGCGGTCAGCACGGAGGTCTTCATCTCGGAAACATTTGGTGATTTGGTAATAGCGATCCATGCCAGCCACCATGAGCAACTGCTTGAAAAGCTGAGGAGACTGGGGCAATGCGTAGAATTTGCCGGCATTCACCCTGCTTGGCACCAGATAGTCCCGAGCACCCTCAGGTGTGGAGCGGGTGAGCATGGGAGTTTCGATTTCCAGAAAATTTTCGTCATTTAAAAAGGAACGAATGGCCTGAGCAGCCTTATGGCGCAGGATGAAGTTGTTGGACACGCCAGGGCGACGCATATCAATATAGCGATACTGGAGACGGAGATTGTCCGAAACATCAGTTTCCTCATCAAGGGGAAAGGGCGGAGTCTTGGATTTGTTTAAAATGCGAAGTTCATCCACCATAATTTCAATGGTGCCCGTGTCGAGCTTATCGTTAATCATGCCGTCAGGGCGATCACAGACCTTGCCGCGTACAGCTAAAACCCATTCGCTGCGCAGGCCATGGGCTTTGGCATGCACTTCGGCATTATGCTCCGGATTAAAAACAACCTGGGTGATGCCCCAGCGGTCGCGAAGATCGATGAAAATAACGCCGCCGTGATCGCGGCGGCGTAGGACCCAACCCATGAGAATGACTTCTTCGCCACTATTGGCGCTGGTGAGGTCGTTGCATTTATGTGTTCTGACGAGATCGCCCATGGATTCCATTGGCTTGCTCCTATATATAAATTTATAAGTTTTTGTAGTTAGAGTGGTGGAGGCGGGGAGCCCCCTGCATTTTTAATCGAATAATTTGTCGGCCAGCTCTAGGCTCCAGTCGTTGACGTCACCACCTAAGGCTACATCCAGCTGATCCTTGGTTTCCATATTACGCAAAACAGCCTGGCCATTTGCTAGCTCTTCATCGCCGATAATCAAGGCAAAGCGAGCCTTGGCTCGGCCTGCCTGTTTCATCTGGTTTTTGAGGCTACGGTTTTGATGGTCCATGGCAATGGAAAGGCCGATTGACCGGAGGGCCTGGCACATCTTAAAAGCCTCATCTTGGGCAGCAGAGCCAAGTGCGGCAATAAAGAGATCAAGTTCGCTCTCAGGAAGGGCATCTTCTTGCTGGTCAAGAAGCAGGGCCAGCCGTTCCATGCCCATGGCAAAGCCTATTCCCGGCACCTTTGGGCCACCAAGCTGAGCCACAAGTCCGTCGTACCTGCCCCCGGCACCAACAGCGCTTTGGGCGCCAAGATCGTTGGTCAAGAGCTCGAAAGTTGTACGGGTGTAATAATCGAGGCCGCGCACCATAAAAGAATTAACAGAATAAGGCACCTCAAGGAGGTCAAGTCCCTTTTTGACCTTGCTGAAATGGTCGTCACAGCCAGAGCAGAGATGGTCAAGAATAGACGGCGCGTCTTTATAGTGGGCCTGGCAGTTGGCACTCTTACAATCAAGCACCCGTAAAGGGTTGGTTTCACGACGGCGCAGGCAGTCTTCACAGAGATCATCAACTCCACCGATAAATTTCAGCAGGGCTTCGTTAAAGCTTGGGCGGCACTCAGGACAGCCAAGGGAGTTAATCTCCAGACTGGCAGAAAGGCCAAGCTCTTCGAGGATGAGGGCGGCCATGGCCATGAGCTCTGCATCAACTCTGGGCAGGTCGGTTCCCAAAACCTCCACAGAGATCTGGTGGAATTGCCGTAGTCTGCCCTTCTGTGGCCGCTCATGGCGAAACATGGGACCAATGGTGTATAATTTTTGTATAGGTTTTGCAGCATGCAGGCCGTTTTCAATATAGGCCCGCAAAACAGGGGCTGTGCCTTCAGGACGCATGGTCAGCGAAGAGCCATTACGATCGGCAAAGGTGTACATCTCCTTTTCGACAATATCGGTGGTCTCACCAATGGAGCGCTTAAAAAGTTTAGTCTTTTCAAGGATAGGAACCTTTATCTCGGCGCAACCAAAACGGTGCAGTATATCACGAGCTGTGCCCTCGATAAATTGCCAGGTTTCCACCTCGCCGGGAACGATATCTTTGAAACCTTTAAGAGCCTTTACTGCCACTAGTGACCTCCAGTATGGTCATTAAAAAACCTGCCTACGTTGGCAGGTCTCGAAAGTCCATGGAAAAACCAGTGAATGTATTCCAGGAAGTCTGGAAAGTCAAGGGAATGTGCGCTTTTAGAAGGCTCAGAGAGAGTACACTGAGTCTGTGGAAGGGTGCCTTTTTGAACTGGGTGATAAGAATGAGCCTCTGCCCAGACAATGTGGCTAGGCCAGGTTGGCGTGGTCTACCTTAAGGCATCGATCCATAATAACAGTCAAACCTGCTGCGCGGGCATTTGCTGCTGCCTCTTCATTAACAATGCCCTCTTGCATCCAGACAACTTTTGCGCCAATTTTAATGGCTTGATCGACAACAGGCCCAACATCTTCAGGGCGACGGAAGATATTCACCATATCGATTTTTTCAGGTATTTCCAGAAGGCTTGGGTAACATTCTTCTCCCAATACTTCACTCTGACCGGGGTTCACTGGAATAATGGTATAACCGGCTTTCTGCAGGTAGCGGGCTACGTCATTTGATGGCCTGTTTTCTTTGGGAGAGAGCCCAACAACAGCAATAGTCTTTGTTTGAGCCAAGATTTCTTTAATTTCAGCAAAATCTGACAGCATGTTTTTCCCTAGTAGTTGAAATAAAAGGTGGTCATGGAGTATGGTTGGCAGCTAAATAGAACAATAGCAACCAACAACGATAAAGGCTCTCAAAAAAGAACCTTATTCATACAAACCTACGGAGGAAAGTCCATGTGCCAGATGAGCGTTGTCCTGGAAAAAGAAGGAAGCCAGGAAGTAATCATGGAAAATGTGACTCTGCTGGAAGCAAAAGATGGAGGAGTCGAGGTCTCTACCTTGTTTGATCCGCCGAAGCTCGTACCGCAGGCCACAGTGCAGAGGATGGATTTTAATTCTGGCACGGTCACCTTGGTGCCACTGGCCTGATTTTTTGCCACAGGATCCACAAAAAACACGGAAAGCTATGGTTTTAAATTTCCGTGAGTTCCGTGGCAAAAAAGAGCTTTGTGTTTTTCGTGCCCTTGCGCTTCCAATATATTGTTACCCTATACAGGAAAAAATAATGTCTGAAAAAACAAATTTAGAAAAATTACGGATCCTCTTACCCCACTGGATTGAGCACAGTCACAGCCACCAGGATGAATTTAAAAAATGGGTGGAGATTGCCCGGGCAGAAGGGCAAGAAGATGCAGCTACAGAGATTGACAAGGCCTTAGCCTTGATGGCTGAGACGGATACAGCGCTGGAAAAGGCTTTAGAGCTGCTTGGCGGTAAGGTCGAAGGCCATCACCACCACCATCATCATTAAGAGTAAATGACGCAAGTGGTGGACCTAGTTTCCAGTGGCGTGAAAAACAGAGTACTGCAGCTTTCCGGCCACAACAGGTACAAGCCAGTATTTTTCGGGCGTTGTGTCGATGGTCTCGCGTAACGTGTCGCTGAGCCAGTGCGAATCCTCAAGCAGGTTGTAGAAAGCTGAATCAACACCGATAAAGCCATCAAGAATGTGGACTAGGGTATGGAGAACCTTACTCGGATATCCCTGGGGTAAATCGTTAAGTTCTACCAGCTGGCTCATCCCTGTTTCTTGCAGCTCAACAATAAGTCCTGCTGCAAATTTTCTATTACTTGCCACTCCTTGCTCAACCTGAGGCCAGAATGCAGAGTCGGCTCCATTAATGATGGAGTTGTCTGGGATTGTCGTTACGTCGTAACGGATGAGCTCTGTATTCTCCATAAAGTGGAGAACCTTATGACGCGCCTGCTCAAAACCGTCGGCCTTAACGAGAAAAATATGTTGGATATTGTCGGTACTCATGGAAATAAGGGAACCTTACGTGGAATCTCCATAAAGCTCGTGACACTATACTCAGCACTCAGCTCAGGATTTTTAAAGGCAATAAGCTGCATGCCAACACCCTCAGAATGTTCACGGTCGACAGTGGAGTCGCCAATATAGATGGCCTCCTCAGCACTGAGGCCATAATGGCTAAGGATAACTTCCAGGGCCTCGGGGTGGGGTTTGGGGTTGGTGACGTCAAAGGTGGTCATCACCTTGCCGAAATATTTTTTAAGGCCAAAAATTTCCAGAATATCCTTCATGGTATTGGTGCGGCTGGTTGATATGGCTGCCTCAATTCCATTTCTTTCTAGATATTCGAGAAACTCTATCAGGTCTGGTTCCATGGTCATGTATTGGAGGTACGGGTGATAGTTGAGATCAGCCCGGTATCTTTCAGCCTTATCAATATCCTCAGGATGGTTGCGCAGAAGATACTTCACCGAGCGCATGACATTATGAATATGAACATAGTCCAATTCTTCAACTGTCATGGGTGGATGGCCCAGCTCCTCAAGAATATGATTATAATAATGTTTGTTGGCATTTTTGGAGTCAAACATGACTCCATCACAGTCAAAAATGACCAGTTTAAGTTCTTTCATTGTAACTCTTTGTGGTTTAACCTTTAATTAACCTCAAACGGATACACACCATAACAAAACTAAAAAGGTATGCAAACCACAGACTTTCTCATTATCGGTAGCGGTATAGCTGGCCTCTCCTTTGCCATTAAAGCTGCAAGTTTAGGCACCGTAACCATTGTTACCAAAAAGGCCAAGGTAGACAGTGCTACAAACCTAGCCCAGGGCGGTATTGCTGCAGTGTTGGCCGGCAATGATTCATTTGATGCCCATGTTTCTGATACCTTGGCTTCAGGTGCCGGTATCTGTGATGAGAGCGTGGTGCGAAAGGTGGTGGAAGATGGTCCAGCCCGCATTGAAGACCTTATCCGGCTTGGGGTGCAGTTTAACCGTGATGGTAATGAGCTTGATTTAGGGCAGGAGGGCGGCCATTCTGCCCGTAGAATAGCACATGCCATGGATGCCACCGGCCGTGAGATTGAAAGAGGGCTACTGGCCCAAGTTGAGGCCCATCCATCCATTCAAGTCCTTGAAGACCATTTAGCGGTGGATCTGCTTATTGCCTCGCGGGCTGGGATAAATGTCAGTGGCCCTTGTCTTGACCGTTGTCTGGGCGCCTACATCCTCGACAGGAAGGATAATTCCATTACACCGTACCAGGCTAAGGTCACCATGCTTTGTACCGGCGGTACAGGCAAGGTCTATCTCTATACCACAAACCCGGACATTGCCACCGGTGACGGCATTGCCATGGCCTATCGGGCTGGAGCCCGGGTTGCTAACCTGGAGTTTGTTCAGTTTCACCCAACCTGCCTTTTTCACCCTAAAACAAAAAATTTCCTCATCACTGAAGCGGTACGTGGCGAAGGCGGCATTCTTATTGACGAAAAGGGTAATGCCTTTATGCATAAATATGACCCGAGGGCCGACCTTGCCACCCGTGATACCGTGGCTCGTGCCATTGATACAGAGATGAAGGCAAGCGGTGACGATTCTGTTTTTCTTGATATCAGCCATAAGCCGGCTGATTTTATCATGAAGCGGTTTCCAACTATTTACTCGACCTGCCTTGGCTTGGGCATTGATATCACCAAAGAACCGATTCCTGTGGTACCTGCGGCCCACTATATGTGCGGTGGTGTCGTTACTGACATTAATGGCCGAACAAATATCGAAAATCTCTACGCGTTGGGGGAAACAGGCTGCACAGGTCTGCATGGCGGCAATCGACTGGCATCCAACTCGTTACTCGAGGCTGTGGTGGTTGCCCATAATGCTGCTGAGCAGTGCCGTAAGGACTGGCAACGAATTTCTGAAAATGGCTCGGTAAAGGTGCCAGACTGGACTGTGGGCCAGGCAGAAGAGCTAGAGGAGTGTGTGTTGATCAGCCACACCTGGGACCAGATCCGTCGCCTCATGTGGAATTTTGTCGGTATTGTGCGCTCGGAAAAGCGCTTGTTTCTTGTACGTAAGCAGTTGGCGCCGCTCATTCAAGATGTCCACACTTTCTTTGACGAGTATCTCCTCACTCCGGATTTGATTGAACTTCGCAATATCGCCTTGGTGGCCGATCTTATTGTTCGTAGCGCCCTGTCGCGCAAGGAGTCGCGCGGTCTTCATTATATGGTTGATTATCCTCAGCAGGATGATGAAAATTTCCGCAAGAATACAGTGTTGTGACCCTTCGACAGGCTCAAGGGACCATGATTGCATAGTTGGCTCAGAGATGGAGTACTGTGAACGCAAAAAGGCCCAACCTGGAAAACCAGGTTGGGCCTTTTATAATATGAAACAACAATCAGACTGTAAAAGTCAGATTAGAATTCCATGGAAAGACGATGGTTGAGAACAAATACGTCTTCAGCATCGCCCTGAGTGCCTAAGCTCTCAGGAGTAGAGCCACTGAAATCGTAAACCTCGTATCCCTCAAAGAAGTCTCCAGCCATCAAGTAGCCGAAATCAACAGAATAGGTCAGATTGTCGAGCAGGGCGTAAGAAACGCCAAGGTCAATCTCCCAACCATAGTCGTCGTCGATCTCAAAGGCCCAATTATAAGGGTCACCTGATGGATTGTAGCCAATTGTTTGTTTGTAAGAGTCTGTATCTGCGATGGCGTAAGCAATGGCTGAATGCAGGCTAAGCTTGTCAGTGACTGCATAGTCTGCATGGAAGCCAATGGACATAATACCATGATAAGCCATATCTACGTTAATGCCATTTACGTCATCACTTAACATGCCGGTGTGGCGGCCGGTGAGAATCTGGTAAGGCTGAAATTGTTCACCAAGACCGGTATAAGGACCGAGCATGGCGGACTCATTTTGATCGTCAGTATCAGTTTCGTCACCGTCACCAGATGCATAGATAAGCATCATTCCGATGTCGAGCTTATCCATGGTCATACCGACATCAGCCATAATGGCAAAGGTGTCGGTGTCAAAATCCTCAACGCCTACAGTGTCGCTATCAACGGTACCCCAGTCATAGGAAAATTCCATCTCAGCATAGATGTTGCCCATGTTCTGGTTGTAGTAACCCTTGATGCGGTTTCTAGAGGCGTCTGCATTGACATTGTTGTTCATGTCATAGAGGTCGTAGGCAAGGGCAATCTTCAAGTCCTTGGTCTTGTACCAACCTGAAATCTCGTACACATCGGAATCTTGATCTCCACTGTCATTGCCAGCAATGGAGTCATTTTCCTGAGATTTTTGCAGGAAAACACAGGCGCCAAGTGGCTTAGGCAGGAAGTTGGGGAAGTACATGATACGATTAGCATAGGAGTCGGTACTCAGGAAAGAACCCTGCCAGAGACCAGCAGAGGTACGACCAACACGAAGCTTACCAATGGGAGACATGTATTCCATATAGAGATGATGAACTTTAACATTGCCGCCATCCTCAAC
>SWCD01008013.1_pt1 | contig 12833 bp, 12 predicted proteins | sample 4693011 | NCBI WGS metagenome assembly SWCD01 (sample SAMN10267278, study PRJNA491770) | bioreactor metagenome | isolation source: DHS bioreactor inoculated with marine | place: Japan: Omine Ridge, Nankai Trough | reverse complement strand
GGGGGGCGGGGCGACCTTGCCGCCGGCCGCGGTATGCACCGTGATCGCCGCGCCGAGGGCGGTGCCTTCGTCCCCGGGCGCGAAACCGGTGTGAACGCGGGCGAAGGGACCGTCCGCGCGGAGACGGCCGCCGAGAACCCAGTTCTGGGCCACGCCGCCGGCCAGGCAGAGGTTCGGGGCTCCGGTCTTCTCCGAGAGGTGACGGGCCATGTGGAGGACCACTTCCTCCACCGCGACTTGCAGACTGGCGGCGATGTCGGCGTGTCGCTCGTCCACGGCGGTGCCGAGATCGCGTCCGGGTCCGAGTTCCTCGTGGAAACGGTCCGAGAGGAATGCGCGGCCCTCGAAGGTGTCGAAGTAATCCTGGTTCAGCAGGTAGGAGCCATCCGGGGCGGGCCGCAGGATGCTCCGGAAGGTGGGGAGGAACCGTGGTTCGCCCATCGAGGAGATGCTCATGATCCGGAATTCGTCGTCCTCGTCCCGAAAGCCGAGGAAGTCGGCCACCGCGGCGCAGAGCAGGCCGATGGAGTTGGGCATCTCCTCGACGGCGAAGACCTCGATCCGCCCGTCCCGTCCCACCGCCTGACTGGAGGTGCTCACCTGGCCCCGGCCGTCGATGGAGAGCAGGGCGGCCTCGCCGAACGGAGAGAAGTGGTACGCCTCGGCCAGATGGCAGAGGTGGTGGGGCACCACCGTCACCCGGTCCGGGGTCGCGAGTCGAAGTCGCTCCACCTCCGAGAGGTACTGCACCGCGGCGTGAAGCTCGTCGTGGAAGATGTGGTAGGTCTTGAACCGCGGAGTCTCGAGGAACCCTTCTCCGTACCACTCGATGAGCCGATCCCGGAGGTTCAGCCAGGGGTTGTTGGCGATCGCGATCCGGTCGACCTGGTCGAGCGTGATTCCCGCGTGCTCCAAGCACCACTCGGCGGACTGGTGGGGGAACCCGCCCTCGTGCTTCGTGCGGGTGAAGCGCTCCTCGCTCACCGCGGCGACGAGTTCGCCGTCCACGAGCAGCGCCGCGCTGCTGTCCCGATACCCTTGTCCGCCGATGCCGAGGATCTTCATTTGGTTCTTACTCCCTGACGATGCGAACGAGGAGGTCTACGAGTGCGGGTCCCGTGGCTTGATCGGTCGGCAGCATACGGGTCGGGGAACGGCTGCCGCCTTGGGCCGCGGACTCGCCGGTCCGCTGGACCAGGATCTCCGAAAGCTCGGCGATGGCCCGGGAGGCGCGGTCGGCGCGACCGTTGGTGAAAAAGGCGATGGGGGGGCCGGCCTTGGCCACCACCGCGGCGCATTCGAGCATCCGGGGGCTGCCACCGAGGAGCAGGACCGCGCCCGGACGAAAGGTCCCGAGCTGCTCTTCCAGCCCGGGAGCGGGCGACGGGCCGGCGGTGGTCACGGGAATGGAGCGCAGTTCGAAGCCGACATCCAGGAATCGGAGACGGATGTCGAGGCCCCGGTTGAATTCCCGCGTGGCTTCGACGAACTGATCGGCCAGATGATCGGCCCCGGGCGAGTCGGAAAGGACGATGACCCTCATGTTCCGCCGTTTGTACGAAGTGGGCGGTGCTTTGTCCACGTCTGCTCCCTATGGCCGAAAAGTCCGGGCTCCCGGGGCATGCGGCTACAATCAGGAGATGGCGGAGAAGGACATCGAGCGGGTTCTGCTCACGGCGGATGAGATTGCGGACCGCGTGAACTCCCTGGCCGGCGAGATCCGATCCCGGCTGGGAGACGGGGAGATCGTGGCGGTCGGTGTGCTCACGGGGGCCTTCGTTTTCCTGGCCGATCTGGTGCGGAGACTCGGGGGAAACGTCGACGTCCGCTTCCTCCGTGCCGCGTCCTACCGCGATGGAACGCGACCCGGAGAACTGCGGATCGAGCCCGCCGGCGATCTCTCCCTCGCGGGACGCGACGTGCTCGTGGTAGAGGACATCGTGGACACCGGGAAGTCTCTCGAGGGGATCCTCCGGTGGCTTCAGGAGCGGGGGCCGCGCTCGATCACCTCGGCGGTCCTGCTCGACAAGCCGGATCGGCGGGAGGTCGACGTCTCCGCGGACTTCGTGGGGTTTGAGGTTCCGGACGAGTTCCTCGTTGGCTACGGCCTGGACTACGCCGGTCGCTACCGGAATCTGTCCTCGGTGGCGGTGCTCAGACGATCGGTCTACGAGGGTCGCGACTGATGGGCATCTACACCAGGTCCTGGTATCGCGACTCGCCCCCTCCGGGGCGGTCGTCCGGACTGAGCTCCTCGGGTCGGTCCGGGCTCTATCTGCTGATCGGCGCGAACGTGGTCATGTTCGTGCTCTCGGCGATCCTCACGAAGTCCGGTTGGGATCCGTCGGAGCGGGGTCTGGGTCTCGTGCCGGACGACGTGATCCGGAGGTTCATGATCTGGGAGATCGTGACCTCCATGTTCCTGCACGCGGACCTCTGGCACTTGCTGATCAACATGCTCGTGCTCTTCATGTTCGGAGCGGGGGTGGAGCGCAGGTTGGGACGCGGGCCGTTTCTGCGGCTGTACTTCGGGGCCGGGATCCTGGCGGGGCTCGCCTACATCCTGTTCGGTCTCTTCGATGCCCGCTTTCGACCGGCGGTCGGTGCGTCGGGCGGGGTGATGGGCGTGCTGGTCTACTTCACCCTCCTGAACCCGAACGCCCGCATCCTCTTCCTGATGTTCATCCCCATGAAGATGAAGTGGGCCACGGCGATCCTGCTCGGCATGGACCTCTACTGGTTCGTCTTCGCTCCCACCACCGGCACCGGTATCGCCCACACTGCTCACCTCGGGGGTGCGTTGTTCGGGCTTCTCTACTACCGCTACTCCCATCGCCTGGATCTTCTCTTCCTGAACCTCGAGTTGAAGGGGAAACGGAAGGAGTCCTCGCGAGACAGCGGCGAGCGGGATCGCCTGCGGGCGGAAGTGGACCGCCTGCTGGACAAGGTGAACCGGGGTGGAATCGACTCGCTTTCCGATCGCGAGAAGAAGTCGCTGCACCGGGCCAGCGAGCGCCTCAGGGAACTCTCCCCTTGACCCGCGGGCAGGTGACGGCTCTCCGGATCGCCGCCGCGGTCGTGCCCGTGGTCGCATTCCTCCTGCTCCTGCACTATCTGGCGCCGGCGCTGCAGACCCGACATCGGGAGAACACCCTCCCCGAGGGCTATCGGTCGATCGGGTCGACCGGGCCCTACGAGTTCTTTGCCCGTCCCGAGAACGCCGCGGCCCGGGAGGCCTGTTGGATCCTCGACCGCTTCCGGGCGGCGGTGTTCGCGGAGTACTCCACCCCCCTTCACCTGACCCCGCGAGACAGTCACTTCCAGGTGATCGTCTTCAGCAACCAGACTGATCTCATGACGTTCGCCAGGGATCAACTGGGCAGCGACTTCACGCGCAATGCCGGCTTCTACATTCCCGACTGGCGGGCGATGGGAGTGGTGGGAGACGGCGACCTCCAATCGGTGGTGCGGCCCCTGATGCACGAGGGAATGCACATGATCCTCGACACCTTCGTCGAGGGCGGGGGGCACGAGTGGTCACGCTGGCTGGACGAAGGCCTGGCGACCTACTTCGAGGCGAGTGACCTCCTGCCCGATGGACGAATTCGGTTGGGAGGACTGGACCCGCTCCTCACTCGTCGGTTGAAAGCGAGTCCGCCGCTCGGCCTGATCGACCTCCTGCGGGCGGGCGATGAGGAGTTCGAGGGGGATCAGAACCTGCTCTACTACGGGACCTCGGCCCTCTTCGTGCACTACTTCCTCACGGGCGCCGGAGACGAGGGCCGCAAGCGTTTCTTCACCTACTACGAACTGGAGAGATCGCCCGGTCCCGTTCCCGCGGGGGCTTTCGAACGCGTGTTCGGCGATCCCGAGACGCTTCAACTGCGGCTGCGGGCACATCTGCACTCGCTCTAGGACGGCGAACTCAGGCTAGCGTGGAGTCAGGCGGATGTGCAGCGTCTGCTCCGCTTCCCCCTTCAGGGTGATCTTCTCCGTCGTCAAATGATAGCCCGTGGCGTACGCGCCGATCTCGAAGGTGTTGCGGATGAAGGTGGGAACTTCCCTCGTCTCGTGGTGCGGATAGGGGAGGGCCCGGCGGCGCTCGTAGATCTTCACCTCGGCCTTGTGCTGTATCGGGATGATGATCGGTGATTGTCCGACGAACGTGCCGTTGATGCTCACATCGGCGACTTCCGGTTCGGTGGTGATCGTCACATCGGTGGTGTAGACCTGGTGGGGGCGCTCCCTCACGAACTCCCAACGACTGCTGGTGCAGGTCGTTGTCGTGAGCACGAGAAGAAGCGCGCTCGCCACCACCAGAATCCTGAGACCCGACATCCGGCTCCCTAGTCTCCCTTCTCGGAACGCTCCACCACCAACTCGCGAATGGCCTCCTCCTTCTTGAGTTCCGGCGCTCGGGCGGCGGCGATCGCGGTGATGGCCGAGATGTTCACAATCTGATCCACGGTCGACCAGTGGTTCAGCACGGACACCGGTTTGCGGACACCCATGATGATCGGGCCGATGATCTCGGCCTTGGCCAGACGTTCCATCAGCTTGTAGGAGATGTTGGCGGAATTCAAGTCCGGGAAGACGAGGACGTTCGCGTTGCCCTTGATGATGGAAGTGGGGAAGGTCTGCTCCACCATCTCGGGGTTCAGGGCCGCGTCGGCCTGGATCTCACCTTCGATGATGAGAGTGGGGTCCAGGGCCTTGGCCATCCGTGTGGCCTTGGCGACCTTCTTCGACATCGGGTGCCGGGTGGAGCCGAATGTCGAGAACGAGAGCATGGCGATCCGCGGCTCCACATCGAAGTACTGGCGCACGGTCTTGCCCGCCAGGAGTGCAATCTCCGCGAGGTCCTCGGCCGTGGGGTCGATGTTGACCGTGGCGTCCGCGAAAAAGAGTGTCCGGTCCTGGAAGACGATGACGTACATCCCCGAGACCTTCTTCACTCCCTCCTTGCGGCGCAGGACGCGGAGCGAGGGAGCGAGGGTCTCCGCATAACGGCGGTTGATCCCGCACACCATGCCATCGGCCTCGTCGAGGTAGACCTTCATGACCGAGTGCATCAGGGGCATCCGCACCTGGGAGCGAGCCTCGTGGGGCAGCATGCCCTTCCGGGCGCGGACCTGGTAGAGCTTGTCGGCCAGTCGTTCGGTGTCGATCTTGGGGTCGATGAACTCGGCGCCTGCGAGGTCGAGGCCATGCAACTCCGCGACGCCGCGGATGCGGTCCGGATTGCCGACCAGCATCGGGCGGGCGATACCCTCGTCGAGCAGGATCTGGGCGGAGCGGACGATGATCTCCTCTTCGCCTTCAGGGAAGATGATCCTCTTCGCCTGCTGGCGCGCCTTCCTGAAGACCCGCCGCACCAGGTTCCGAGACGGTCCGTAGATCCGCTCCAGACCCTCGCGGTAGGCATCCCAGTCGGTGATCTCGAGCCGGGCGACGCCGGTTTCCACGGCCGCGCGCGCCACCGCGGGAGCCTCCCAGATCAACACTCGGGGATCGATCGGCTTCGGGATGATGTAGTCGCGACCGAAGCGCAGCTCCTCGCCTCCGTAGGCCTTTCTGACGTTGTCCGGCACATCCTCCTTGGCCAGCGCGGCCAGAGCCCGCGAAGCCGCCAGTTTCATCTCCGTGTTGATCGCCCTGGCTCGGACATCGAGGGCTCCGCGGAAGATGAACGGGAACCCGAGCACATTGTTGACCTGGTTCGGATAGTCCGACCGGCCGGTGGCCATGATGGCGTCGGGGCGGGCGTCCTTGGCGTCCTGGTAGGTGATCTCCGGGTCCGGGTTGGCCATGGCGAAGATGATGGGGGAGTCGGCCATGGAGCGAACATGGTCCTTGTTCAGGAGGTTGCCCGCCGACAGGCCCATGAACACGTCCGCGCCCTTCAGCGCGTCCTCCAGAGTGCGGGCATCGGTGTCCGAGGCCCAACGCTCCTTCCACGTGTTCATGTTCTGGTCGCGGCCGCGGTAGATGACCCCGGCCCGGTCGAGCATGACGATGTTGTCCTTGCGCACGCCGATATTGAGGAAGTGCTCGGCGCAACCCATCGTTGCCGCGCCCGCACCCATGAACACCACGCTCACATCGGCGATGTCCTTGTTGACGATCTCGAGTGCATTCAGCATGCCCGCCGCGGAGATGATCGCCGTGCCGTGCTGGTCGTCGTGGAAGACCGGAATGTCGAGGCTCTCCTGGAGACGTCGCTCGATTTCGAAGCACTCCGGCGCCTTGATGTCCTCGAGGTTGATCCCGCCGAAGGTGGGGGAGATGATTTCGACGCAGCGGATGATCTCCTCCACGTCGAGGGTGTCCAGCTCGATGTCGAAGACGTCGACGTCGGCGAACCTCTTGAACAGGACGCCCTTGCCTTCCATGACGGGCTTCCCGGCGGCCGCGCCGATGGCGCCCAGGCCGAGAACCGCGGTCCCGTTGGAGACGACCGCGACCAGGTTCCCCTTGGCCGTGTACTTGTAGATGTCGTCCGGGTTCTTCGCGATTTCCAGACAGGGAACGGCGACGCCGGGGGAGTAGGCCAGGGAAAGGTCACGCTGCGTGTTGCAGGGCTTGGTGGGGATGACTTCGATCTTCCCCGGCTTCCCCTTGGTGTGATAGTCGAGAGCGTCCTGATCGCGAATGTTTCTGGGCATGATGTCTTCCTTGGGGCGGGCTCCGGGCCCGACGTACAAGAATCACAGGTCAAAATGGCTCAACGCCGTTCTATACCACGCTTTCAGCAGGATCCCCCGCGATATCGCAACGGGGGAAAAAGTCGTCGGATGTGGGGGAAATCGCGCCTACCTTGGCACGCTGAACCCGGATATCGTGACTCTACGAGACCAACGCACAGGGAGTGCCATCGTGCCCATCTACGAATTCGCCTGCGACACCTGCCGCAAGATCTACCAATTCTACTTCCGAACGGCGAACAGCCGAAAGAAGCCGGCTTGCCCGAAGTGTGGTCGGAAGAACCTGAAACGAAAGCTGTCCGGCTTTGCGGTAGGCGGGCGGAAAGAACCGACAGAGGAAGCCGCGGAACCTGACATCGACCCCATCCGCATGGAAAGAGCCATGGCGAAGATGGAACGCCATATGGACAAGATCGATGAGAACGACCCTCGCGAGATGGGGCGCTTCATGCGTCACATGATGAAGGAAACCGGTATGGAACTGGACCCCGAGATGGAGTCCGCCATCAAGCGACTCGAAGCGGGTGAGGACCCGGAGCGGATCGAGGAGGAGATGGGGGATGCACTGGGCGCCGGGCCGGGCGATACGGGTGAGTATGGCTACGATGACGAGCTGTACGAGGCCTGAGGCGGTTTCCCGGTATGTCACTCAATCCGATGCCATCAAAGCGTCGAGAACGGCGGAAACTGTAAAGAAAATGCTGTTCGGTGCACGAATACTGATGATATATCGGTAGGTTGATCCGTAGAAAAAAGCGCAGATAATCAGGATTCGGGAGGCAACTCACATGAGTGTCAAGAACATCATCGCCAAGTTCGAGCAGGAGCAGGCCGAGATCCAGCAGAAGATCGCCGCGCTTAATGAGCGCCACGGCGTACTCGATCTCATGCTGAAGGAAGTTCGGGCCGCGGCGAGCAAGCTCGGACTGAAGCCGGAGGCCGAGAAGGCCGCCGCACCGAAGGCGCCGAAGGCCGCGAAGCCGGCAAAGGGCCCTGGTCGTCGGAAGGGCGCCCTCACCGTGCGCGACGCGATCCTCAAGTCCGTCAGCGAGGTGAAAGAGGCCATTCCGGCCAAGCAGATCATCGCCGATGCGGTCCGCCTCTCCGGTGGAGCCGTGGCGAGCATCCGCACCCAGATCAACTCCCTGACGAAGAGCGGACACCTGGCCCAGGTGCCCTACGAGGGTCGTGGCTTCAAGTACAGCAAGGGATCCGGCGAGAAGGCCGCCCCGAAGGCGAAGGCCAAGGCGAAGCCGAAGGCCAAGGCGAAGAAGTAATCTCGCTTGCGGATAGCCCCCGTCAGTGAGATTTTCTTGGTCACCGGCGGGGGCTGCCCTAGCCTTTCGCGTCGCAATCGCATTCCGTGGGCTGTTAGCTCAGTTGGCTAGAGCGCCTGCTCGACACGCAGGAGGTCACTGGTTCAAGTCCAGTACGGCCCACCACCGCCCCCCTCCTTCAGTCGCTTCGCTCCTTTCGTCGTGGCTTCCGGCTGGCGCCTTCAGCCGGGTCGGAACCCGAGAGCCTCTCCTTCGTCGGGCTGTCGGATTCCTCCCGGGGGATCTTTGCAGGGGGTGGTCACCCCCTACGCTCGCTCGGCGCCTTCGCGCCGGACTCGCTACCCCCACACGCTAACGCCTGTATTGGACGCGGGCGAAGGCGCTTTGCTGTTCGCTGGAAAAACGACACCGGGAGTCTTTTTGGAGGGCCGACCGCTGTGTCGGCCTCGTTCAACAATCCTTGTGCGTTCCCCTTGGGATTGCGGGCTGGAGCGCCCCCCTGAGCTGTTTTCGGTTTCCTCCGAATCCAGACTTTCTGTGCCGGGCCTTTTTGGTCGAATTTCGGGGCGTACGGTGGTCACGGTTTGGAGGGCCGACCGCCGTGTCGGCCGCGACTTGCATTGAGCGCCCCCCCTGGGATTGCGGTTTCGGGCGCCCCCCCTCTGATCTGTTCTTCTGACCTGGATTCCAGCCCGGTGTCGACGGCGGGGCGCGCGCTTTCGCAGTTCGGATGGGGCCACGCTCCGTGCCGATCGCTTCTTCAGCTTCGCGGCTGCCCAGGCTGTCGATGTCCAGGGACTCAATCCTGGGAGGTCCTGAAGGCGAGTCGAAATCCGAGGGTTACGAGCCCTTCTTTCGGGTGGACTCTGTACCTGCGCGAGGCCTGGCAGTCCTCAGCGGCATTGCCGTAGCTTCCGCAGCGGATCGTGCGGCACGGTGTGCCCTTCCAGCTTGCGGCATCCGACGGCATGGCCCCTGGGCCCCCAAGGGCGTCATCCCACGTTGGGAGTTCGCCACCCTTCGTCCAGGCGGCACCCTCCGACGGGGCGCCTACATAGTTCGAGTGCCAGGCATCTTCGCACCACTCCAACACGTTGCCGTGAAAATCGAAAAGGCCCCATGCGTTCGCACGGCGAGTTCCCACCTCTTGGGCTCGGTCGTCAGTGTTCGCGTCGTACCACGCGTATCTCCCGAGCAGCTTCCGATTGTCACCGAAACAGTAGTCCCCATCCGACCCCGCCCGGCAGGCGCATTCCCATTCCGATTCCGCGGGGAGCTGCATGAGCTGCCCCGATCGCCTTGAGAGCCAGGCGCAGTACTTCCTGGCGTCCTCCCACGAAACCCGCACCACCGGATCCCTGTTTCCCGGGGACCATCTGGTTCGCTCATGCTCCGGATCGAAGGCCTCGTACTGTTCGTTGGTCACTTCATGCCTCGCGATGAAGAACCCGCGAGGGAACTCGACCCAGTGCACCGGCATCTCGCTCGACGGCTCCGGCTGGTCTCCCCACAGCAGGCCGAAACGGGCGCACCACCGGCCGAGGAAGTTTCCGCCCTCGGCGTTCTTTTGCGACCCCATCCGAAAACACCCCGGCCCGATCTCCACGAACTCCACGCCTTCGAAGATCTCCCGTTTGCCGGTGGGTTTTGGTCCGCAGGAAAAACCGTACCGCCACACCATGCGTACCGGAGGGAGGCCCGCGACGGTCCAAACAGCGATGCCGATCCCGCAAAGCAAGAGCAATACCACGACGATGAGCAGGGGCCGTTTCATGCTCTCACGAGGTTAGCAGGAGGAGAACGCCCCACGACACCCGAACTCTGCCCCGGGTCGCGACTCAGTCGCCATCTGAACCTACCAGTTCAGGGACTTTGCACCATCAGGACCGTGGCCGTGCGGGAGGAGTTGCTCTCTGGTCCGGTTCGCTCGGCGTCGGGGTGCAGAAATATGACTTCCAGTGACTGGAACCCCTTGTGCCTGACTCGAAGCACGGGGTGGTGGGGGCTGGGGTTTGTCGTGCTGGAAGTCGAGAAGGATCCGCTTTGGTCGGTCACGGCATCATTCCTCCAATTCTTGGATTCGTCGATCGCCTCCTTCGCATGATCCCTCGCGTGGAACACCGTTACGGCAGCGCCCGCAAGCGGAACCACCTCGACTCCCTCAGGCAGGTTCTCAGACCACAGAACCAGTGTGGACTGGCCGCTCGGTGGGTTCGTCCATTCGAAGACAGTTCCGGTCACCTCGATGTGTCCGTCGATGAACAACGGTTTCACGAACGGGATCGTCGCCGCAGTAAGCACGAGAAGCACAATCAGCAGGATCCGCTCCGTGCTCAATGATCTGATGCCTCGCATCAGCAAAGCTCCCAGGACAGACGATTCATCTCCAGCGTATCCGTGACAACGATTCTGCCGGCGGGATTGCGAAAGAGCTCCAAGGGAGTCCAGCTTCCGCCTTCAGACCCCGGGCGGTATGACCTCCACAGGTGTCCCCGGGCCCAGGCGTCGCCTGCATCCGGGAGAAAAGGACTCCCGGTGTTGTTTTTGGTGGGGGTTGCCTGCCGGAAAACCCGGTCGGAAAACTGCCCGGCGGGTTTCAATGATTCCGGCTCGGTCCTTTCCCTGAACCGGAGGTCTCATGTCGCGCGCCAACCTGATGATTGTCGTCGTGCTCATCCTGGCACTGGTCGGGATGTTCTTCTGGACCCTCGAGCTTCACAACAGCCAGGCGGAATTGAGGGGGCTCAAGAGCACCGACCGCATGGGCGGTCGGGACGCCGGGATGGTCGGGCGGCTGGAGGATCTCGAGGCCGAGGTCGCCGCGCTGGAGTTGCGGGTGGGTTCACAGGGCGCGGATCTCGGGGCGCTCGATCGCAAGGTCGATTTGCTCGGGGACGTCACCCTCCCGCCGGCCGAGGCCATGGCCGGCGGCGAACTGGCTCCGACCCCGGCGGCCGAGGGAGTGGCCTCCGTCGGGCTCGAGGCGGCCATCGAGACCGTCCTCGAGCAGCGCGCGGCGAAGGAGCGGGACGAGCGCCGCCAGCGGATGGTCGAGGGGTATGCGAGGGTCCTTCTGGCCGACGTGGATGCCACCGACGTCCAGAAGACGGAATTCGTGAAGATCCTCTCGGATTACATTGCGGCCCGCGACGCGGTGCGCCAGCGCTACTCCGGGGACAACGAGGACGACCAGACCCGCGACGCGGAGACCGCCCGGCTGGAAGCGGAGCGGGACCAGAAGGTGCAGGATCTCCTCGGGGCCGCGGCTTTCCAGAAGATGGAGGAGCGTCTCAATCGCTCGCGGCGCGGGATGGACGGGCGCGCCGGGCGCGGAGGCGGGCGCGGGGGTCGCCCCGGACGGTAGGCTTTCCCTCAACTTGCCGGCCGATCTCTGGCAGATTCGTGTTCAGCAGTCCCGACGCCGAGCACCCAGGGTGAACCATGCCGAACATCTCGAACCGCGGCCGTACCATGCCCCCTTCCCCGATCCGGAAGCTCGTCCCTTTCGCCGAGGAGGCGAAGCGTCAGGGGAAGCACGTCTATCACATCAACATCGGGCAGCCGGACATCGAAACTCCGGCGGTGATGATGGATGCCTTCCGGGAGCACGATCTGAAGATCCTGCCCTACGGCCACTCCGCCGGGTTGTGGGAGTACCGGGACGAACTGGTGAAGTACTACGCCCGTTTCGGCATCGAGATCCGAAGCGACCAGATCATCGTCACCACCGGGGGCAGTGAGGCGATCGTCTTCGCGCTGATGGCCGTCGCCGACCACGGCGACGAGGTCATCATCCCCGAGCCGTTCTACACGAACTACAACGGCTTTGCCGTCGAGGCCGGGGTCGACATCGTGCCCGTGACCTGCCACGTCGAGGACGGATTCCGTCTGCCGGCCATGGGGGTGATCGAGGCGAAAATCGGCCCGCGCACTCGCGCGATCATGGTCTGCAGCCCGAACAACCCCACCGGCTACGTCCTGACGGAGGAGGAATTCGCCGGGCTGGCCGCCCTGGCCGTCAAGCACGACCTGTTCCTCTTCGCCGACGAGGTCTACCGCGAGTTCGTCTACGACGGCGCCGTCGCCCGCTCCGTCCTGACGCTGCCGGGGATCGAGGACCGGGCCGTGATGCTGGACAGCATCTCGAAGCGCTACAGCGCCTGCGGCGCGCGCGTGGGCGCCATCGTCACCCGGAACCAGGCCGTTCTCGACGCCTGCCTGCGCCTCGGGCAGGCCCGCTTGTGCCCGCCGACGCTCGAGCAGTTGGCCGCGGCCCGCGCCGTTCACACTCCTGCGGAGTACTTCGAGAAGGTGCTGGCCGAGTACCTGGCCCGCCGCGACGCGGTGTTCGAGGGGCTGGCGCGGATCCCGGGCGCGGTTGCGGCGAAGCCCAGCGGGGCCTTCTACACCGTGGTTCGGCTGCCCATCGCCGATGCCGACGCCTTCTGTCGTTTCATGCTCTCAGACTTCGATCTCGACGGAGAGACCGTGATGCTCGCTCCGGCGAACGGCTTTTACGCCACTCCCGGCCTGGGCCGCGACGAAGTGCGAATCGCCTTCGTGCTGAACGTCGAGTCCATGCACCGCTCCATGGAGATCCTGCGCCAGGGCCTCCTGGCCTACCCCGGGTAGAACACGGTCGCGCCGGGGATGAATCTGGCCTCCCGCAGAGGCGCTTTGGCGCAGAGGCATTCCCCTTTCCTCTCAAGTCGAGAACCCCATCCGGCGGATAAGAAAGCGGCAAGCCGCGATCTGAAAGTTGGAGGGGGTACCGAATGGAATAGGAAAGGGGAATGCCTCTGCGCCAAAACCCCCCTGCGGGAGGCCAGATTCATCCCCGGCGCGACCGTGT
>SWCD01020965.1_pt1 | contig 12840 bp, 14 predicted proteins | sample 4693011 | NCBI WGS metagenome assembly SWCD01 (sample SAMN10267278, study PRJNA491770) | bioreactor metagenome | isolation source: DHS bioreactor inoculated with marine | place: Japan: Omine Ridge, Nankai Trough | reverse complement strand
TGGACCGCACGGGGGATCATGCCATCCTTGACGAACAGCTTTTTGCCCTGCCGTCGATCCGGGTCACGCCGGCTGGTGCGACCGAATCGATTGTCCGGATGAATGGGCTCTATCTGCTGGGTTTTGGACCTCGAACGGCTAAGGCCGCGCTGGAGTTGAACACCGCTCTTTATCCGCAGCCGCATGGGGCCGATGATGACCGTGACCCAAGCTGACGCCCTGTCGCATCGCCCTTTGCAAGACCGGCGCACGCGCGCCAGGCGCGCGCATCTGTGGCTGGGTCTTGGTCTGCTTCTGACCTGCGTCCTCAGTCTTGAGATCGGAGCATCAGGCGTATCTCTATGGTCAATGATCGGCTTCGGGGGGCAGGACACCCCAATGCAGGGCATCATTCTCTGGGAGGTGCGCCTGCCTCGCGTGCTCTTGGGGGTGCTGGTGGGCGCGGCGCTCGCGGTTTCGGGCACAGTGATGCAGGGGCTCTTTCGCAATCCGCTGGCCGATCCGGGGATCGTGGGGGTCAGCGCCGGCGCCGGTCTTGGGGCAATCACTGCGATTGTGTTGGGCAGCCTGTTGCCCATCGCGCTGCGCGACAGTCTGGGACATTTTTTGATCCCGGTTGCAGCGTTTTTCGGCGGTTGGGTCTCTGTCCTTCTGCTCTATGGCGTCGCAACGCACGGCGGGCGAACTTCAGTGGCAACCATGCTGCTGGCGGGGATTGCACTTGGCGCTTTGTCGGGCGCGGTTTCTGGCCTGATGGTCTATGCGGCAGACGATCAGCAGTTGCGCGATCTGACGTTCTGGGGGCTGGGATCGTTGGCCGGGGCAACATGGGCCAAGGTGGCCACCGCCGCGCCGATCCTGCTTTTGGCCATGGCGGGGGCTATGACGCTTGGGCGCGATCTCAATGGGCTGGCCTTTGGCGAAGCAACGGCGCTGCACCTGGGCATTCCGGTGCAACGGGTCAAGACGCTGGCCATTCTCGCCGTGGCAGCGGCCACTGGCGGTGCTGTCGCAGCCTCGGGAGGGATCGGCTTTATCGGCATCGTGGTGCCACATCTGCTTCGATTGGCGACCGGACCAGACCACGGCCCGCTCCTCCTGAATGCGGCCCTGTTGGGGGCAAGCCTTTTGCTCGGCGCGGATATCTTCAGCCGGGTGATCATCGCGCCGGCGGAACTGCCTATCGGGATTGTCACGGCGGTACTCGGCGCACCCGTCTTTCTCTGGATCTTGCTACGGCAGCGCCCTATGGGGGATTTCTGATGCTCCACGCGGAAGCGATCACGCTCGCAATCGGGGGCAAGGCCATTCTGCGTGATGTCAGCCTCAGTGCACGGGCGGGCGAGATCACGGCCATTGTGGGCCCGAACGGCTCTGGCAAGACATCGCTCTTGCGGGTGTTGACCGGCGAAACCGCCGCAGCAGGCCGGGTGCGACTTGACCGCTTGGATGTGCATCCGCGCGCGGCCACAGCCCTTGCCGCGCGGCGCGGGGTGTTGCCGCAGGCCACGCGGATCGCTTTCCCCTTCACGGTGATCGAACTGGTGCGTATCGGGCATGGCGCGGGACAACATGCGACCCGCGCCGACATTCCTGACCGCGCGCTGGCGCGCGTGGGGTTGGGGCATCTGGCCAATCGTTTCTATCAGGATCTCTCGGGCGGCGAGCAGCAGCGGGTCCAGTTGGCGCGCGTTCTCGCTCAGGTCTGGGAACCTGTTGGACCGGGCGGGGCAAACTGGCTCTTCCTGGACGAGCCCGTCTCGAGCCTGGATATCGGACAACAGCTGAGCGTGATGCGAATTGCGCGCACCTATGCACAGGCAGGGGGCGGGGTGGTCGCGGTGATGCATGATCTGAACCTGACCGCGATGTTCGCCGATCATGTCGTGATGGTACAACAGGGCAAGATTGCCGGTGCCGGCACACCGCACGAGGTGCTGACCTCTGACAGACTCTCGGCAGTTTACGGCTGCGCTCTCAGGGTCAGCACGCCGCCGCTTGGACATGTGCCCTATCTGCTGCCCCAAGCCGCGCAAGAGTTCTTGTGATGATGTCGGCAGGGAACGCCAAACCCTACGCAAAACCAACGTCACGAGCGAGCCGTTATCGCGGTGCAGAACGCAGGCCAAGAACCTGCGCCGGGGCGATCCGTTCGCCATTCTCGAGAATCAAGGCGGTCTCGCCCGCCTCGAACTGTGCTTCGGCGATTTGACGATAAAAGCTTGCGGTATGGCGCGCGAGGGTTTCTTGATCCGCGAGGGAGTGCACCGTGAGCGTGTATTCCCCCTGCGCGAGCGGGAATCCTGCCGGATCGAGGCCAGACCAAACAACCGGGCCAGAGCGCGCCGGGATCGCTTGGCGGTTCACGATGATGCCTTGGGCATCGGTTGCAACAATTTCAGCGGCATCCGCCTGAGAGTCGACTGTAGCAATCAGGGAAATCGGCTGCCCGGAGAAGGCGACAGGGCCGGTTGCCAGCGCCTCCATCCCGATCCATCCGGACACTTGCGACAAGCCCTGTGCGCCCAGTCGCGCCCCCAGATCGGTGAGCAGGTCGTTGGTCAGAACCTGTTGTTCGACCGTCGAGAAAGTCGCCAGTTGCACGGCAAAATCCGAGGATTCAATTGGATTGAGGGGGTCCTGATTGCGCAATTGGGTCGTGAGCATCTTGAGAAAGGTCTCAAAATCAGAGCTGAATCCGGTCGCGGGTCGCGCAGCGGTGGCATCCGGCTGAGGGGCGGCTGCCGCTGCGCGACCCGACGCGGTGCCCGGTGAAATCGTCGTCACATCCATCTTGTTTCCTCTAAATCAAAACATTGATGCGTGCGCCCGCCATCGCGAGCGAAAGCAAGTTTGGGGGCAAGGACATATCCAGAATAGGGCCCAATCCCTGTTCCTCGGCCTGGTGGAAACCTTGTGCTTTAGGTGCCTTGGCCGCGTTCTCGCCGGAGTTCTGCCCGGCAAAGGAGAATCGCGCCTCTTGATACCCGACATCCAGCAGCCCCCGCGCAAGCGCCTCGACATGCCGCCGCAAAAGATCAAGCGTTTCTGAACGCTCCGCAACGACCGCCACGGTCACAACACCCTCATGGCTGCTCACCCTCAGGCGCACCCGGCCCAGTTCCTCGGGCGCGAGCCTGAGATCAACGGTCGGTTTCCCCCCATCACTTGATTGCACCGCCACCACAATTTGCCGGGCAAGCGCCTGTGCAAGATCGGGTCGTGCCAAGGCGCTAAGAGGCTGATTTGGTCCTGCAGAGGGGACGACGCGCCAGTCGGACACTTCCGTGCCCGCTGGCGTGCCCCCCTCGTCTCCGAGATCAGTCGCTGTTGCGTCAGCAGACAGAGTGACTAGTGAAAAGGCATCCCGTGCGTTGAGGTCGGAGAGCCCCGGTGATCGCATCGCCAAAGAAGCCAGGGGCGATGGCCCTAGATCCCTCTGCGAAAGAAAAGGCTGGCCCGAACCAAATCTCGCCTCCCGTGGCGAGCCGGTGGTCGGATGTGAATCCGAAGCATTGTCCGGGTCAAGTTCAGATTGCCCCGCAAAAGCGGCCAGAGCTGGGCCTTCAAGCCCTGCCCAGTTGTGCATACCTGGCGGTAGGGAAAGGCCGAATTCAGCCCCCGCCCGGGGCTGAGGCTTGGCCAGGCCCGCGCGCGATACCAAGAGCCATTTGTCGCGCTCTTCCAACTCTGTCCTTACCGCTGCCCTTGCATCTTGATCCATTTGGTTGGATCCCTCTTGCGAGGTCTCTGGCGCAGAACCCTGCGATTGATTGACAGGGGGAGCAGCCGTGTAATCGGCAGCCCAAGGCGTTTTTTGCCCCTGACCCGGGGGCCTGCCCTCATCCGCTTGCGGTTGCCCGACCAAGGGTTGCGTGCGATTGACAGAGTTCAGGGAATCTTGCGTGGGTAAGTGATCCTTGCTCGGCTCTGACAGAGAAACACTGCCCATATCAGAAGACACTTTTTCAGAGGGCATTGGCACTACCTGCGCGAGGTGGTCGGTGGCGTCCGACAATGTGGGCACCGATCCGACACGGGGTCCGGACGCGGCGGCGGTGACCGGCAAACCAGTCTCAGGCAACGACACCTCGTGGGGCTGGGTCCGGGTGGCGTCCGCGGGGGATGCGGCAAGCCCGGTATCTGACAAATCCTCCTCTTCGCTTTGCCGCTCCACTGCACCCTCTTCAACACTTCGGAAGACGCCAGCGAATGTTCGCGCGCCTTCAGATGGCAGGGCACCGACGGCCACCGTCCGCAAACCGGTCAGCGATGCCGGTGAGCGCTCAAGCGTGGGGTGCAGAGAATTCGTGGCGGGTATAGCAGACATCGGCCCCCTCAGTCATGGCGTGACGATTTCGTCGAAGATCGCAGAAACCGGTTACTGCTTCTTTACCGGTTTCGGTTCTTCTCTTGCCTAGTGTGATCAATTTGAGGGATTCCAATGACCGATGCTGTAACTCGCGCCTTTGGTACTGTGGACCGGCCACCAAATAGCCCAAATCCGACCCGGCTTGTGGCCCAGAGACTGGAGGCAAGCTTTCTGGCCGAAATGCTCAAGTTCGGGGGGCTCGACCCCAAAAGCGACGGTTTCGGGGCAAGCACCGGCGAATCGCAATTCGCGTCCTTTCACCGCGATGCACTGGCGCAGGAGATGGTCAAGGCCGGGGGTATTGGGCTTGCGGATGTCTTTTTTCAATCCATGATGGAGCGCGCCCATGACACTTGATCAGAGTAACAGCATCATCCAACAGCTTGATCGCATCCTAGAGGAGGAGCGCGAGGCACTGCTGCGCGGGGACCTTTCGCAGATCATGGCGCTCATGTCGGAAAAGGAGCGCCTGGTAGATGCGCTCAACGCCATTGCAACGACAACCCGGGATTTGAGAGGGGTTCGCGGGAAGCTGAGCCGCAATCAGGCACTGCTTGATGGGGCTTTGCAAGGGATTCGCACCGTGGCGGCGCGCCTCGCAGCGCATCGGCGCATTCGACGTTCTCTGGACACATATGACCAGAATGGGCGCAAACACTCCATTCCCGGCGAGATTGCGCACCATCTCGAAAAACGCGCCTGACGGATTGGCTAAAATTCTTGGCGTTTCGACAAACGGCTTAGCACTCCGTTAGCATCTTGAGGGCACTCTGCCTCTTGCATCCCGAACGGATGGCGCAGCCGGGGCATCCCGCATCCTGCAATCGTCAGAAAGACAGCCCAGATCGTTCCCCACCTGGGAAACGGACACCGAAATGGCGAAATACGCCAAACCCGAAAGGAACTTGATATGTCCAGTATTCTGACCAACAACAGCGCCATGGTGGCTCTTCAGACCCTGCAATCCGTGAACTCCAACCTCGCCAAGACCCAAGATATGATCTCGACGGGCAAGGCTGTGGCGACGGCCAAGGACAATTCCGCAATCTTCGCCATTTCCAAAGTGATGGAATCCGATGTGAGCGGCTTTAAGGCCGTGTCTGATGCGCTGTCCTTAGGGGAATCGACCGTCGCCGTGGCATCGGCCGGGGCCGAGCAAATCACCAACCTCCTCAACGAGATCAAGGAAAAGGTCGTCGCCGCAACCGGTGAGAACGTCGATCACGGCAAGATCCAGAACGATGTCGACGAGTTGGTGAATCAGGTCACGTCGATCATCGGCGCGTCGCAATTCAACGGGGCGAACCTGCTCAATACGGCAGGTGGTGACATCACCGTACTATCGTCGCTTGACCGCGACGCAACCGGCACAGTGACAGCCTCGAATATCACTGTGGCCTCTGTCGATTTCGAAACAAATCTTGACCTGAGCGACATCGACGTGTCGGATTCTGCGGCTGCCGATACCTCACTCGCGGCGATTGAAGTTCATATCCAGACGGCGGTGGATGGCGCGGCCGCGCTAGGTGCCTCGGCCAAGCGGATCTCGGATCAAAACGAGTTTGTCAGCAAGGTCACGGATGCGATCAAATCCGGCATCGGCGCGCTGGTCGATGCCGATCTGGAAGAGACCTCGGCGCGATTGCAGGCATTGCAGGTGCAACAGCAGTTGGCGACACAGTCCTTGTCCATCGCCAATCAGGCCCCGCAGGCAATCCTGTCGCTGTTCAGGAACTAAACCACTTAGGGGCGCTCTTCGGGGCGTCCCTGACACGTGACCTGTGACAGACTGAATTTGAAAGGACATGACGTGAATGCGACCCGTCTTGCGCAGAGCGCCTATCGCGACCAAGCCCGGTCCGTGCGGACTGACCGTGGGTTGGAATATGATGCCTTTGCCCGCGTAACCCAACGCCTTGTGATGGTTGCTGGAAAGGACCAACAGGATATTGTCAATCTTGCGGCGGCCTTGCATGACAACCGGCGGCTCTGGACCATCCTTGCGACCGATGTGGCCGATGCTCAGAATCCGCTGCCAGCGTCCCTGCGGGCGCGAATTGTCTATCTCGCGCAGTTTTGTCATCAGCATAGCAGTGCGGTGTTAAACACCAAGGCATCGCTACAGCCCTTGATCGACATTAACACCGCCATCATGCGTGGGCTGAGTGACCGGAGGGCAGACCAATGAGCGGCCTTGTCCTCAAACTCAATCCGAAGGAGCGGGTGCTCATCAACGGTGCCGTGATCGAGAATGGCGATCGTCGCTCGCGGCTGTCCATCATGACGCCGAATGCGCATATACTGCGCCTTCGGGATGCGATTCACCCCGAAAGCGCAACGACTCCCGTGCGCCGGGCCTGTTTTGCCACACAACTTCTACTCTCGGGCGATGGCGATCCTCAGGACGCACGCCGTCAGGTCCTGCGCCGCATCGAGGAGTTGAGTCAGGTGTTGCGCGATCCCGACAGCCGAGCCCAGCTGACCCTTGCCACGCAGGCACTTCTGGATGGGGAACACTACAAATGTCTCAAGGCGCTGCGCGTCCTGCTGCCGCGTGAAGAGCGCCTCTTGGCGCATCGCGCATCATGAACTTTAGCCCTGTATTGACCATTGGAGGATTGCCGGGTTGGGCGCTCTTGTCGCGCACGTTTGAGCGTCAGACGGATCTGTTCAACAAATCCCCGCAGATCGTGCGTGATACCGAGTATTTCGAGCAGAACATCGGCAAGATCACAACGGCAGAGGGGTTGGTCTCTGATCGCCGACTGTTACGGGTGGCCTTGGGAGCCTTTGGGCTTCAGGAGGATATCGACAGCCGTGCCTTTATCCGCGCCATCCTTGAGGAAGGCACGATTCGGGACGACGCGCTTGCCAATCGCCTTGCGGATGACCGTTACAAACAACTGTCCGAAGCGTTTGCCTTTGCAGACCGCCCGGTCCCGCGCACGCAACTCTTGAGTTTCGGCACCGAAATCACCGAGAAATTCAGGCGTCGGGAGTTTGAGGTCGCTGTCGGAGATCAGGATCAGGCCCTGCGTCTGGCCCTGAACGTCCAGCGCGAGCTGGGCGACATCGCAGGCGACGCGGAATCCGAGGACACGCGCTGGTTTCGAATTTTAGGAAACCCGCCCCTGCGGCGCGTGTTCGAGGTAGCGCTTGGTCTGCCAGACAGTTTCGCACAGGCAGATCTTGACCGGCAGTTGGACGAGATCAAATCGCGCAGCGCGCGACAGTTGAACATTGGTTCCCTCTCGGATCTGAGCGATGAAAGCCTGCGCGAACAATTGATCCGACGTTTCCTGTTGCGTGATCAGGTGGCCGGCTTAAATGTCCAATCCTCGCAGGCCATCGCTCTGACGCTGCTGCAATCGGTTCCGCGCAGCATTTGATACCGGCTGTTCCTTGGGGGCTTATGCCGCCGCAGTGAGAAATCTCTGATTTTGCCGTTGCAATTGCCCGCGAGTAAAAGCCCTATGGGGCTGAGCAACAGGAGAGATACATGCGCTGCGTCTTTATCAATATCCGCTGCAAACCGGGGCATTCCTATCGGGTGGCCGAGGCCATCGCCCTGCGCGAAATTCATTCAGAGCTTTACTCCACCTCCGGTCCCTTTGACCTGCTGCTCAAGCTCTACATCCCCGAGACCGAGGATGTCGGTAAATACATCAACGACAATCTTCTGGATATCGCCGGGATCGAGCGTACTGAAACGACCCTGACGTTCAAGGCGTTCTAGCTCAAGATTTCGAACCGGGTGACATCAATCATACCGCGATCCGTGATCTTGAGCGCCGGGATGACCGGCAGCGCGAGAAAGGCCAGTTGCAGGAAGGGTTCCTGCAAGGTGACACCAAGGGATCGTGCCGCGGCGCGCAGGTCGACAAGACGGGCTTGGACCGCCTCGAAGGGCTCAAGGCTCATCAACCCTGCGAGCGGCAAGGGCAGTTCCGCCAAAACCTGCCCGCTTTGCACAACGACAAAGCCGCCCTCAATCTCGCCCAGCCGCGTGGCGGCAAGGGCCATATCCGCATAATCCACCCCGACACAGGCGATATTGTGGTGGTCGTGGCAAACGGTCGAGGCAATAGCCCCGGATTCGAGCCCAAAACCGTGCACGAATCCGGTTGCGATATTGCCGTTCTTGCCGTGCCGCTCGATCACCGCGATTCGAACGAGGTCGCGCGCGGGATCGGGGCGTTTATCTCCGTTCACCGGCTCAATTCGTTCGTGCAAATGCGCGGTCAGGATCTTGCCTTCTATTATGCCGATCACATCCGTCTCCGCGCGATTGCTGGCATGGCGGAAATCCTGCGGGCCGATCGCGGGTGCACGCACCGAATGTCGCCCGATCGCGGGCACGGTGCCCCGCGCGGCAAAGGCCGCCGCATCAGCACGCCGCCCGGCGCAGAACACATGCTGCACATCACAAGCCGCAAGCGACCCCACGGCCACGATATCCGCCCGTCGACCTGGCGCAATCAGACCCCGGTCGCGCAGCCCAAACGCCTCTGCCCCCGAGAGCGATGCCGCGCGATAGGCGGCAAGAGGCGATGCCCCTTCTGCGATCAGCACCCGGATCATGTGATCAAGATGCCCTTCTTCCGCGATATCGAGCGGGTTTCGATCATCGGTACAGAGACACATGTAGGGGGCCGTTATATCCGACAGCAGTGGGGCGAGCGCATGAAGATCCTTGCTGACCGAGCCCTCGCGAATGAGCACGCGCATGCCGCGTTGCAGTTTCTCGCGCGCTTCTTCGGCGGTGGTCGCCTCGTGCTCAGTGCGAATGCCCGCCGCGCAATAAGCGTTGAGATCGCGCCCCGAGAGTTGCGGGCAATGCCCGTCGATATGCCCTCCCTCGAAGAGCCGCAGTTTGTCCATCATCCCCGGATCGCGATAGATCACACCGGGAAAATTCATCACCTCGGCCAAACCGATCCCCGAAGCATGCCCCATCACCGCGCGCAGGTCCTCGGCATCAATCTCGGCGCCCGAGGTCTCCATATGGCTCGACGGCACGCAGGACGAGAGCTGCACCCGGATGTCCATCAGGGTATGTTCGGAAGCCGCCTGAAAATAACGGATGCCCTCCAGCCCCAGAACATTGGCGATCTCGTGGGGATCACAGATCGCGGTGGTCACGCCATGCGGCGTCACGCAGCGGTCGAATTCAAAGGGCGTTACGAGCGAGCTTTCGATATGCAGATGGGTGTCGATAAATCCGGGCACAAGGATCAGCCCTGCAAGGTCAATCACCTCGCGCCCATCATACCTCGCACCGAGGCCAACAATGGAATCACCGCAGATAGCCACATCACCCGAAATCATATCCCCGGTGACAAGATCGAACACCTGAGCACCGCGCAGTACGAGGTCTGCGGGCTCATCACCGCGGCCCTGTGCAATGCGTTGCTCAAGATCTGCCATGCTCTGCCCTCCGACACATTGCAAGTGTCGCGTGGCAGAGGACCAAGCGCAAGCCCATAGGCCGAAGCGCATCGACCACATGCTTGCTATGGGGATGTCTTTACTCGGCAGTTGCCGTTGGCTTTGCCAGCTTCATCTCTGGTTTACAGGCCATGCCATTGTAGCGGCTGACCAGCGATTCGTTGCGGCGCTGATAAGCGCGGGCTTCGTCACCTGCGGCACCCTTCATATCCATAAAGAACCACGGCACGAGCAGAAAGGCGCCTGCGGTCCCGGCAACAATATTCTGCGCGGTCTTGGTTTGCTGTTCCTTGATCAGGCCTTCGATGGCGCGGGTGTTGGCCGTGATCTCGCCGCGCAACTGCGTGCAGCTGAGGGCGCTGTCACCGGGCTGCACCTCGGCGACTGGGTCAGGCGTGCGACCACCGCATGCGCTCAGGAGGGAAATTGACAGAAGGGCTGGCACGAACAACTGTTTCATCTGATTACCTTTTCACAGAATTTGCGCGTCCATATCCTGCCCCTATGACAATGAAAAGCATCGATTTTGCGTTATCACCGTCGCCGCTTGCGCCGTCCTCCGTCGCTGCCATCGCCATGGGTGTTAAAGTTGGGATTGGGCAGGATCACGATCTTGGACAGTTCCGGGAAAGGATCAGTTTTGTGCGGGATCGCATTCGCGGCAACGAAATGCTCCTGGAATTTTGGCTCGATGGCGGTTTCGACCTTGGTGATCTCACCCACCACGCGCTCGATCTCACGCCGGGCAGCGACATTGCAAAGCGCGATACGCGCGCCGGTGCCTGCCGCATTGCCCGCCGACGTCACCTTGTCGAGCGGCACATCGGGGATCATGCCCAGAACCATCGCATGCAGCGGCGAGATATGCGCGCCAAAGGCACCGGCCAGAACAACGCGGTCAACCTTGTCCACGCCGCGCTCATCCATCAACAAGCGCGCCCCGGCATAGAGCGCCGATTTGGCAAGCTGGATGGCGCGAATATCGCCCTGAGTCACGGTGATAACCGGACCACCCTTGGCGCTGCCATCGTGGATGACATAGGAGTGGGTGCGCCCGTCCTCGATCATGCGCGCCGTGCCCGTGGCCCCTGATGATCCGATCAGACCGCTTTCATCCAATAGCCCCGCCATGCGCATTTCGGCCACAGCCTCGATAATGCCAGAGCCACAAATGCCGGTAATGCCTCCGTCGCCCACAGCCTCATCGAAACCGTCCTCATCCGACCAGATGTCAGAGCCGATCACCCGAAACCGGGGTTCCTTGGTCACTGGGTCGATGCGAATAGCCTCGATGGCGCCGGGGGCGGCGCGTTGGCCACTGGAAATCTGCGCGCCTTCAAACGCGGGACCTGTGGGCGACGAACAAGCCAGCACGCGCGTCTTGTCGCCCAAGAGGATTTCGGCATTTGTGCCCACATCGACGATGAGCGCAAGGTCGTCGGATTTGCCCGGCTCTTCGCTCAACGCGACGGCGGCGGCATCGGCACCGACATGGCCCGCAATGCAGGGCAACACATAGACCTGCGCACGCGGATTGATCGCGCTCAGATCCAGTTCCCGGGCGTTCAGGGCCATGCTGCCCGAGGTGGCCAGCGCAAAGGGGGCCTGGCCCAATTCCACTGGGTCGATCCCCAGCAAGAGGTGATGCATCACCGGGTTGCAGACAAACACCGTTTCGACGATTAGGTTGGCGTCAATCCCGGCCTCCTTGGCAATCTCTTCGGCCAAGGTATTGATCGCGTCACGCACGGCGGCAGTCATTTCACGGTCACCGCCGGGATTCATCATCGCATAGCTGACGCGGCTCATCAGGTCCTCGCCAAAGCGGATCTGCGGGTTCATGATGCCCGATGATGCCTTGACCTCGCCCGTTTCCAGATCGGTGAGATGGGCCGCGACCGTGGTCGAACCCAGGTCGATAGCCAGACCAAAGAGGCCGCCTTCATGCAGTCCGGGCCAAATCTCCAGCACCTGTGCCGGGCTCTCGACATGGCCGCGGTGCAGGGCGACCGTCACCTGAAACTTGCCCTTGCGCAGCACAGGTTGCAATTTGGACAAAAGGCTCAAATCGGCGCGGATGTTGTCGATCTCCCACTGGGCCTTGAGCGCGCGTTTCAACCGCTCGAAATCGCCGGTGGGTTCGTGCATATCGGCCTCGTCCACCTCAACGAAATAGAGGCGGGTGGCCGGGTCCATCTCGATCACGCGGGCAGAGGCGGCCTTGCGCACCACCTGTTTGTGAACTTGGCTTTCGGGGGGCACGTCGATCACCACGTCGCCCATGATCTGTGCCTGACAGCCCAGACGGCGGCCCGGTTTCAAGCCGCGTTTCTGGTCATAGCGTTCCTCGACCGCGTTCCATTCCGACAGAGCGTCGGAGTGGACGGTGACGCCATGTTTGGAAAATTCGCCATAGCCCGGCGTGATCTGGCATTTTGAACAGATGCCGCGCCCGCCACATACCGAATCGAGATCGACGCCAAGCTGGCGCGCGGCCGTCAAAACCGGCGTTCCCTTGGGAAAGCGTCCGCGTTTGCCGGAGGGCGTGAAAACGACAAGTGGGTCGGTCGACATATGCGAAATCCTGCTTCTGAGGCGCTGCTTGGGCGGAACATATGCCATAGGCGCTTGTCCGACAGCCCACAAGCGTCAGAAAATCGTCGGCAGGCGGCATGCTGCGCTCCGGCAGGGCCTGTCAGGTCAGCGACCAGCCGAAGAGCCAGATCGTCAGCGGCACCGGGGCCGTCGCCACAAAGAGCGTCAAGACCGCCAGGGGCGCGCGAAAAACGCCGGAAAGGCCTGAGACAAAGGCAATGCCACCGCCACCGCCAATGATCGAATTTCCCGGAACATTGATCAGCACCGCAAGGTGCAAGTAGCGATAGTGGACAATCCAGTCGAGATAGCGCCCCGGCAATTGCGCCGCGATAAACCCGGCACGCTCTGGCGGCGACAGGGTGTCAAACTCTTCCAACAAGCGACAGGCACGCGTCAGATGCAGATCGAGCAAAACCCGATGG
>SWCD01013293.1_pt2 | contig 12852 bp, 13 predicted proteins | sample 4693011 | NCBI WGS metagenome assembly SWCD01 (sample SAMN10267278, study PRJNA491770) | bioreactor metagenome | isolation source: DHS bioreactor inoculated with marine | place: Japan: Omine Ridge, Nankai Trough | reverse complement strand
CGTTGCTGCCCGGGGGTGGATTTCTCTGCGACAGATACACATATTCCGTGGACCGTATTGGCCCTTGGCATGTGTTTTTGTGCGTCCGAGCTGGCAGCCCTGCGAGGAAGACCTGAATGTCGAAGACCAAGAAGTCCGAATTTCGCCCCGATGATTACGTTGTATACCCCGCCCATGGCGTAGGCCAGATCGTTTCGATCGAAGAGCAGGAAATCGCCGGCATCACGCTGGAACTTTTCGTGATCTCCTTTGAAAAGGACAAGATGACCCTGCGGGTGCCCACCAATAAGGCCACCGAAATCGGGATGCGTGGCCTGTCCAGCCCCGATGTCGTGTCCAAGGCGATGAGCACGCTCAAGGGCAAGGCCAAGGTCAAGCGCGCCATGTGGTCGCGTCGGGCACAGGAATACGAGCAAAAGATCAACTCCGGCGATCTCATTGCCATTGCCGAGGTGGTGCGCGACCTGCACCGCTCGGATGATCAGCGCGAGCAAAGCTATTCCGAGCGTCAGCTCTACGAGGCCGCGCTCGAGCGTCTGACGCGCGAAGTCGCTGCCGTTTCGGGCGGGGACGAGGTGCTTGCCGCACGCAAAGTGGACGAGGTGCTGGTATCGCGCGCCGCGTGAACCACGCCACAAAGATTTGGAAAGGGCCGCGTCCGAGGACGCGGCTTTTTTCGTCACTCACGGCAAGAGGCTGACCAGCACCGCGATTTCCGCCAGTTGTTGTGTGGCCCCGAGGATGTCACCCGTCTGCCCGCCGATCTTGGCACGGGCGACGAGGGCCATGGCACAGGTGGCGATCCCAGCCGCAATGAGCGCGCTCAGCCCCGCCGCACCGACAAGGCCGCAGGTCAGCGCCACCGCAATCGCCAGCCCCAAGAGGGCCGTAGTCCGCGGCGGACGGCCCTGCGCCTGCGATAGCCCATTTGCGCGCGCATGGGGCAGGGCGCACATGACCCCCGGCATCATCGCCCGCGACAGCAGAGCGGCGGCCAGAAGGGCGGTTGTCGCCATGACCGGGCTGGCCTCATAGAGCAGCCAGAGCGCCACGCCGCGCGCGCCCAACGACAGGATAAGCGCGATCACGCCATAGCTGCCGATATGGCTGTCCTTCATGATCTCCAGCCGCCGCGCGCGCGTCCAGCCGCCCCAGAGACCGTCGGCGGTATCGGCCAGCCCGTCCTCGTGCATCGCGCCGCTCAGAATGATCGGAAGGGTCAGGGCAATCAGCGCCACAAGCGGCGTGGGCAGTCCCAGCGCCAAGGCCATCAACCCGCCCAGGCCGGCAATCCCGCCCAGCACCAGCCCCGCCAACGGATAGGCCCAAGCCGCGCGCGCGCCCCGGTCGAACCGCCGCAGCGGCACCGGCAAACGGCTGAGCAGGCTCAGCGCAAGGGGCATATCCCTCAGGCGGATCAAGGCCTTGTCGTTTTCTGCCATGGGCGTGCCCTTTTTCGTCTGGGGCGGGGGCTCTGCCTGCGATACAGAATGGGGGCAGCACAATCAATGAGGCTTTGCATGGTGCCCGCCTTCTCTTCGCTCTCGGAATTCGGCGCACTCTTGCGCGGGGCACCCGGCCCGGATGCAGCTGCGACGCAGGCCGCGCAAGCGCGCGATGTGCAATTGACCAAACCCCCCGGCGCGCTGGGGCGGCTCGAGGAGCTGGCACTCTGGTATTGCGGCTGGCGCGGCGATGCGCGGGCGCGGGTAAGGGCGCCACAAGTGATTGTTTTCGCGGGTAATCACGGGGTGGTTGCACAGGGTGTCTCTGCCTTTCCCGCCGAAGTCACGGCGCAGATGGTGGCCAATTTCCGCGCCGGGGGGGCTGCGGTCAATCAATTGGCGGCGCAGGTCGGCGCGCGGATGGATGTGGTCGCGCTCGATCTCGAGCGGCCCACGGGCGACATCAGCCTCTCTGCGGCCATGTCTGAGGCAGAGGTTGTCGCCGCGCTCGACAGCGGTTGGGCGGCGGTCGATCCAGCCTCTGACCTCTTGGTCGTGGGTGAAATGGGCATCGGCAACACCACCTCTGCGGCGGCCATCGCGCTGGCGCTCTACGGCGGCGATGCCGTTGACTGGACCGGGCGCGGCACGGGGCTGGCCGACGCGGCCTTGGCGCATAAGGCTCAGATCGTGGCGCGGGCGGTGGCGGTCAATCACGCCGACGGCGCGGGCGGGCTGGAGATCTTGCGCCGCTTGGGCGGGCGCGAACTGGCGGCGATGGCGGGGGCGATGGCGCGGGCGCGACAGTTGCGCATTCCGGTGGTTCTCGACGGCTTTATCTGCACCGCTGCCGCCGCCTGTCTGGAGGCGGACTTCGCCGGAGCGTTGGATCACGCGGTGGCTGGCCATGTCAGCGCCGAGCCGGGCCATGCGCGCCTGTTGCAGGAACTGGGCAAGGTGCCGCTCTTGTCGCTGGGTCTGCGTCTGGGCGAGGGATCAGGCGGGGCGCTGGCCATCGGCGTGGTGCAGGCGGCGCTGGCCTGTCATTCCGGCATGGCCACCTTTGCCGAGGCGGGCGTGTCCGGGGCGTGAGGGACGCATCGGCTTGACCCGCCTGCCGCCCCGGAATACTGATAAAAACCGTCGGATTATGCCGGAGCATCAAGCCCATGAGCGAAAAACTTCTGCACCGCCTCGCCTGGGTCGTGGTCGCGCTCTGCGTGGCCCCCATCCTTGCGGCGGCGCTCGCGGCCTTCGCGGGGGATTTGCAGACTTGGCGCGGGGTGCTGTCCTCGGTCCTGCCACGCTATACCGCAACGACGCTGACCTTGGTGGCGATCGTTGGTGTCAGCACGGCTGTGATCGGATCGGTCACGGCGTGGCTCGTGACGGTCTACCGCTTTCCCGGTGTGCGTATTCTCGAGGTGGCGTTGGCGCTGCCGTTGGCCTTTCCGGCCTATGTGATGGCCTATGCCTATACGCATTTTCTGGATCATCCCGGCCCGGTGCAGACGGCCCTGCGTGCCGTGACCGGCTGGGGGCCGCGCGATTACTGGTTTCCGGAGGTGCGCAGCCTGGGCGGCGCGGCCCTGATGCTGACCATCGTGCTTTATCCATATGTCTACCTGCTGGCGCGCGCCTCGTTCCGGCAGCAATCGGGCAATGCGTTCCTTGTGGCGCGCACGCTTGGCCGTTCGCCGATGCAGGCGTTTTGGCGCGTGGCCCTGCCGATGGCGCGCCCGGCGATTGCGGGCGGCGCGCTGTTGGCGATCATGGAGACCATCGCCGATTTTGGCACGGTGGCGTTTTTCAATGTCCAGACCTTTGCCACCGGCATCTATCAGGCGTGGTTCAGCCTGGGCGACCGGGCAGCGGCGGCGCAACTGGCGCTTTGCCTTCTCAGTTTCGCGCTGCTCTTGGCGGGGCTGGAGCGGGCAAGCCGGGGGCGGTCACGCACCGCTGGACGCGGCGCGCGGTTCGAGACGATGGAACGCCCCGAATTGCGCGGTGCGGCAGGCTGGGGGGCCTTTACGCTCTGTTTCCTGCCGGTGCTGCTGGGGTTCATCATCCCGGTGATCATGCTGGGGGAAATGGCCATCGGCTCGGGCCAGAATATCCTCTCGGCGCGCTACCTGGGGTTCATGTCCAATTCCGTGCTCTTGGCCAGTGTCGCGGCGGTGCTGACCGTGGCGGGGGCCATCCTCGTGGGGTTTCGCGCCCGCACCCGGCCTGGGCGCAGCGCGCGCTGGTTGGTGATGGGGGCGGGCTTGGGCTATGCCGTGCCCGGTGGTGTCATAGCGGTGGGCCTCATGGTGCCGATGGCGGGGCTCGACAATGCCATTGACGCCTTTATGCAAGAGACATTCGGCATCCGCACCGGGCTTTTGATCACCGGATCAATCTGGCTCATGATCATGGCCTATGTGGTGCGGTTCATGGCGGCGGCGCTCAACGCCTATGACAGTGGCATGGCGACGGTGCCGGGACATCTCGATGCGATTGGCCGTTCCCTGGGTCAGCCGGGGCCCAAGCTGTTGACACGGGTGCATCTGCCGGTGGCGCGCACTTCGGTTCTCACGGCGCTGTTGATCGTCTTTGTCGATGTGATGAAGGAATTGCCCGCCACGCTGATCCTGCATCCCTTCGATTTTCAGACGCTGGCGGTGCAGGCGCATCGCCTTGCCGCCGATGAACGTCTGTCAGAGGCGGCGGTGCCCTCGCTGGTCCTGGTGGGCTTTGGCCTCATTCCGGTGCTGATCCTCTGCCGCACGCTGGGCCGCGAGAGCATGGGGCGGCGCGCGGCCAAGCTTGGCACAGCGATTTCGGCGGGGTGACGGAATTTTTAAAAAATTCCGGTCAGGAAAGTTTTAAACTTTCCTGAAACCAACGTTCTGCGGCATTACTCCCCCGGTCGCTTCAGGCTAAAGGTCTCGCGGATCACGGAATAATCCTGATACCCGAGCCGCGTCAGCGGATTGAACCGGGTCACGTCGAACCGGCCCTCGGCCATGCAGTCATCGCGCATATGCACGCCTGTCACCTCGCCAAAGACCACGAAATTCGCCTCACCCGGTAATTGCACGATCTGGGTCAGCTTGCATTCCAGACTGGCCGGGCTTGCCGCCACGCGGGAACACGCGATGGTTTCGCACTCTGCCTTTTCCAACCCCGCATCGGTGAATTCATCCACCTCACGCCCCCATGCGCCAGAGGTCTGGTTCATCGCATCGCGCAACGCTTCGCTCACGATATTGACGCAAAAGACGCCTGTCTCGCGGATATTGGCGACGCTGTCCTTGGTATCGCCGCGATCCGGCTTGGCGCTGGTCGAGGCAAACATCACCTGTGGCGGCACATAGGCCACCGCGTTGAAGAATGAATAGGGCGCCAGATTGTCCTGCCCATCGGCCCCACGGGTCGAAATCCAGCCAATCGGGCGCGGTGTCACGATGGCATTGAACGGGTTATGCGGCAGGCCATGGCCCTCTTCGGGTCGGTAAAACATCCGCTTCTCCTTGGTCATCGGGTTTGTGCCTGTCGTAACGTCGTGCTAGGCGCATGGCCAGTCGATTTTTGGCAAGGGCAACGCGCGGCATGTTCACCCTCGAGACGGAGCAACCCGTTGATTACTGGGAGGTTGAGGCCCTCTATGACCTGTGTTTCGCGCCGGGGCGCGAGGCGCTGTCGTCCTACCGGCTGCGCGACGATGTGCCGCCCGTGCGCGATCTGTGCCGCGTCGTGCGTGATGGTGCGGGCATTCTGGCGGGGGCGATCCGCTATTGGCCCGTTCGGATCGGCCCGGCGCGGGCGCTCTTGCTGGGGCCGGTGGCGGTGCATCCCACCCATCAGGGCGAGGGGCTGGGCGCGCTGCTGATGCGCGACAGTCTGGAACGTGCGGCCGCGCTGGGCTGGGAGCGGGTGATCCTCGTGGGCGACGCGCCCTATTACAGCCGCTTTGGTTTCACCAAGCTGGAGGCCGTGGAAATGCCGCCCCCCACCAACCCCGAGCGCGTTCTGGGGCTGGAATTGCGCCCCGGCGCGTGGGAGGATGTGGCCGGTAAAGTGGGCCGCGACGCTTGAATTCAGGCTCTGCGGTGGCCAGTTCAATCGGGACAACAAGGGTGAGGCACGCGAATGGAGCTTTTGGGCCGACCGATTGACGAAGCCGAGACCGAGCGGCGCTTGCGCGCGCTGGTGGCGCGCAACGCGCAGGCGGGCAATGGCGTGATCGACCTGCTCAACCTTGTGGGTGGTCGCGCCGAGGGGCTGCTCGACCGTTTGCCGCCCGCCCTGCGCGCGCGGCTCAACGAGAGCACCGAAGAGGCGCTGCGCCGGGCCGCCGAAATGGCGCATCGCTCGCGCGGGGTGGTGGGCGATCAACCCGGATGGATGGCCCGCGCGCTGACCACCTCGATGGGGGCGATGGGCGGCATGGGCGGACTGCCCACGGCGCTGGCGGAATTGCCGGTCACGGTCACGGTGCTCTTGCGCGCCATTCAGGATGTGGCGGCGGAACATGGGTTTGATCCGTCCGAGCCGGGCGTGCGATTCGATTCGGTGCAGGTGTTCGGCGCGGCAGGGCCGCTTGAGCGTGACGATGGGGCCAATCTGGGCTTTCTGGGCAGCCGGATGACGGTCACGGGCCCCGCGCTGAATGCACTGATCGCGCGGGTGGCTCCGCGTCTGGCGGCGGTCATGGGGCAAAAGCTTGCGGCGCAGACAGTGCCCATTTTGGGGGCCGCAGCGGGGGCCGCGACCAACTATGCCTATACCCGCTATTATCAGGATATGGCGCAGGTGCATTTCGGGCTGCGGCGGCTGGCCATAGACTCGGGCCGCGACCACGCGGCGCTGATTGCCGAGTTTCGCGCCCGGGCCGAAGACGCGCAGGGGCGCGTCACCTGATCCAGGCCCTGCCGCACGGACCCAAATAAGAGCAGCCCCGCCGATAATTTTCTTGATATTGTGAGCGCAGCCCATAGGCTGAATCCATTGGTCACTATGGATTTCAGCTATGGCAACGACAGGGGAACATGGCGCGGCGCTGCCCGGATGGTTCGCGTCACCGGGCGAGGGTGACACGCTGGCTTGGGTCTCGCTCGCGCTGATGATTGGCGTCATCTACGGGCTGGTCACGCTCTACGCGGCCTTTGATCGCTGGGCAGAGCGACAATCGCACGGCACGCCACTGGCCAAGACGATCCCTACCATGCTGACAATCGCCCTGCTCTACGAGATCTTTCCGCTCGGGCATTTCAACATTCTCTTGCCGATCAGCGCCATTCTGATTGCGCTCATGGCAGATTGGTCGCGGTTCAACCTGCGCGGCCTGGGCCAAGACGAGCCCCACGCAGAGACCTCCAAAACAGGCGAGGGCGACCGTGCTTGAGCTTCTTCTGACGTCTTTCCCGGTCATCATCCGCTATTTCCAGCTCAAACGCCGGGGTGAGGCGATGAGCGTCTGGAACATGCGCACGGCAGTCCTGATCTGGGCAGTGCTGGCGTTTCTGCTGTTCCTCGTCATCTTCTATTTCCACCCCAAATCCTATTCGGGCATCGTTCCCTTTCGCACCATTTCCGTGGTGGCTCAGGCCAGCGGGCCGGTGACAGAGCTGAACGTGCGGAATGGTCAGAGGGTCGAGGCGGGCGATCTGCTGTTCCGGGTCGACGACCGCAGCCAGCGCGCCAGCCTAGAGCAGGCAGAGGCGGAATTCGCCAAGATCAAGGCCGCCGAGAGCAAGGCCGCCGAGACGCTCAAGGTGGCGCAGGCCTCGGTGGTCGAGGCTGAGGCGTCGCTTGAAAAGCTCAAGGTCGATCTGGAGAATGCACTGACGCTGGTCACACGCAATGTGGGCACGCGCGATGCGGTGCGCCAACTGGAATCCTCGGTTGCCATTGCCGAAGCCGGGGTTGCGGCGGCAGAGGCACAGGTGGCACTGGCCGAGACCGATATTTCCGAAACTCTTCCGGCGCAGCGCCGTGCGGCCGAGGCCGCATTACACAGCGCAGAGGCCGCCTTGGCGCAGACCGAAGTCCATAGCTACACGGGTGGCGTGATCACTCAGCTCGCGCTGAGCGTGGGCAGTCCCGCGTCGACCCTGATCCTCAGCCCGGCAATGGTGATCATCCCGGATCGCGACGAGGGGGTGCCAGTGCGGACGGTAGCGGGTTTCGCGCAGGCAGCGAACAACACGATCTATCCCGGCATGCCCGCCGAGATTGCCTGTGACAGCAACCTCAGCCTTTCGTTCCGCAATGCGGTCCTGCCCGCGCGGGTGGTCTCGGTCCAGCCGGCGATTTCCACGGGGCAAATCGTACCCGGTGGCCGCCTGATGGACCCCGCAGAAATGCTGCGGCGCGGTTCGATCCTCGTCTATCTCGAACTGGTCCATCCCGAACATGAAAAGATCATGCTCGATGGCAGCGGCTGCATGGTGCAGACCTATACCACCAATCTGCCCGGCTTTTTCGGCCATGTCATCGCGGCCACCGGCGTGGTCAAGGCAGCGGGGCTGCGCATCAAGGTCTGGGGATCGCTGGTGTCGGGCGTGGGCCTTGCCGGGGGTGGGGGCCACTGAGGTAAACACCTCACATCTGTTCGCGCAGATAGTCCATCACCGCCGGGCGCACGGTCTGCGCGCCGCCGGCGCGCTCGGCATGGATCACATCCCGCAATCCCCCCAAATCAATCCGTCGCAACAGGCTTTTGACCGGACCGATCGAGGCGGGGCGCATCGACAGGGTGCGAAATCCGATGGCGGCCAGACAGGCGGCCTCAATGGGGCGACCCGCATCCTCGCCACAAAAACTCAGCGGTGTGCCCAGCGTTGCACAGCGATAGACAATACCTTCGAGGAAATTGAGAAAACTGATGTTGAGCGTGTCATAGCGGCGGCGCACGCGCTCGTTCTCGCGGTCGGCGGCAAAAAAGAACTGCTTTAGGTCGTTACCCCCCACCGAGATGAAATCCACCTCGGAATAAAAGGTATCCGGCGCAAAGGCCAGCGACGGGGTTTCCAGCATCGCGCCCACTTCGATCTGTTCGGGGATCGGATGGCCAAGAATACGCTCGCGCTCCAGTGCCTTGTCCATTTCGGCGCGGGCGGCGGTGAATTCGTCGCGTTGCGCCACAAACGGGAACATGATGGTCAGGGGGCGCCCCTTGGCCGCGCGAATGAGCGCCTGAAGCTGCATCCGCATGACGCCCGGCTTGTCCAGCCCCACCCGGATCGCCCGCCAGCCCATCGCAGGGTTGGGTTCGTCATTGGGCTTCATATAGGGCAGCACCTTGTCCGAGCCGATGTCGAGCGTCCGAAACACCACGCGCTGCTCCCCCGCGGCATCCATCACCCGCGCGTAGAGTTCTGACAATTCGGCCCGTTTGGGCATGTGGTTGCGGATCAGGAACTGCAATTCTGTGCGGAAAAGGCCAACGCCCTCGGCGCCCGACCCGACAAGGCTGGGCAGGTCGGCCATGAGGCCCGCGTTCATCTTGAGCTTTATCCGCTGACCACACAGCGTTTCGGCAGGCTTGTCGCGGATCGAGGCATAGCGCTGCTGCGCTTCGGCCTGCATAGCCATCTTGTCGCGAAAGGCCGATACCACGGTATCGTCGGGCCGTAGATGGACAATCCCCTGATCGCCATCAACAAGGATCGGATCGCCATTCAGCGCCTCGGTGGTGATGCGATTGGCATGGATCACCAGCGGAATCGCCAGCGCCCGCGCGACAATCGCGGCATGAGAGCCGACCGATCCCTCTTCCAGCACGATCCCCTTGAGGCTGCGGCCATAATCGAGCAACTCCGCCGGGCCGATGTTGCGGGCGATGAGAATGGGATCGGGGGGCATGTCGGCGCCGGTCTCGTTGCCCTGTCCGGTCAGGATGCGCAACAGCCGGTTCGAGAGGTCGTCGAGATCGTGCAGACGCTCACGCAGATAGGCATCGGTCACTTGGGTCATGCGGGCGCGGGCGGCGGATTGTTCCTTTTCCACGGCGGCCTCTGCCGACAGACCACTGTCGATGTTGGCCTCCATCCGGCGCATCCAGCCCTTGGAATTGGCGAACATGCGGTAGGCTTCCAGAATTTCGGTCTGATCCTTGTCGCCACCCTTGGCGGAACTCAGCATCCGGTCCACGCCCACGCGCAGCGTCTCGACCGCCTCATTCAGCCGCGCCAGCTCGCGCACCGGATCGTCGGCGATGGGGTTGGTGACAACCACGCGCGGCTCGTGCAGCCAGACGCGGCCCTGCGCCGTGCCCTCCTGCGCGCTGGTGCCGCGAAACAGCACCGCTTGCTGGTGGCGCGCCGACATGGCCGCCCCTTCGCCCACGAAGGCACCCAGTTCGGCCATTTCCGCCAGAACCATGGCGACCACCTCGACCGCATAGATCTCCTCTTCCGAAAAGAGCCGCGCCTGTTTCGATTGCACGACCAGAACGCCCAGTTTCTCGCCAAGCCGCTGGACCGGCACGCCTAGGAACGACGAATAGGCCTCTTCGCCGGTTTCCGGCATGTAGCGAAATCCGGGCTCTGCCGGGGCATTGTCGGTGTTGATCACCTCGCCGGTGCGCGCCACACGGCCCACCAGACCCTCGCCCATGCGCATCCGGGTCTGGTGCACGGCCTCGGCCTTCAGACCCTCGGTCGCGCAAAGTTCCAGCGTATCCTCATCGCGGAAGAGATAGATCGAACACACTTCGATCCGCATTTCCTCGGCAATGAGGCGCGTGATCTGGTCAAGCCGTGTCTGCCCGCCTGCATCCTCGGCCATGATGGCGCGCAGACGGCCCAGCATCTGGCGGCTGTCGGTCTTGAAGTGCTCGGTCATAGGCGGCGGTCCCCCGGGGCGGATTCAGGGATTGGCCAGACCCGGCAGGGATAAAATTGGGGCCGGGTCAGGCCGCTTTGTCCAACTCGAAGGCATCATGCAGCGCCTGCACCGCGAGTTCCATGTATTTCCGGTCGATCAGCACGGAAATCTTTATCTCGGAGGTTGCAATCACCTTGATGTTGATTCCTTCATCGCTGAGCGTCTTGAACATCTTGGCGGCAACGCCCGATTGGCTGCGCATGCCGATGCCCACGGCCGAAATCTTGGCCACATTGGTATCGGCGACCAGGTCGTGATAGTTGATGTCGCCGCGTTCCTTGGCCTCGCGCAGCGCCTTTTCGGCGCGGATGACCTGATCCGTGGGACAGGAAAAGGTCATGTCGGTGCGCCCCTCTTCGGCGATATTCTGGATGATCATATCGACATTGACCCCCGCCTCGGACAGGGGGCCAAAGATGGCGGCGGCGATGCCGGGACGGTCCGCCACCGAGATAAGCGTCATTTTCGCCTCGTCTCGGGAATAGGCGATGCCGCTGACAACCTGTGATTCCATGATTTCCTCCTCGGCGCAGACCAGTGTGCCGGCTTCATCAGATGGTTCCTCGAAACTGCTGAGCACGCGCAGTTTCACATTATAGCGCATCGCCAGTTCCACGGAACGGGTTTGCAGCACCTTGGCCCCCAGCGAGGCCAGTTCCAGCATTTCCTCGAAGGCGATCTTTTCGAGCTTGCGCGCCTTGGAGGTGATGCGTGGGTCGGTGGTATAGACCCCGTCCACATCGGTGTAGATGTCGCAGCGCTCTGCGTCAAAGGCGGCGGCAAAGGCCACGGCGGTGGTATCCGATCCGCCCCGGCCAAGCGTGGTGATCCGCCCCTCGGGGCTGATGCCCTGAAACCCGGCGACAACGGCCACGCGCATGCCTTGGGCAAAGCGGCCATTGATGTTGTCGGTCGGAATCTCCTCGATCCGGGCGGCGGAATGCGCGGATTTGGTCTTGAGCGGCACCTGCCAGCCCTGCCAACTGCGCGCCGGGATGTCCATTTCCTGCAACGTGAGCGCCATCAGGCCCGCCGTCACATTCTCGCCCGCGCTGACCACGGCGTCATATTCGCGCGCGTCATGCAGCGGCGAAATCTCGTTCACCCAGCCCACCAGTTCGTTGGTCTTGCCCGACATGGCCGAGACGATGACGATGACGTCATAGCCCTTGGCCACTTCCAAACCCACGCGCTTGGCGGCGCGGCGGATGCGGTCGATATTGGCGACCGATGTGCCGCCGAATTTCATCACGAGAACGGGCATGGGTGCAGTCCTGAGCCGATGTATCGGGCGCGGTTTACGCGCGGGCAAGGCGCTGTGCAAGGGGGTGCTGCGCAGGCGGGCACCTATGCGCTGTCCGGGCGCATCACCAGGCAGGTGGTCGTGCCCGTGGCATAGAGCCGCCCATCGTCCCGCCCGCGCAATTCCCCCCGCGCGACGGCGGTCGAGCGCCCCTTGTGCTCGAGCGTGCCAATGGCCCGCACCGGCACGTCGAGAGGCAGGGCGCGAATGATGTTCACCTTGTATTCGAGGGTTGTGTAGGTCTCGCCGCGCGCGAGTGCCGTCATCACCGCACAGCCCATGCAACTGTCGAGGATCGCCCCGTACCAGCCACCATGCACGCCGCGCATCGGGTTGGTCACGTCAAACCGTGCTGCCCCTTCGAACACCACATGCCCGTGCATGGCCTCGACGGCTGAAAACCCCAGCGTGGCTCCGATCGGGGGGCCGGGCAGGCGGCCTGCGATCATGTCTTGGATGAAGTCCAGGCCAGACCGCGCCAAGACCGCCGCCAGATCCGGCAGCTCTTCCAGCGATGTGGCGTGATGTGACGGCATGTCGGCCCCTCCTGTCCCTGCTCCTCTCAGGGTAGGCGGGGCCGACGCGGGCGGCAAGCGCTCAGGCGACGTCGCGCAGCGTCACCTTGGGTGTCACGCCCAGCGCGTGACAGACGTCGCGGGTCAATTCGGGGCGATTGAGCGTGTAGAAATGCAGGTCTTCGACCCCACCCTCTAGCAGGTCGCTGCACAGTTCCGTGCAGAGCGCGGTTGCCAAAAGGTCATGCCGGTTGTCGCGGATGGCCTTGTCAAACGCCTCATCCAGCCAAGCCGGCACTTGCGTGCCGCAGGAGAGCGCGAATTTGCGCGCGCCGACCCAGTTTTCAATCGGCAGGATGCCCGGAATGATCGGCGCATTGATCCCCGCCGCCGCGCAGGCGTCGCGGAACCGAAAGAAGGTCTCGGCCTCAAAGAAGAACTGCGTGATCGCCTCGGACGCGCCTGCGTCAATCTTGCGCTTGAGCCAGTCGATGTCGGCGCGTCGATCCGCAGCCTCGGGGTGCTTTTCAGGGTAGGCGCCAACGCGGATTGTGAACTTTCCGGTGTCGGCCAAGGCCGAGATCAGGTCGCAGCTATTGGCGAAGCCTTGCGGGTGGGGCACAAACCCGTTCGCGCCTTTGGGCGGGTCGCCGCGCAGGGCGACAATCTCGGACACGCCTGCTGCGGCGAATTGCTCGGCAATCTCCAGTGTCTC
>SWCD01012427.1_pt1 | contig 12862 bp, 13 predicted proteins | sample 4693011 | NCBI WGS metagenome assembly SWCD01 (sample SAMN10267278, study PRJNA491770) | bioreactor metagenome | isolation source: DHS bioreactor inoculated with marine | place: Japan: Omine Ridge, Nankai Trough | reverse complement strand
CCTGCACGTGGTCGGGGCTCTTCGACTCGTGGATCTCGGCGTCGACTCCGTTTGCCGCAATGGCCCGCTCGACTCGCGGCACGGCCTCTTCGGGTCGTCCCGCAGATGGGTTGACAATCACCCACCAACTCATGCTCGTCCTCCGGCTGCTACAACACCTCGATCCACCCGATCGATACCGTCCGCCGCTGCAACCCTGAGCTTGGGAAACTCATCACGGAGTTGCCGCATTACGTCAATCAGTTGCCGGCAGTTCCGCACGAAATCGCCCGCGGCGAGGTCATCGTCGAATAGATCTTCGAGGTCGTGTCCTGATGCCCAAGCGTAGGCAATCGCGGAGAAGCCTGCCTCAGGAAGCCGCGTCTCCGGCAACCCGGCGCGGCGCTCTGCCTGGGTCACGTCCGCAGCAAGCTCTTCGATCGCACCGACCCGCTCGAGGATTTCCCGAGGCGGATCGAGCTGACCTGCGTCACTGCGGCGGGCCTCAAAGGTGAACAGGGACGTGAGTGCGGCGAGCTGCGGGCCGTTGAGATCATCGAATAGCCCGCGAGACACAGCCTCGGTGAGCACGAGGTCGAGCTCGTTGTAGACGAACCGCAGTTGCCTGCCCTTGTCGGTGAGCGACCAACCCTTCACATACCCCCAATCGCCAAGAAGATCGAGGATGCTGCGGAAGGTCCGAACCAGCCCTTCGTCACTGCGCTTCAGCCTTCGCTGCAACCGCCGGACTTCCTTCTCCGCCCTTCGTTGCCGGCGTACCGCCTTCAGGTGTTGGGCCAGGTCCGGGCAGCCCACAACGCCCGATACGTCCCCCGCCTGGTGTTCGATGGCGGGGACATCGCCTCGCGGTTCCCATTGCCGGAGAACACGGGCCACGCTGTTGCGATAGCCCCCGTCCCTGGTCCGCACCGGCTCCGGCAATACCATCTGCCCGACAATCGCCACCGTCGGGTCGAGATGGTCGGCGCTGATTCTGCGGATCTCGCCATCCGGTTCGAGAACGACCATCCGTGGATTCGCCCCCCAGCCACGGGCAAGCAGGACCCCGTAGCGATCAGGACTACGGCTCACGCGGAGGACATCTCCCTCGCGGAACTGCTGGGCGAAGTCACGAAGAGTCCGAAACTGACTGAGCTCAGATTCGCTGGCCGATTCGATGTACGCCCAGATATCGCCTCGTTTACATTCGGCACGCTCCAGGAAGTGGCTCACTTCCTCTTCGCGCTCGGCCAGGCTGGCGGCAAGCTGGTCCCGACGCTGCTCGGACCGAAACTGGGCGAAGGAGGCATTCAGCAGCTCTTCTGCGGCCTCGCGCTGGTAGTTGGCGATGAGGTTGGCGGCCATGTTGTAGGTGGGCTGGAAACTGGACACGAGCGGGTGGCTGCCCTCTGCGGCGATAGCGGCGACTCGCTCGAATGGGATATCAAACCGATGAAGCACAACTGCCGTACCTCGGGTGTCAATGCCCCGTCTCCCGGCGCGCCCGGTGAGCTGCGTGTAGTCACCGGGCTGCATGATCTCGTGCGACTCGCCGTTGAACTTCGAAAGGCTCTCGAGCACGACGGTGCGGGCCGGCATGTTGATTCCCAGCGACAGGGTCTCCGTAGCAAAGACAACCTTGACGAGACCGGAGGCAAAGAGATCCTCTACGGTCTCTTTGAACGCAGGAACCATGCCTGCATGGTGAGCAGCCACGCCCTGCTCGAGGCGTGCCAGCCAGCTGTCGAAGCCGAGGGCACGCAGGTCCTGGGCAGGAAGATGCTCCGTGAGAGTGTCCGCTCTGGCCCGAATCTCCGCTCGCTCCTCAGCAGACGTCAATCGCAGGCGGGCGCCTGCCACATTCTCGGCCGCCTGGTCGCATCCGGCGCGGGAAAAGATGAAGTAGATGGCGGGGAGAAGACCATCGTCGGCAAGCTCCTCGACGACTTCGAGTCGCCGCGGCGACGCAAAACGCCGCCTCCGCCCCCTGCCCTTCTGCAGCATGCGGGCTACCTGGGAATTGACCCTCTTCCCCTGGAAGATGGGTAGCACCTCGACCGCTCCCTCACGGTGCCGGTCCTTGATCATGTACATACTCTCCAGCGGCACGGGGCGATGCGTCTCGACTACGAGTTCGGTTTCGCCGCCGCGCCGACTCCGAACCCAGGCCGTGAACTCCTCGGGGTTTGCGATCGTCGCCGACAGGCACACCACAGGAACGTCCCCAGGCAGGTGGATGATGATCTCTTCCCAGACGGAGCCGCGATAGCGATTCTGCAGATAGTGAACCTCATCGAGAATCACGACTGCCAGGTCTTCGAGCGACCGCGACTCCGCATAGATCATGTTTCTGAGGACTTCAGTCGTCATGACCACAACCGGCGCTTCAGGATTGACGACGTTGTCGCCGGTGAGCAGGCCTACCGAATCCTCTCCGTATACGTCACAGAAATCACTGTGTTTCTGGTTGGAGAGTGCCTTGATCGGTGCTGTGTAGAACGCCCGCCGGCCCTCCCGGAGCGCTTTGGCCACCGCCTGCTCGGCGACGAAGGTCTTGCCCGCCCCGGTCGGGGCTACAACCACAACCGACTTGCCCATCTCGATGTGGGCAATCGACTCGGTTTGAAACGAATCCGGCGTGAAGCCTTGTCTCATCGCCTGAGAATGTAGCGAATCGACAGAATCGAAAGCTCGTACAACAGGTACATCGGCGTTGCCAGCATCATCAGCGTCAACGGATCGCCACCCGGAGTCATGAGCGCGGCCGCCACGACGACAAACACAACCGCCCACCGGCGTTGCGCCCGGAGTGCCCGGCTCGAGACCAGGCCGAGCGCCGCCGCTGCAAACAGGAAGACCGGGAACTGGAATGCCGCTCCGAAAGCAAGAAGGAACCGCATCGCAAAGCTGAAGTAGAAATTGACGCCAACAGTTTCTTGGAGAATGTCGCCCGCAAAGCTGAAGAGAACCCGAAGAGCCAGGGGCAACGTGTAGTACCCGAGAGCGACACCGGATACGAAGAGCAAGGCCATGACCCCCGACAGCGGGTACACATAGCGTCGCTCGCGTTTGGTCAGGGCGGGCCCGATGAACCGCCAGATCTGATAGATGATTACCGGGCTCGCCAGAATCGTCCCACCGAACAAAGCAACCCGCAGCGCCAGAGAGAACGGTTCCGTTGGCTGGAAGAACGCCAGCGGCTGATCGGTCGCCCCCTCATAGGGCTTGGCCAATATGTCCAGGATGTCGCGGTAGAAGATGAAGCCGACAACGGTGCCAACCGCAACGGCGACAACCGACTTGATGATGCGCGAGCGGAGCTCGACCAAATGGCCCATCAAGGACATACGGGCGGTCATGTCTCGTCCTCCGTCGCATCCTGCTCCGGCTCGGCGAGAGTGTCCTCGAGCTGTTTGTTGGTCTCTGCGACCTGCTCCTCGATGTCCTTCTTCGTTTCGGCCATCTGAGCTTCCAGCTCTTCCTTTGCCTTGGCCACGTCGTCACTCAGCGAGGTCATCGACGTTTCAACTTCGTCTTTCATCCCCATCATCTCTTCCCGCACGTCCTTGAGCGGCTGGGCGACTTCGTCCCATTCGCCGGCGAACTCCTGGCGAAGATCGTTGACGATCGTCCGAGCTTTGCGAATCAGCTGACCGGTCTTCTGTGCCATTTCGGGCAGGCGGTGAGGCCCGAACACGACGAGGATGACGAGCATGATCGTGAGGATCTCGGAGATGGTGAAGTTGGGCATGAGGCAGAGATGGTAGTGCCGCCGAGAGGGTCAGCGGCAGCCCGCCCGGCCCGACTATCCCCCGGCCGCGGACATTGGAAAAGCGCCGGTCTCTAGACCGGCGCTTCCTGGAGTAGGGGTTTGGGTGGGGCTAGTTGGCTGCCAGCTCGGAAAACCAATCGTCGCTGTCAAGAGAGGTAACAAATCCGTCGATCTCGGTCTCTGTGATGGGACCGGTCGTGGCAATAATGTCGTATTCAACGCCGGTGGCGAGGAGGATGCTGACGACCCGATGGTTCGCAGGTCGCCGCTGGGTGATTCCGCAGAACGGGCACGCAAAGCGATATGTGCCGTTCGATGTCTCCGAGCTCAGCTCGAGGCCGATATCAGCGGTCGTCAGCTCTACGTCTCCACAGCGATTGCACGTAGTTCTAATGGTGGTCATTGGCCCTACTCCATGAGTGTGTCTATCTCCTTCTACACATCGGCAAATCGAAGACCTCCTAAATGACTATTTGCGAGGTAGTCATTCGGAGTGGCCAAGTCCCAGATTCCGGCAAAGGCTATCGGTAGCGCGCCAGGATCCGCTGCCGCAGCTGCGCTGCTCGTTCGTGGACCTCGTCACCATCGACCAGCTCGGCGCTCTTTCCCAGGCGGAGCAGCAGCCGGGCGATGACCGAGGCGTCGGATGCGGAAAAGCGAACCGTCAACCCCTGCTCGTTGTCCTGCACCGTTTCGACCGGGTAGTAGTCGGCGACCCATCTCGCCTGCGGGCCCAGCCTGATGACGGCACGCACATCTTCCGCACCAGGCGTGTAGCCGATTTCCGCTGCCGGCTCCAGCTTGGGAGGCGAGAAGGTCTCAGTAGAGACCTCGATATCTTTGATGCGGTCGATGCGGAACACCCGCTCAGCCCCGGCGAGTCGGCAGAAACCGCGCAGGTACCAGTTTCCCATTGTGGTGAAGACGACCCACGGTTCGACCTGCCGTGTTGTTGTTTCGCCCGACGCCAGCGCCGTGTGGACGATGGAAGCCACGCGATGGTCCGCGGCAGCCTGACGGAGCTCCGCCACGAGCGGCGGCTCCGCCAGGTCGACGACGAGACTTTCCTCGTCGGCGCCGATGACAACCTTTTGCAGCTTGGTCACCGCACTGCGCAACGCCGTCGGCGCCTGGCCCGTCGAGAGCAGCGCCATGCCCGAGGCAAGCAACGAGAGCGCTTCAGGAGGCGTGAGACGGATGGGATTAGCGAAGTAGTCCGCCAACTCCACGACAACCTCGTCCTCGTCGATATAGGCGACCATGAGATCGCCGGGTCCGTAGCCGGGAAGGCCACAAACAAAGATGAGATCCAGATCAGCCGCCAATTCGCCACGGCTGTAGTCGAAACGCTCGCACACCTGGTCGACACTGGCACCGGGATGAGCGATGACCCAGGGCAGCATTGCCAGAATCTTGTTGAGGCGCTTGGCAGTCTTGGGGCTGGTCATTCGCCCACCGCCACTCGGTCGATGAGCCGCTGCCGCAACTCCTGTGGCTCCAGCAGCTCTGCCTTGTCGTCGAAAGAGAGAATCCAGCCGATGAACGCTTCCGGATTCGCCACCGGGATCTCGGCGACAACGCTGCCGTCCGTGTCTTCGACCATGTGGCCACGATTGCCGATCTGGCGGCGAGCCCACCACGCCATATCCGCATCGAACGCGACCCGCGCGGTCATTTCCTCTCCCCCGGCTTCCCAGGGCGTCTCCGGTATGAAGTCCGCGGCACGAAAGCCCTTCGGTCGCTCAAACGCCGCGGCATCCGGACCGGCCTCCACGTCTGACGCCTTGTCCATGCGAAAGACCTTGACCACACCGTCGTCGTCACCAACGACGTACCAGTGGCCGCGCCGGTGCACCAGACCGAACGAGTCGATCCGACGCCTGCGGTCGCGATAGGTGAAGTGGAGGTGGCGCCGCTCGGCTACCGCCACAAAGGCGGTCTCCAGGTCTGCAGATCCCTCCGTCAGCGATGCCGCAAGCGGCTCGCCCGAGGCTGTCATCGGCGCCCCTCCCAGCTTGAACAGGGCATCGGGTGCGGCAACCTGGCCCCCTACCCTGACCACCTCGGCCGCCAGCCAGAGAGCCGTTCGCTCCTCGTCGGTCAAACCGGGATCGGGCAGCGCATAGGTAGCCGGATCAACCACATAGCCGTGCTCCACCTGCCAACCGTCTGTAGGAGCGAGTTCGAGCGGTATCCCGAGACGACGCAGCAGATCCTTGTCTCGCTCGAACATGCGATGAAACGCCTCGTCGGTGGGCTGATCGTATCCGGAGATAGTGGTGCGGATCTCGTCGGCGGTCACCGGGCGCTCGGCCGTGAGCAGGAAGGCAAGCAAATTGAGGATTCGTTCAATGACCTTGTGCACAACGGGCACATTAGACCCCGGACGCCGTGGCCCACGCAATACCTTCGATCCGTCAGAGCCCGGCGATCAGCTTCTCAACTCGTTCGTCAACCGACTTGAACGGGTCTTTGCACAACACGGTGCGTTGCGCCTGATCGTTGAGCTTCAGGTGCACCCAGTCGACGGTGAAGTCTCTCTTCTTGGCCTTCGCCGCCTTGATGAATTCACCGCGCAGCTTGGCCCTGGTGGTCTGCGGTGGCTCGGTCATGGCCGCACGCACGCTCTCGTCGGTTACGACCTTCTCCATCTCGCCGCGACGCTCGAGGAGGTAGTAGAGCCCGCGCTCGGTATTGACGTCGTGATAGGACAGGTCGAGAAGCGCCAGCTTCGGGTCCGACAGGACCAGCCGATGTTTCGCCTGGTAGTTCTCGATGAGCCGGTACTTCGCCACCCAGTCGATCTCGCGATGCAGCGTCATCGGGTCTTTCTCGAGCCCCGTGAGCAGCTTCTCCCACATGAGGATTGCGTTCTCTACCTCGGCAGGAAACCCGGTGGTCCTGGCGTAACGCAGAGCCCGGTCGAGGTACTCCCATTGGATGTCGAGAGCCGACATCTCGCGCCCGTTGGCGAGCCGGACCCGGCGCCGGCACGTCATATCGTGTGAGATCTCACGGATCGCCCGAATCGGGTTCTCCAGACTCAAATCCCGAAACACGATGTCGTCCTCGAGCATCTGCAGCAGAGCCATCGTTGTCCCGAGCTTGGCGTACGCCACGTACTCGGACATGTTCGAGTCGCCGGCGATGACATGCAGCCGACGGAACTTTTCCGCATCGGCGTGGGGCTCGTCGCGGGTATTGATGATCGGTCTGCTTCGTGTCGTCGCCGACGATATCCCTTCCCAGATGTGCTCGGCGCGCTGGGCCAGGCTGAAGATCGTGCCCCGGGCGGTGTGGAGAAGCTTCCCGGCCCCGGCAAAGATCTGCCTCGTGACGAAGAACGGGATCAGAGTGTCGATGACCTTCTGGAAGTCGCCGTGACGACCGACCAGGTAGTTCTCATGGCAACCGTAAGAGTTGCCCGCGGAGTCGGTGTTGTTCTTGAACAGGTAGATCTGGCCCCGGATGCCTTCATCCTCCAGCCGGCGCTCAGCGCTCTCAACAAGCCCTTCGAGGATCCGCTCCCCGGCGCGGTCGTGGGCAACGGCGTCATACAGGCTGTCACATTCGGGGGTCGCGTACTCAGGATGGCTGCCGACATCGAGATAGAGCCGTGCTCCATTCTCCAGAAAGACATTCGACGACCGGCCCCAGCTGACGACACGCCGGAAGAGATAGCGCGCAACCTCATCGGGAGATAGACGGCGCTGCCCCCGCAACGTGCACGTCACCCCGTATTCGTTCTCGATTCCAACGATTCTGCGGCGCATTACTTCGAACAGTAGTGCACCCCGGAATCCTGCGTCCCGTGTTCCGCCGTGTCGGCAACGTGCTGGAGCTGGGATAATCGGCCTATGGACGAACGATACGTTTGCGTTGCCAAGATGTCGGATGTGAACGAAGCCCGAGTGGTTGCGGCCCGGCTCGAGAGTGAAGGAGTTGCCTCGCGACTACACGGCGAAGCTCTCGGACCGTTCCCGGTGACGATCGGGCGTCTCGCCGAAACCCAGCTCTGGGTCATGGCCGATCAGCGCGCCACTGCCGCCATCGTCCTCGGTGATCTCGGCATCGAGTGCGAGCCCGAGGTGCCCTAGGCCCGGTGCGCTTCGATCTCTTCTGCCGTCAGGCGGCGGAATTTGCGCCGACCCAGCGTGCGATCCAGCACTGCCGCTTCCCAGTTGCTGGCCGTAATCGTCGTCTCGGTGACGGCCTCGATTGTCTCGGCAGCGAGTCGAACGGCATCCTGCAGATCGGGAAGGCCATCTGCGGCAGCATCGAGCCGTTCCGCTAGCTCCTCTTCCATACCGCCCATTGCTCCGGCACCTACGACATCACGCAATGTCCCGTCAAACTGGATCCTGTAGATCTTCGTGTCGGCGGCCTCGTTGCCGATCTCGGCAATCATGACTTCGATCTCGTAAGGCTTCATTTCATGAGTGAAGATCTGACCCAGTGTCTGGGCGTATGCATTGGCCAGACCTTTGGCGGTGACGTCATTGCGCTCGTAGGAGTAACCCTTGAGATCGGCATAACGAATACCGGCAACGCGAAGCATCTCGAATTCGTTGAACCGGCCGACGCCTGCAAACGCAACCTTGTCGTAGATCTCGCTTGTCTTGTGCAAAGAACCGCTCGGGTTTTCCCCCAGCATGAGAACACCGTCGGTGTACTCGAGGACGATGATCGGACGCCCCAGGGCAATACCCTTGCGAGCGAAGTCGGCGCGATCCTTGGTGAGCTGCTCGGGCGGGACGTAGAAAGGCATGCTCATGGTCTGCCTCCGATCACCCGGGTCGCGACCGCGGCAACCCGCTCATCATCGACCTCCGTCAGACCTGCGTTGTTGACGATGGCAACGTTGGGGTAGATCCCCCGGCGCAGATCCGGGCCTCCTGTTGCCGCATCCTCTTCGGCAGCGGCCACCAGGGCCTCTACGGCGATCTCCAACGCCCGTTCCTCGTTGAGTCCCTCCTCGTAGACACCCTTGATGAACGAGCGGGCTTCGGCTCCGCCTGAGCCCGTCGCCGCGTAGTCCTGTTCCTCATAGCGACCGCCGACTACATCGAATGTGTAAAGGCGACCGACATCATCGGCCTCGTCGTAACCGCAGAACAACGGGACGACGACCAGGCCCTGGAAGGCGAGAGCGAGATTGCCGCGGACCATGCGCGCCAGATAATTGGCCTTGCCCTCCAGGCTCAGCCTGGTGCCCTCGATCTTCTCGTAATGCTCGAGTTCGGTTTGGAACAGCTTGGTCAATTCGATTGCCATACCGGCCGTGCCGGAGATGGCAACTGCCGAATACTCGTCGGCCGGGAAGACCTTCTTCATCCGGCGGTGGGCGATCACGTTGCCGGCGGTAGCCCGTCGATCACCGGCCATCACCACGCCCTCGTTGTACCTGATGGCAAGAACGGTCGTCGCCTCGGGAATGTCGATATCGGTGCTGCGGCCCGGATTGGCCCAAGAAGGCGCCATGCCCTTGGAATCGAGAAGAGAGAAGAAGCTGGAGCCGGGCACAACCGTGTTCAGCGGAAGATGATCGCCCCGCTGCGACTGGTTGTCGATCACTCTCCGCCCTTCTGCACGTAGTTCTTGACGAATTCCTCAGCGTTCTCTTCGAGGACGGTATCGATCTCGTCGAGGATGTCATCGATTCGATCGGTGAGGGCTTCGCCCTGCTCGCCGGCGGCGACATCCTCAGCGGTCTCGGCCGTCTCGGAATCGCCGGAGCGAACCTGTTTGTGTTCTCTGTCAGTCATTCTCGCCTCCTAGCGCCCGCATCAACTCGGCCGGAGTTTCCACCCCATCGAGAAGCTCGCCGACGCGATCTTTCCCACCACGGAGCGGCTCCATCATAGGCACCCGGCGTAGTGACGGCTCACCGATGTCAAAGACGAGCGAGTCCCAATTGGCGGCTACAAGAGCGTCCCCGAAGCGGGCGACACATTCGCCGCGGAAATAAGCCCTGGTGCCCTCCGGGGGGTTCTGCACCGCATGAGCAATCTCCTTGTCGGTGAACAATCGCTTCATCCTGCCCGACGCGGCAAGCCGGTTGTACAAACCCCGGCGTGGATCAACATCGTGGTACTGGAGATCGAGCAAACGCAGCTTGGGGTCGTCCCAAGCCAGTCCGTCGCGGTGGCGGTATCCGTCGATGACGCGGAGTTTCGCCGTCCAGTCGAGACGATCGGCGGTCTTCATCGGATCGGCCTCGAGGTCGGTGAGGATCTCTTCCCAGAGGCGAAGGACCGCGGCGAACCCCTCACCGATGTCGGCTTCGCTGAGGTATTTCCCCACCCACTCGAGGTATTGGAACTGAGCCTCGAGTGCCGTCATCGACCGCCCGTCGGTCATCTCGAGCACGGTCTGGAGCGACGGATCGTGGCTTATCTTCCACACCGACTCAACCGGATCGGCCAGCAAGAGCGCCTCCGGCAGGGCCTCGGCCTCGACGGCGTGCAGCATCGCGGTCGTCGCTCCGAGCTTCAAAAAGGTCTGGAGTTCCGACAGATTGGCATCACCGATGATGACGTGAAGCCGCCGATACTTCGCAGGGTCTGCATGCGGCTCGTCCCGGGTATTGATGATCGGTCGCTTCAAGGTCGTCTCGAGACCAACCTCTTCCTCGAAGAAATCGGCACGCTGAGTGATCTGATAGTCAACCGCAGGCCGTCCGTTTTCCGCACCGACCTTCCCCGCACCGGTGAATATCTGGCGGGTAGCGAAGAACGCGGTCATGTGCTGAACGATTTGGCCGAATGGCAGCGATCGCGAAATCAGGTAGTTCTCGTGAGCCCCGTACGAGTTCCCTTTGCCGTCACTGTTGTTCTTGTGGATCATGAAACGCTGTCCCGGCTCGAGCAGCTGCTGCGCTGCGGCCACCGCTCGGGCCAGCACGACCTCGCCGGCCTTGTCGTACAGAGCTGCCTCGCGAGGTGTGGTGCACTCCGGGCTCGAATACTCGGGATGGGCGTGGTCGACGTAGAAGCGCGCACCGTTGCTCAGGACCACATTGACGAGCCCGGCCTCCAGGTCGAACGACGGGCTGAGGTCAAAGCCAAAGCCGCGCGCATCGCGTCCCGGCGACTCCTCGTCGAATGACCACTTGATGCGGGCTCGCTGGCCTGCATACGAGTTGACCAGAGTCGATGCGGCCGAGACCGGGTTGAAGTCGGGCTGATTCAGGATCGTGATACCGAATTCAGTTTCAGTCCCGAGCACCTTCTGCTGAGACTCCTCGATCACAGATATTGCCCGGGCGTGACGGCTTCGATGGTGCGGTTGTCGCCCTCACCCTCGATAAGTGTCCGCACGTAGACGATACGCTCGCCCTTCTTGCCGGAGATGCGTGCCCAGTCATCCGGGTTTGTGGTGTTCGGCAGATCCTCGTGCTCGCGGAACTCCTGGATGATGGCTTCAACCAGGTATTCCTCGCGCAATCCGGGTGCCTCGCCTGCGATCTCGCGTTTGATGGCATCTTTCTTGGCGCGGCGGACGATGTTCTCGACCATCGCCCCGCTGGCGAAATCCTTGAAGTAGAGGACTTCACGGTCGCCGTTCGCATAGGTCACTTCGAGGAACCGGTTGTCGTCGGACTCGGCGTACATCCGCTCCACGACCCGATCCACCATTGCGCTGATCAGCCTGCCCATATCTCCGTCGTGAGCGGCAATCGAGTCTTCGGCGAATGGGAGATCTGGACTCAGATAGATGTCGAAAATCTTCTTCGCCGCCTCTGGGCCGGGGCGGTCGATCTTGACCTTGACATCGAGTCGGCCCGGCCGAAGGATTGCCGGGTCGATCAGATCCTCACGGTTGGACGCGCCGATGACGATCACATTCTTCAGCGACTCAACGCCGTCGAGCTCTGAAAGCAGCTGGGGCACGATTGTCGACTCAACATCGGAAGAAACACCTGTGCCCCGGGTGCGGAACAGTGAGTCCATTTCATCGAAAAAGACGATGACCGGCACGCCCTCGTCAGATTTCTCCTTGGCGCGCTGGAATATCAGGCGAATCTGGCGCTCGGTTTCGCCCACGTACTTGTTGAGAAGTTCTGGGCCTTTGATGTTGAGGAAGTAGGAGCGCACATCAGCGTCGCCTTCCTTCTCTCCGACGGCCTTAGCCAGGCTATTGGCGACTGCCTTGGCGATGAGCGTCTTCCCGCAACCCGGCGGGCCATAAAGCAACACACCCTTGGGCGGCGGTAGGTCGTAATCCTTGAACCGCTCCTTGTGCAGGTACGGCAGCTCGACCGCGTCCCGGATCGTCTCTATCTGGTTCTCCAGCCCGCCGATATCTGCATAGGTGACATCCGGGACCTCTTCGAGAACTAGCTCTTCGACCTCCGGCCGGATCAGCTTCTCGAGTACGAGACCGGTCTTCGGCTCGATGCGAACGTGGTCGCCGGCACGAATCAATTCGTTCTGCAGAGGCGCACCGATCTCGACAACACGCTCCTCATCCGCTCTACCAAGCACGAGAAGACGCCCGTCATTGAGGGCCTCCTTGACGGCGACAACCTCGCCGACCGGATCGAAATCGCGCACGTCGATGACGTTGTACGACTCGTTCAGCAGCACCTCTTGCCCTACTTCAAGCGCCTTGATCTCCAGATTCGGTTCGACGTTGACCCGTAGCTTGCGGCTCGAGGTAAACACATCGGCCGTGCCGTCGTCGTTGATCCCCAGGACGACGCCAAATGGGTTCGGGGGTGCGGTTAGCTTCTCGACCTCGTCGCGGAGCAGCGCAAGCTGCTCGCGGGTCTCTTCGAGCGCAGCAGCAAGCTTCTGATTCTGCCCGGCGGCCTGTGCCAGCTTGTTGCGGCTCTCCAGCAGGCGTTCCTCGAGAACGCGAACACGGCGCGGTGCATCCTGAAGCCGCCGTCGCAGAACGGCGATCTCCTCTTCGAGCATGCGCACCGTCGTGCGCAGCCCTTCGCTGTCTCGTGTGGAGTCATCCATGTCGAACTCCCGAATGCTGTCCTCTTGTCAGTGTAGGCCCGCTTCATCGGTAGAACCCACGCATCTCACCCACAGCGGGCACGCCCACTCCATCGGTAGAACCCACGCATCTCACCCACAGCGGGTACGCCCGCTGTATCAG
>SWCD01003914.1_pt1 | contig 12866 bp, 5 predicted proteins | sample 4693011 | NCBI WGS metagenome assembly SWCD01 (sample SAMN10267278, study PRJNA491770) | bioreactor metagenome | isolation source: DHS bioreactor inoculated with marine | place: Japan: Omine Ridge, Nankai Trough | reverse complement strand
AGTCGACGGCGGGCGCTACCCCGTCAAGCGCGTGGTGGGGGAGCGGGTCGTTGTTCTCGCGGACCTCTTCGGCGACGGCCACGACCTCGTCGCCGGTGAGCTCCTCTACCGGCCCTCGACCAGCCGGAAGTGGTCCGCCGTGCCCATGACCCCCCTCGGGAACGACCGATTTAGGGCCGAGTTCACCCCGAGCGAGATCGGTCTGACGCGGTTCACACTGAAGGGCTGGATCGATCGCTTCGGGAGCTGGCAGCGGGACCTTGCGAAGCGCGTCGGGGCGAAGCAGGACGTCACCGCCGACCTCACCATCGGGGCCGGCCTCGTGGCCGCCGCGGCCCGGCGGGCGCGCGGCGCCGCGGCGAAGTCGCTTCGTTCCTCGGCGGCCTTCCTCGGCGGCGAGGGCCCCCTTGCGGACCGCACCCGCGCCGCCCTCGACGAGGAGCTTCGAACTCTGGTCACCGCCTGGCCGGACCGGTCCGCGGCCACCCGCTACGACCGGGAGGTGCTGGTGGACGTGGAGCGGGAGCGCGCCGGTTTCTCCGCCTGGTACGAGCTCTTTCCCCGCTCCACCGCGCCCGAGGAGGGCCGCCACGGCACCTTCGATGACCTGATCGAGCGGCTTCCCACCATCGCTGAAATGGGCTTCGACATCGTCTACCTGCCTCCCGTCCATCCCATCGGGCAAACCCATCGCAAGGGGGCCAACAACAACCCGGTGGCGAAACCGGGGGAAATCGGGAGCCCCTGGGCCATCGGTTCCGCGGAGGGGGGGCACCAGGCGGTGCACCCGGATCTCGGCACCCTCGAGGACTTCGACCGGGTCGTCGCGCGAGCCCGCGAGCTCGAGCTGGACATCGCCCTCGACATCGCCTTCCAGTGCTCGCCGGACCACCCCTGGGCCACCGAGCACCCGGAGTGGTTCAAGCACCGGCCGGACGGGACGATCCAGTACGCGGAGAACCCGCCCAAGAAGTACGAGGACATCTACCCCTTCGACTTCGAATGCGAGGATGCCCCGGCGCTGTGGGAGGAGCTCAAGGAGGTGGTGCTCTTCTGGGCCGCGCACGGCGTCGGGGTGTTCCGCGTGGACAACCCCCACACCAAGCCGTTCGCCTTCTGGGTCTGGCTCATCCGCGGTGTCCGGGATCAGTACCCGGAGACCATCTTCCTGGCGGAGGCCTTCACTCGCCCGAGAGTGATGGAGCACCTCGGCAAGATCGGGTTCACCCAGTCCTACACCTACTTCACCTGGCGCGACACGCCCCGGGAGATGCGGGAGTACCTGACCGAGCTGACCCGCACACCGATGGTGGAGTACTACCGGCCGAACTTCTGGCCGAACACGCCGGACATCCTCCCCGCCCATCTCCAGGACGGCGGGCGCCCGGCCTTCCTCGCCCGCCTCGTGCTGGCGGGGACCCTCTCCTCCTGCTACGGGATGTACGGCCCGGTGTTCGAGCTTCTGGAGCGCGTGCCCCGGGAGCGGGGCAGCGAGGAGTACCTGAACTCCGAGAAGTACCAGCTCAGGCACTGGGATCTCGACCGGGAGGACAGTCTGCGCCCGGTCATCACCCGCCTGAACCGGATCCGGAAGGGCAGTCCGGCCCTTCACGGGAACCGGAGCCTGACCTTCCACGAGACCACCAACGACGCGTTTCTCGTCTACAGCAAGGCGAGTGACGATGGGGAGAATGTCCTTTTGGTCGTCGTCAACATGGACCCGAACTACACCCACTCCGGGTGGGTGGAGCTCGATCTCGGTGCCCTCGGTCTGGCCCCGGAGCAGTCGTTTGTGGTCCACGACCTCCTCTCCGACGACCGATTCACGTGGAGGGGCGGGCGCAACTTCGTGGAGCTGAATCCGCACGTCATGCCCGCGCACATTTTCCGGATCCACCCGGAAGGCCGCGACGAGAAGGACTTCGAGTACTACGGTGACTGATCCCCGAAACGATCTCGCGGAGCGCGCGGAGCGACAGGGCGTGCTGACCTCCTACACCGACGTCAAGGGCGTCGTCCACCGGGCCGGTCCGGAGGCGCTCCATGCGATTCTCGACCTCCTCGGGCCGGAGATAGAGGGGCCGGAACCCGTCCGTGTAGCCTGGGACGGCGGCCCGGACGGCCTGGAGCCCGGCTACCACCGGGAGACCGTTCGCGAGGGCGACGTGGAGGTCGAGCGGCTCGTCATCTCCGCGCCGACCCGCTCCTTCGGCGCCGATGACGAGGAGTTCTCCCTGACCGCGTTTCTTCCGCTCTACGCGCTGCGCGGTGCGGGGGACTGGGGCGTCGGCACCTTCACCGACCTCGGCCGCCTGCGCGTCTTCGCCGGTGAACGAGGGTTCTCCGGGCTGGCCACGCTCCCCCTCACCGCGGCCTTCCTGGACGAGCCCTGCGATCCGAGCCCCTATGCCCCGGCGAGCCGTCTCTTCCTGAACGAACTCTACATCGACGTCGAGGCCGTCCCCGATCTCGAGGCCTGCCCGGAGGCTGGGAGCCTGCTCGAGTCGATCGGGTTTCGCGAGGAGATCGCCTCGCTCACGGCGGACGAGTACGCCGATCCCCGGAGGCTGATGGCGCTGAAGCGCTCCGCGCTGTCGATCCTCGCAAGAAGCGTGTGGGCCTCCAAATCCCGCCGCCGGACGGCGCTCGAGGAGTACGTCGAGAGCCGGCCGCTGCTCCTCGAGTACGCCCGGTTCAGGGCGGCGATGGAGTGGGCCGGGGGCGCGTGGCCGACCTTCGCTCCGGACGCCCGGGACGGCGTCCTGACCGAGGAGGACTACGACGAGAGAGCGGTCCGCTATCACCTCTACGTGCAGTGGATCGCCGAGCAGCAGCTGCAGTGGGGCGCGGGCACTGACGGGGCCGACCTCTGTCTGGATCTGCCCCTCGGCGTTTCGGCCGACGGCTTCGACGTGTGGCGCAACCGGGATCTCTTCGCGCTCGGCGCGAGCGGCGGCGCGCCACCCGACGATCTTTGCGAAACCGGCCAGGACTGGGGTTTCCCCCCGCTCAAGCCGGCCGCCCTCCGCGCGGACGGCTACGCCTACTTCCGGGACTGCCTGGCGCGCCTCATGCGCTCGGCGGCTTCGCTTCGGATCGACCACGTGATGGGGCTCTTCCGGCTGTTCTGGGTGCCTCGGGGCTTCCCGGCGAGCGAGGGCGTCTACGTGACCTACCCGGCGGAGGAACTCCTCGCGATCTTGTCGCTCGAGTCCCACCGGCACCGTTGCGCCCTCCTCGGCGAGAACCTCGGCACGGTCCCGCCCCGCGTGAACGAGGCCATGCGACGCCACGGCATCCGCGGCATGTACGTCCTGCCGTTCGAAATGACCGGCGACTCCCGGCGCGCCCTCCGGCCCATTTCCGCGGGCAGCCAGGCCTCCCTCGACACTCACGATCTGGCGCCGTTCGCGTCGTGGTGGGAAGATCTCCCCGCGAGCGATCGCGAGCCGCTCCTCTCGTATTTCAGGCGCCGGAGGCTCCTGGCGCCGGAAGACACCACCTCGGCCGGAGCATTTCGGGCTTCCCTGCTCGAGCTGGCCGGCGGGCCGGCGGAGGAAGTGGTCGTCAGTCTGGAAGACCTCTGGGGCGAGCTGCGGCGACAGAATCTTCCCGGGACGGGAGCGGAGATGCGGAATTTCAGGCGTCGGGCGGTGAAGACCCTCGATGAGATGGAGGCCGACCAGAGTGTCGCGACCCTCCTTACGGAGTCCGTCGCGGCCCGAGCGGCGGCGAAGAAGTTCGTCGGTCGGCCCCGGCAGATCGAGGGTTTCCTCACTCCGGAAGACCAGCACCTCCTGAACGAGGGGACGCACCGCCGCCTGGCCGAGAAGCTCGGCTCCCACCTCAAGACCGTCGACGGCCGGGAGGGGACGCACTTCGCGGTCTGGGCGCCGAATGCCGAGCGGGTCGTGGTGATGGGGGACTTCAACGGCTGGAGTCACGACCGCCATCCCCTCTCACCGGTCGGCTCATCCGGGATCTTCTCCGGGTTCATTCCGGATGTCCTGAAGGGCGACATCTACAAGTATCGGATCACCGCGCGGGACACCGGCATCGTCACCGAGAAGGCGGATCCGTACGCCGTGCACCAGGAGACGCCTCCGAAGACCGCCTCCATCGTCTGGGATCTCGAGTACGAATGGGCCGACGCCGAGTGGATGGCTTCGCGCGCCGCGAAGAACGCCCTCGACGCGCCGATGTCCGTCTACGAAGTCCACCTCGGATCCTTCATGCGCGTGGTGGAGGAGGGCAACCGGTCGCTCAACTACCGCGAAATCGCTCCCTACCTGGCGAAGCACGTGAAGGAGGCCGGGTTCACCCACGTGGAAATGCTCCCGGTCATGGAGCATCCCTTTTACGGCTCCTGGGGCTACCAGGTGACCGGCTACTTCGCTCCTACGAGCCGCTACGGAACGCCGCAGGACTTCATGGCGCTCGTGGATCACCTGCACCGCGAGGGCATCGGCGTCATCCTCGACTGGGTGCCCTCCCACTTCCCGGCCGACGCCCACGGTCTGAACTTCTTCGACGGCACGAGCCTCTACGAGCACGCCGATCCGCGCAAGGGCCACCACCCGGACTGGGACAGCCAGATCTTCAACTACGGGCGCAACGAGGTTCGGGCCTTCCTGACCAGCGCGGCCCTGCACTGGATCCGGGAGTTCCACGTGGACGGCCTCCGTACGGATGCCGTGGCCTCGATGCTCTATCTCGACTACTCCCGCAAGGCCGGGGAGTGGATCCCGAACGAGTTCGGCGGCCGCGAGAACCTGGAGGCCATCGAGTTCTTGAAGACCATGAACCAGGCGGTCTACGCGGAATTCCCGGATGTCCAGACCATCGCCGAGGAGTCCACCGCCTGGCCCATGGTTTCGCGACCGGTCTTCGACGGGGGGCTCGGTTTCGGCCTGAAGTGGGACATGGGGTGGATGCACGACACGCTCTGCCACTTCGCGCGGGAGCCGATCCACCGTCAGCACCACATGGGCGAGCTGACCTTCCGGCAGATCTATGCCACCACCGAGAACTTCATGCTCTCGCTCTCCCACGACGAGGCGGTGCACGGGAAGGGATCCTTGCTCGGCAAGATGCCGGGCGACGACTGGCAGAAGTTCGCGAACCTCCGACTCCTCTTCGCCGACATGTTCGGCCAGACCGGCAAGAAGCTCCTGTTCATGGGCGCCGAGATCGCCCAATGGCAGGAGTGGAATCACGAGAGCAGCCTTTCGTGGCACCTCCTCGAGTTCGCTCCGCACCGGGGCATGCTCGACCTGGTGGGGGCGCTGAACCGCCTCTACCGGACGGAGCCGGCGCTCCACGAGCAGGAGTTCTCCCCCGACGGGTTCTCCTGGGTGGACTGCAGCGATACCGCGGGCGGCGTCCTCTCCTTCCTCAGGTGGGGCAAGAACCGGGAGAAGCCGGTCCTCGTCGTCCTCCACTTCACACCGGTGCTGCGAGAGAGCTATCGGGTGGGTGTCCCGTATCCCGGGAGCTGGTGCGAGGTCTTGAACACCGACGCCGAGAAGTTTGGTGGGTCGGGTCAGGGCAACCCGGCTCCGGTTGCCGCCGAGCCGATCCCCGCTCACGGCCACAAGTACTCCGTGGCGCTGACGCTGCCGCCACTCGGGGGGGTGTTCCTCAGGCGGGAGTGACGGGCTCCGATGGGGAGGCGTCCATCACGGCCTCGAGCACGGTCTGCAACTCCTCAAGGGAGTACGGCTTCTGGAGGAACCCGGAGATGCTGCCGCCGGCCTGCACGTCTTCGCGGACCACCGCCTCGCCGTGGCCGCTCGAAAGCACGACGCGCACCTCGGGATCCGTCTTCCAGAGTTCAGTGCACACTTCCGTGCCGATCATGCCCGGCATCTGCTGGTCCAGGAGCACGAGGTCGATCTGGGCCCGATGGAGTTCGTAGAGCTCGACGGCGATCAGCCCCGAGTCGGCCCGGATCGTCTTCCAGCCGATCTGCTCGGCCAGGGCGGAGGTCACGTCCCGCACCACGGCCTGGTCGTCCACCAGCAGCAGGGTCCGTCTCTTTCTGGATGAGGTGCCGGTCGACTTCGGCTTTCCGGACGGCTCCTGCCGACTGGCCGGGAAGAGGACCTCCACGACCGTGCCCTTGCCCGGATCGCTCTGGACCGAGATCACCCCCCGGTGGCGTTTCACGATACCGAGGACGGCGGTCATGCCGAGCCCCCGGCTTTGCCCTCGAGTCGAGAAGTACGGTTCAAAGAGCCGGCCGAGCGACTCCGCGTCGATGCCCTCCCCGTCATCCGCCACACGCAGGACGGCGTAGGTGCCCGCCGGGTGGACCCCGGTGCGGGGGCAGGTGAAGGGCTCCTTCATGACTTCCCCGCCGACCTCGATCCGGAGGGTGCCGCCCCCTGTCATGGCGTCGCAGGCGTTCATCGCGAGGTTCAGGAGAACCTGCTTCAACTGTACCCGGTCGGCCTCCACCGTGGTGTACTCGATATCGGCCACGGCCTGGACCGCGATCTTCTGCCCGGCCATGCCGTGGATGGGCCCCAGCGTTTCCTCCACGAGCGCGCCGAGGCGCAGGAGTTCGGGCTCGGAGCGGATGCCGCGGGCGACCGAGAGGAGCTGCGTGGTGAGCTCGCGGAGCCTCTCCGCGGAGGCCTGCATGCGGGCGCAGTGCACGAGGGCCGGACTCTCCTGTGGCAGATCGAGCTTGAGGAGAGCCAGGGATCCGGTCACGCCCATGAGCACGTTGTTGAAGTCGTGAGCGAGGCCGCCGGCCATCGCCACCACGCTCTCTTCCTTCTGCCGTTCCACGAGCTGGTAGAGCATCCGGTTGCGCTCGGTGACGTCGCGGACCGTGACCAGGAAGTGGTGTTCGCCGCGGTAGGGGAAGCTCCGGCCCCGGATCTCCACATCGAAGGGCGTTCCGTCGGCGTGGATGCTCCGCGCCTCGAGATCCACCGGCTGGCCCGCACGGGCCGCCTCCAGGATGGCCGCCAGCTTGCCGAGGGAATCCGGACTGACCAGCTTCGTCACCGACTGGCCCACCAGATCCTCGTGTCGGTGCCCGTGCATCTCACCGACCGCCGGGTTGGCGGCGACGATCTTCCCCTCCGGCGTGAAGATCAGGAGTCCCACGGTGGCGTGGTCGAAGATCGCCCGGTGCGCCTGCTCGCTCTCCTCGAGTCGAAGGGACCAGAAGCGGTTCTCGGCGATCTTCCCGACGATGTTGATGAATCGGTCGATCTCCACCAGCCTCTCGAACTCGGCCTCGTCCGGTCGATTGCCGCTCGAGGGGTTGTCGAGGGAGAGGACTCCGATGATGGCGTCGGACCAGTCCCGCATGAAGATCATGAGTCGGTCGTCCGCCCGCCAGGAGCCCTCTGCCGGCCAGCTCGTGATGAAGGCCGGAGAGGGGCGTGGTTCGGATCCGGACGGCAGGAAGCAGATGTTCGTGCCGGGGCGGACGAACTCGAGCATCGCCTGCCGCTTTCGCTTCCTGCGCTCGAGGGAGGTCTGCCGGAAGCTGCTCCGAAAGCGCTCCTTCGTGCCGTCGGGACAGCCGGAGGTCCCGAAGTGAGCCTCGTCGTTCAGGTAGAACGTCACCAAGGAGGTCGACCAGCCGGTCTTCGCGGTGATCGTCTGCGCACTGTAGTCCAGCACCTCTTCGAGTGATTCGAAATGATGCAGCTCTCCCAGAGCCTGATAGAGCTCAGCCACCCCCACGGCGTCTCCTTCGAGTTGGAACCTGCCTGCTTATCGGTAGGGCTTCACGGGAAACTGAAGCACGCACGGTGTCCGGTACGCGCCGGATCCACGGCGGGTGTGGCCTATCCCACCACTCGACCGCATCCCTTCGAGCCTGAGCCGGCCGCACGTAGCTTGCCCTATCGAGCACGGCGTTTCGAATCCTCTTCCCTCCTCCACTCCCGATCGTGGCCCTTCAAACGGCACCGACTTCCCCTCGATCCGGAATGCCGCCGAATGGAAAGTACCGGAGAGCGTAAGAACCCCTGACAGTCGCGCTCAGGAGGTGTTCATGGAAGTCTTCCTCATCATTCTGCTGACGATCATCTTCCCCCCGATACTGCTCTTCGGGTTCTACGTCGTGAAGCCCCGCGAGGAGGTCGTGGTGCTGGCCTTCGGCCGCTACATCACGACCCACAAGCGCCCCGGGATCAACTGGATGCACCCCGCCGGGCGCGAGCTTCGGCGGATCTCGACCAAGGAGACGACCCTCGATGTCCCCGCCGCGACGGTGGTGGAGAAGAACGGGAACCCGATCCACATCAGTGCGGTGGTCGTCTACCACGTGGTGGATTGCCAGAAGGCCGCCCTGGACGTCGAGAACCACCACCAGTTCCTCAGCGACCAGGCCGGGGCGGTGATCAAGCGCGTCGCCTCGACGTTTCCCTACGAGTCCGCCGACGAGAACACGCCCTGCCTGAAGAAGGAGAATGACGTCATCTCCCAGGCCTTGCAGGCGGAGTTGCAGGAGGCGGTGAACGTCTCCGGGATCGAGGTCGTCTCGGTGCGCCTGAACGACCTCACCTACGCCCCCGAGATCGCCCAGGCGATGCTCATGCGGCAGCAGGCAATGGCATTGATCGACGCCCGGAAGACCATCGTCGACGGCGCGGTCCTCATCGTCCGCGACGGCGTCAACCAGTTGGCGGAGGCGGGTTTCGAGCTCACGTCCGCCCGCACGGAGGAACTCGTCGCGAACCTCCTCGTGGTGCTTTGCAGCGGGGATCACGCGCAGCCCATGATCCAGGTGCAGGCGACTCCGGCGGGGAGGGGGTAGGACCCGGGAACCGGGGCGAGAGGGGGTGGCACGGCCTCGGCCGCACCACCCCCGCGGGTTTCCTCGGTTCGACGTGCTACTCCGTCGCCGTCGGGCAGCTTTCGCAGTCGTCAGCGGAACCACAGGACTCGCAGGACTCGCAGGCCCCGGCGCACTCCTCGGAACCCTCGCAGCCGGCGGCCTTCGCCTTCTCGCCCGAACAGGTGGCCATCTCACAGCCCCGGTCGGAGCCGGCGCAACCGGCGTTCAAGGCGTCGGACACCCCTTTCCCCGAAGCAGGGCAGCAGCCCGGTGAAGCCTCGAGGGACGACGACTTGTCGCTGCCGGTAACGGGGCAGCACCCGGAGTCCCGGCTTTCGGCGGCCGCATCGGCCCCGGAACCGGAGTCACCATCGAAGTAGCCGGCGCCGTTGGCGAGCAGGCCGCCGACGACCAGAAGAACGAAGCCGGCGGTGATCGCGCCGGTGAGCATCCATTTGTTTCCTGAAGCCATCGCAACATCCTCCATTCGCAATTGATTATGACTCTCAATATACCTTGATGCGCCTGGCGAGAGGGACTTTTCATCCGAACCGGACTTCCGGATCACCTTTTGCTTAGAAGAATGAGGTGAAAGAGCCCCTTCAGGCTGGCGCAAGTCGTGATTGTGAGCGAAGATGCACGTAATCGCGCCAATCGCGCCATCAGGGGTGTCCGGAGGAAGACGGTTGATCGAGCAGGGAGTGGTCCGAGCCGTAAACGGGGCCGTGGTCAGGATAGAAGTCCTGCCGGCGGAACCGGAGAGCTGCAAGAGCTGCGGCAGTTGTGCGGACGGACCCACGGGTCGGATCCTCGAAATCGAGAACCGATCCGATCTGCGGGTGGGGCAGAGGCTGGACCTCGAGGTCAAGGGAGTGGGCGACTTCGGGCCGGCTGTCGCGGTCTTTCTCCTGCCGGTAACGGCCATCCTCCTGGGTGGCGTTCTCGGTTCACAGTTGGTGGTGTGGTTCCCCGGGCTGGGACTCTCTTCCACCACGAGCGGCGTGATCGGGGCGGTGACGCTCCTGATCGCCGCCGTACTCGGCATCCGACTCTACGACAGGGCATTCGCGCGCCGTAGACCGAAGGTCAGGGTTCTGCGGATCCGCGACTGAGTCGACCGGAGGGAGGCCGTCCCGGGGGGAGACTCCGCGCTCATTTCGCGGTGTCCGGGCAGAGCAGCGAGATAGGAGACTGCCGTGAACATAGCCTCCACGAAGTACTTCCCCAGCGAGATCACCGAGGAGTACGAAATCGTCTCCTCCATGGGCAGGACGGACCGTTGGGAGACCTACCGCATCATCCGCCGGGCGGACGAGAGGGACTTCGTCCTCCGCGTCGACCGCCACGCGCCGGAGAGCGCCAGAGACCGGCGCGCCACCGGGGACGAGTACATCGCGCTGAGAAGGGTGAGGCACCCGGCATTCCCGGAGCTCATCCAGATCGGCCTGCTGCGATCCGGCGGGTACTACCTGATCCGCGACTTCATCCGCGGGGTCAACCTGAGAAACGTCATCCGCCACCTCGACTTCCCCTTCCTCGTCGACGTCCTGGCAAAACTCCTCCCCCCGCTCCATCTCCTGCACCTGCAGGGGTTTACACACGGCAGGATCTCCCCGGAGAAGATCATCGTGAGCGGCCTGGACGAGGACCGAACCGTCCACCTGGTAGATCTGGGCCTCCCAGCCAGCCCGGACCACCGCCGCTGGGCCCCCCCGGCCTACCGGGCACCGGAGTGGCTCGATTCCGGAAGAGTGGACGGCAGGGCCGACCTCTACTCCCTCGCCGTCCTGTCCTACGAGCTCATGGCCGCCAACCACCCCTTCCCCCTGAGGGCATCAGGCCGCCTGGAAGAGAACCGCCTCGGCTGGGACCTCCCACCCCTCAGCACAATCCGCGAGGACTGCCCGCGGGCACTGAATGAGATCCTCTTGAGAATGGGATCGGGAGAACGCAGAGCCAGACCGGAAAATGCACTGGCCGTGGCCCAGGAGCTCCCGAGAACCGGGCTCCTGGGCAACAGGAAGCCAACCCTGGACTTGAAGTACGTCGTCGAATGCACCAGATGGAAAACGACGGAGCTCCGGGTCAAAGAGGTCCTGAGCCACTTCCCCACCGGCCCCCTCCCGTCAAAGATCATCGCCGATCCGGAGTTGGAGGATGTTGCAGATGAGATCCGTGCGAGGGCGCAGTTGAGGCGGCCTCGGCGGATGATTCGTATCCGACTCGACCGAGGCCAACATGGCGAAAGCAAAGCAATCCGTTCGGTCGCCGATTCACACCCATCAATTCTCTCACTCGCAGGGGTAGACAAGGCGCGGGACCACAGACAAACAACGCAAACAAACGAAAGCCATGAGCGGAGCGCCAAGATCATCAGATGCCGAGTCCAGTCAGAGAAAGATCTTCGGCTCTGGATAGTGCAGTTTTGCATCGGTCCATTAGACATAAGAAGATCGCATCTACTGGCTAGCGTAATGCAGACACGGCAGCAGAAAAAACAGATTCCATGGGTTGACTGGCTATCCAACCGGATCCTCCTCTGTAAGTCCCGCCCGCGCATAGACTGGGAAAAGTGCAAAGTAATCGATCTGGTGAAAGAGTATGCAACGCAGCAAAGCCACCTTCAAAGTAGAGAATCAGCATCAACCTTGAGAAAGCACTGCTTTCCACGCGAGGCGGCAAGACTACTCTGTAATTCGCTGGAGACTGCCAATGAGCTGACCACGGTAAGTAGAGCATCAAGCATGTACCGAATAGGAGAAAACTACCGAGCCGCAGGGGACATGAACCTCGCACATCAGTGGTTTGCGCGAAGCTCTGACACGATAAACGCCGCCGAACCCCCGCTCGCATTAGCATTGGCGTTCAGAAAAGAATTGACCAGAGAGTTGGATCCAGCCCAAAGGAAAGAAGACGCCCCTGACTGTACCTTCAAGAGAGCAAAAACAAATCTGTCTGATCGAGAACCCTTGGAGGCCCTAGTCACAATCAGGCGCATGCAGGTAAACGGAGAGCATGAAGCCTCAAGACAGCTGCTTGCAGGAGTGATTAAGGAGAGCAGGTGCCTAGGGCGCAGAAGCTCCTCATCGTTGTGGTCAAGGGCATCCAACGCCCAGCAATGCGCAATGTCAAGATTGAAGATTGAGATCGGCAAGGCAAGAGTACGGCAGAAGCTGCGCGAGGCGAAACCAGAGGCAGCCTTGCGACTGCTGCAAAGAAACCTAAGGGAAGACGGAGAGTCAAACAGCACACCAAACAGAGGGCAGCTTCTCAGCCTGCTAGCGACCGTGTACTTGCTCAGGGGAGACGAGAGAGAAGCAAAAAGGCAGGCGACCATTGCCTGCAAGCACGCAAGAGATAGAGGAAACGTACGCAGAGTCATCAGCAGCATATCGAACATGATGGTCTCAGAGGCGGGTCTAGGCCGCCATGAAAGCGCGCTGGGTTGGGCCGTTGTAGCCACAAACGAGGAGAACGGAACTCGCGGAATAACGAACCGGGCGGTCATGATGATGAACTGCTCAGCGATCGCATCAGACGCCGGCGAACAGGCATTGGGGCGGAAGTACGCGCTCCAGGGCATGCGTCTTGCGAGAGCGGCTGGAATGAAGAGGATCGAAGCATCCTGCAGACACAACCTAGCGAACGCACTATACGGAGCCGGCTCCTACGGCGGGGCAAGGAGGCAGTTTGAGAAGGCGCTTGCTTCCAAGAGTGTTCCAGAGGAACACGCGTTGCGAAAGTCGGCACTGTCTGGTCTGGCCAAGGTCTGCCTACTCACAGGAAAGCATGAGGAGGCGGAGGTTCATCTTCGTGAGTTAAAACACCTGTGGTGGCGGCAAGGGGAGGATGGCCAGCAGTACCTCACCGTCCTCGCTTATGCGACAGGAGGCTACGGAAATCGCAGAACAAAGCGGATCTGCAGAAGAACTGAGGGCTTCGGTGCCAGTGGTCAAGAAATGCGACCGGACCACGGAGATTGTAAGAGTGAAGCGAGTGGGACCGGGACTTCAGACTCGTTAGCTTCAGTGGTTAAGAAGAACATTACGATTCTATGGCG
>SWCD01003425.1_pt1 | contig 12897 bp, 9 predicted proteins | sample 4693011 | NCBI WGS metagenome assembly SWCD01 (sample SAMN10267278, study PRJNA491770) | bioreactor metagenome | isolation source: DHS bioreactor inoculated with marine | place: Japan: Omine Ridge, Nankai Trough | reverse complement strand
CCCCCCCTCAAGTGTCTGCACGCGGTCAAAGCGCAAATGGCCCACGGCCTCCCCCTCCGCTTCGGCCATGATAAGCAGATAGCGCGGATCCTGCAGCGCCCTCAGGAACCAGGAATGATGCTCTTCCCAATGCGTTTCCCGCGGGTTTTCCAGAAGCGATTGGCTCTCGTCTGCTTGACGCCAGTGCCAGACGTCACGGGCATCGGAAGGCCGGGCCGGACGCAGCGTGAGCTGGTCGCAAAAGACGGCTCCCGTCGCTCGTTGTGCCCCCCTGCCGTCGCATATTTCAGCCGCCGCGCTGCTCATGGAGCGGCGCAGCGCATCGTCGTCGAAAAGTCGGGTCACGGCCTCGGAAATGAGATCCGGGTCGGCCTGCGGCAAGACGATCCCTGCGTTTCGCGCAGCCAGCACATCAGCGATTGTGTTCTGATTGGCAGCCGTGGGCAGGACAACGCTTGGCAGCCCGAGACAGCAGCGTTCCCAAGCCGTGGATCCCGCAGCGCCCACAGCTATATCGGCCTCCATCATCAGAGTGGCCATGTCCGTCACCTCGACTTTCAGTTGGATATCGTCTGCAGCAGCAGCCAACTTGCCAAGCTCTGCCCGGGTCGGTGCGGCGGCACCAACAACGGCTGTGATCTCGAAGCCCTTGCCTGTCAGTGCCTGGGCAGTCCGATGTGTGAGGCCGCCGAAATCGGCAAGTCCAAAATTGACCAGCACACGGCGTGCGGCAGAGGGCTGAGCGCGCCGGGCCAGCGCGGTCTCTCTTCGGCGCGCAAAATCCGGGGCCAGTAAAGCGTATTGCGCACCGGTCAGAACCCGTGCGCCGACCGGTATGAAAGCATCGTACTCTTTGCTTTGGCGGCCCTCTGTCTGGTCGAGAAGGATATCGCAATCGTGGACACGGCCAGGCGCGTCATCAAGCGCCCATATCCTGCCTGCCACTGCGCGTAAGGCGGTCTCGGTTTCCGCTTCCAGCCGGTAATCGTCCACCACCGCCACATCGGCGCCCTCAGGCCAGACTTTGAGGATGCCCTCGCACATCTCTGCCGCGGTCCAATTCACAACCCGGGTCGCAAAATCGTATCTTGCCAAGGCTGGTGCGGACTCGGAGGTCTGTTTGGTGACAAGAAACAGAATCTCGCAGCCACGTGCGGCAAAAGCCGTTCCCAGCGCCAGACAGCGCATCACGTGTCCCCCGCCGATCTGTGCCGACGCGGCCGCGATGAATGCGATGCGCAACGGTCGGGTCGTCGGAAAATGGCTCATACAGTCTCTTTATGATGCTGCGAACGATGCAAATGGCGGCAGTTCGAAGTCGGGCGGGCGGTGCTTTTGCCTACGCTTCCTGCCTTGATTATTCACACCAACTCAGCCCATACAAGGGACCAAGTGCGACATCAGGCGATGGTCTATTGAATAAAGGGTTTTAGGTTGAACAACTTTACGGATTCAAACGGAAAATCTTCTTTTCCGGCCTTGAAAGATACGTCTATTCTCATCACCGGCGGCACCGGCTCATTCGGCAAGGCGTTTACCCGCCGGGTCTTGGCGACCAACGATGTCCGCCGGTATGTCGTGTTTTCCCGCGACGAGCTCAAGCAATTTGAAATGCAGCAGGAATTTTCCCTTCAAGAGCATGAAAACATTAGGTTTTTCCTAGGAGACATTCGCGACGGCGACCGCCTTCGGCGGGCCTTGGAGGGGATCGATGTCGTCATTCACGCCGCAGCCCTCAAACAGGTCGTCGCGGCAGAGTACAATCCCTTCGAGTTCATCCGCACGAATGTGATAGGCGCGCAAAATCTCATCGATGCCTGCCTTGATACAGGGGTCAAACAGGTGGTCGCCCTGTCCACTGACAAGGCGGCAGCGCCGATCAACCTGTATGGGGCTACCAAGCTGTGTTCGGACAAGCTGTTCATCGCCGCGAACAACATTCGCGGCAATCGAGACATCCGGTTCAGCGTCGTCCGCTATGGCAACGTGATGGGAAGCAGGGGATCGGTCATTCCTTTCTTCCAGAAATTGCGCCCCACCGGTCGTCTGCCCATTACAGATCCCCGCATGACCCGCTTCAACATCAGTCTGGATGAGGGGGTCGATATGGTCCTTTGGGCCTTGCAGAATGCCCGTGGAGGAGAGGTTCTCGTTCCCAAGATCCCGTCGTATCGTATCACCGACATGGCCGAGGCCATCGGCCCGGAGTGCGATAAGCCGGTGGTCGGTGTGCGGCCCGGTGAAAAAATCCACGAAGAAATGATCACGTCCAGTGACAGCTTCAACACGGTAGACATCGGAGATTACTACGCCATCCTGCCGGATGACTTCGACAAAGCGGCGTATCTGGAAGCCGTGGGTGGCAAACCTGTCAAGGCCGGCTTCTCTTATGACAGCGGCACAAACGAACATTTCCTGACGGTAGAAGAAATCCGGAAGCTGGTTGATCGCCACGTGGTGAACGCCGAATGACGATCCCCTACGGACGGCAGAGCATCAGTGAAGATGATATCGAAGCGGTGATCGACATTCTCCGTTCCGATTTTCTGACGCAGGGCCCTGCTGTTCCCGCGTTTGAACGGCATCTGGCCGAGTATTGCGGGGCCCGGCATGGCGTGGCGGTAAACAGCGCCACCAGTGCCCTGCACATTGCCTGCCTGGCGCTCGGCGTGGGGCCGGGAGATCTGGTCTGGACATCTCCCATCAGCTTCGTGGCAAGCGCGAACTGTGCTCTGTATTGCGGTGCCGATGTGGACTTCGTCGACATCGATGCTGACAGCCGGAACATGGACATGCAGGTCCTGCGCGCGAAACTGAAGAAGGCCGAAGCCGAGGGGCGGCTGCCTCAGGTCGTTATCCCCGTGCATATGTGCGGACAGTCCTGTGATATGAAAACGCTTTCGGACCTGTCGCGCATTTACGGGTTCCGTATCATCGAGGATGCCTCACATGCTGTCGGAGGACGGTATCTTGGCCAACCGGTGGGCAACTGTACGTTCAGCGACATCACCGTGTTCAGCTTTCATCCGGTCAAGATCATAACCAGCGCCGAAGGGGGCATGGCCATCACGAATGAGCCGATGTTGGCGGAAAAAATGGCTCAGCTGCGCTCGCACGGGATTACCCGCGATAAAGAGCAAATGCGATCTTCCTCGCCGGGGGAGTGGTATTACGAGCAGAATTCCCTGGGCTATAACTATCGAATGACCGAACTTCAGGCCGCCTTGGGTCTCAGCCAGGCCGCGCGCCTGGATGAATTCGTCGCCAGACGTCATGAGATCGCCGATCAGTATGACACAGCACTCGCACATCTACCGCTCATTCTGCCCAAGCGCACCGAGGACGCTTATTCCTCTTTGCATCTCTATGTAATCAGGGTCGACAGGACACGGGGCGCTGCAGATCGCGCAACGGTTTTCTCTAGGCTTCGAGCCGACGGCATCGGGGTGCAGGTCCATTATTTTCCCATCCATTTACAGCCCTACTATGCCGACAGGGGATTCAAGGCTGGCCAATTTCCCGCCGCCGAGAAGTACTACGCCGATGCCATAAGCATTCCGATGTATCCAACTCTTGAATGGCCGGAGCAAAAGCGGGTTGTTCAAGCGCTTGAACGCGCCTTGATCCCTTGAGTATCTGCATCATCCCTGCACGCGGAGGCTCAAAGCGCATTCCGCGCAAGAACCTTCGCTCATTTCTCGGCCGACCGATGATCGAATGGTCCATCGATGCGGCGCGGGAAGCAGGAATCTTCTCACGCATTATCGTATCCACTGATGACGCGGAAATTGCCCAGGTCGCCCGCAATGCCGGGGCCGACGTGCCTTTCATGCGCACGTCGGAACTGGCCGATGATCACACACCCACGGTCCCGGTTATTGCCGATGCAGTTACCCGATTGGGTCTTGAGGGCACCACTCCGGTCTGTTGTCTCTATGCCACCGCGCCCTTTGTCCGGCCTCAGGACTTGCTTGCAGGACAGACGCTCCTGTTAGAAACAATGCCGGATTTTGTCGCCACGACCACCACATTTGCCTTTCCTATCCAAAGAGCGCTTGGGAAAGATGATGGCGAATTCCTCTCAATGCTGGATCCCGCTCAATCTCAGCGCCGCTCACAGGATCTGCAGGAGACCTGGCATGACGCGGGCCAGTTTTACTGGGGATACGCCGCCACGTGGATCAGGCCGGACAGCAGGATCTTCGAGGCACGAACACTGGGGCTGTGCCTGCCCCGCCACCGGGTTCAGGACATCGATACCACAGAGGATTGGGCCCGGGCAGAACTACTGATGCAAGTTATGCAAAGGACGCATGCTGATTGAGGTCGCCAGACAATCAGAACGGCAGCCGGTCAAGTCTTGGGCCGGCAGCGAAAATTAATATCATGTAGATTTCGTATCTAATCCAATCGCAAGTCGAGGAATAAATGAAGAAAGCGCTTATTACAGGAATTACAGGTCAGGATGGCTCCTACCTGGCCGAGTTTCTGCTTGAAAAAAATTACGAAGTGCACGGGATCAAACGTAGAGCCTCTCTTTTCAATACGCAGCGCATCGATCACCTCTACCAAGATCCGCACGAGTTGAACCCGAAATTCCAGCTTCATTATGGTGATCTGAGCGATACGTCCAACCTCACTCGAATTCTGGCGGATGTCCGCCCCGACGAGGTCTACAATCTCGGCGCGCAGTCTCACGTGGCGGTCAGCTTCGAATCCCCCGAATATACGGCCGATGTCGACGCGATGGGCACGTTGCGCATTCTTGAAGCTATTCGCCTTCTCGGGCTGGAAAAGACGACTCGGTTCTACCAGGCGTCCACTTCGGAGCTATACGGTCTTGTCCAGGAGACACCTCAAAAGGAAACGACACCATTCTACCCCCGCAGCCCCTACGCTGTGGCGAAGCTCTATGCATATTGGATCACAGTGAATTATCGTGAATCTTACGGCATGTATGCTTGCAACGGAATTCTCTTCAACCACGAGAGTCCCCGTCGTGGCGAAACCTTCGTAACCCGTAAGATAACGCGCGGCCTGGCCAATATCGGGCAAGGCTTGGATGACTGTCTTTATATGGGGAACATCGATGCCAAACGCGACTGGGGTCACGCCAAGGACTATGTCCGGATGCAGTGGATGATGCTTCAGCAGGACGCCCCGGAAGATTTTGTCATCGCGACCGGTCAGCAATATTCAGTGAGGGATTTCATCCTTTGGACAGCCGCAGAGTTGGGCCTGACCCTTGCGTTCGAAGGGGAAGGGGTCTCTGAAATCGCCCGGGTCACGGCGGTGACAGGAGAGGCGGCTCCTGCGGTCAGCCCCGGCGACATCGTCCTTCGTATCGATCCTAGGTATTTCCGCCCCGCCGAGGTGGAGACCCTTCTCGGGGACCCGACCCTGGCTCAGCAGAAGTTGCGCTGGCAGCCGGAAATAACAGCGCGCGAAATGTGCGCGGAGATGGTTGCGACCGATCTCGAGACGGCAAAGCGTCACGCCTTCCTGAAATCCCATGGATACCCCTCCAGCGTCCCGATCGAAAACTGATCCAGAAGGAAGATACCATGTCGGGAATTTTCGTCGCTGGCCATAAGGGAATGGTGGGAAGCGCCATCCTGAGGCAGTTGCAGTCACAGGGACAGAAATGCCTTGTTCAGAGCCGATCTGAGCTTGATCTCTCTGATCAACAGGCGGTCTATGAATTCTTTCAGACCACACGGCCTGAGGCGGTTGTGCTTGCGGCCGCCAAGGTCGGGGGCATCCATGCAAACGACAGCTTCCCGGCCGAGTTCATTCGCGACAACCTTGCCATCGAGTTGAACGTCATCCACGAGGCGTGGCGCGCGGGCACAAAGAAGCTTCTATTCCTGGGGTCATCCTGCATCTACCCGCGGGAAGCGGAACAGCCCATGACGGAAGCAGCCCTGCTGACCGGCCCTCTCGAACCCACCAATGAGCCTTACGCGATCGCCAAGATTGCCGGCATCAAGCTTTGCGAAAGCTACAACCGGCAATACGGGGTGGATTTCAGAAGTGTAATGCCAACCAATCTCTATGGACCAGGTGACAATTTCCACCCGGAGAACAGCCATGTTCTACCCGCTCTTATCCGGCGTTTTCACGAAGCCGCCCGTGACGGACTGGACGAGGTGACCATCTGGGGAAGCGGCAGCCCCCGCCGCGAGTTTCTGCATGTCGACGACATGGCACAGGCATCGCTTTTCGTGATGGATCTGTCGCGCTCTGCCTATGCCAAGCACACGTCTCCAATGCTCAGCCATATTAATGTGGGCAGTGGCACCGATATTTCGATACTGAATCTTGCGGAGATGGTCGCCGAGGTCACCAAGTTCAAAGGCAAGATTTCATGCGACCCGAGCAAACCGGATGGCGCCCCTCGCAAACTGATGGACGTTTCACGACTTTCAAACCTTGGCTGGGCGGCCACGATCGGTCTTCGCGACGGATTGGAGAGTACATATCGCTGGTATCTGGAAAACCATGCGGAAGTTCGCAGCTAACCCATTAGAGTTCTCACGGAGTTTGAAGATTGTCTGATTTTACGGTTCGTCCAGTTCTCCTGTGCGGCGGCTCGGGCACGCGGCTCTGGCCACTTTCCCGAAAGAGTTATCCGAAGCAATTCGTGCCCCTCATGGAAGCCGAAAGCCTGTTTCAGGCGTCCGCCAAACGGCTGTCGGGCCCAGATTTTTCTGCTCCTCTCATCGTGACCGCAGAAGATTTCAGGTTCATCGCAACACAGCAACTGGCCGCGATCGAATGTGCGCCCGCCGCGGTTATGATTGAGCCTGACGGTCGCAATACAGCGCCGGCCATCCTTGCTGCGGCATTGTGGCTGCAAGAACACTCGCCCGAGGAACTCATGCTCGTGGCCCCTTCCGATCATGTCATTTCCGATCCGGAAGCGTTCCGCGCAACCGTCAAGGCGGCCGGTCCGGTTGCCAAATCCGGCAAGATCGTCACGTTCGGCATAGCGCCCACTCATGCGGAAACCGGGTATGGCTATATCGAACATGACGGGGCCACCGAGAAGGGGGGCTCAGCTCAGAAAGTCGTTCGTTTTTGCGAAAAGCCCGATCTCGAACAAGCCGAGGAGATGCTCGCTTCGGGCCGTTTCTATTGGAATTCTGGAATATTCCTCTTCACTGCTTCTGTCATAATCAAAGCCTTCGAGACGCACGCTCCGGAACTGGTGGCAGGCGTCCGCGACGCTGTCAGAGATGCGGAAACAGACCTTGGCTTCACGCGTCTTGCCCCGGCGCCCTGGGCGGACGTGCCAAATGTTTCGATCGATTTCGCGGTCATGGAGCACGCAGAGAACCTCGCCGTGGTGCCCTATCATGCTGGGTGGTCAGATCTGGGAGGATGGGAGGCTGTCTGGCGCGAAGCTGGACCGGATCGCGGGGGTAATGTCGTATCCTCGAATGCCACCGCCCTTTCCTGCGAAGGCAGCCTTTTGCGGTCCGAGGACGAGGGCTTGGAACTTGTCGGGATAGGTCTCAAGGACATTATCGTCGTTGCGATGGGGGATGCGGTTCTGGTTGCCGATCGCAAGAAATCCCAAGAGGTCAAAGAGGCCGTAACCGTCTTAAAGGAGCGGCAGGCAAAACAGGCCGAAAACTTCCTTGTCGACCATCGTCCCTGGGGATGGTTCGAGACCCTCGCTCTTGGCGAACGCTTTCAGGTCAAGCGCATCGTGGTCAAGCCTGGGGGCATCCTGAGCCTGCAAAGTCACCATCATCGATCCGAGCATTGGATCGTCGTGCAAGGCTCTGCCAAGGTCACTATCGGCACTTCGGTTCAGCTCGTGGTGGAAAACCAGTCTGTGTATATCCCCTTAGGAGAGCAGCATCGGCTTGAGAACCCGGGGCGCATTCCCATGGTTTTGATAGAAGTTCAGACGGGCAGCTACCTTGGTGAAGACGACATCATCCGCTATGAGGACGCGTACGCCAGGCAATAATTTCTCTTCTCCCGAAGTGGCCGCGGCAGACCCCTACCCCTGCTTTTTCACCCAGCCCAGAAACGCCGCATCGGGGGCGCGCAGGCGGGGGCGGCCGCTGCGGACCCAGACGCCGCGCCAGCGGGCCTCCAGCGCGTGCACGTCGGCGCCGGGGCGCAGGGCGCGGGCGGCCTCAAGGGTTTCGGCGCGCAGGCTGGGGGGCAGGATGCGCGGGTCCTCGACCACGCCGTCGCGGGGGGTAAATCGGATCAGGTCGCCCGGCTCTTCGTGTATCTCGTAGTCGGGCAGCCGGTCGGCTGTGATCATGTCGCGCAGCATCCGCCGGAACACCCGGCGCGGCGAGGCGCTGCCGGATTTCTTCAGCAAGGTATCCACCGAGACGCGCCAGCTTTCCTGCCGCCCGCAATGTTTGCGCGCCAGCTCATAGACCCGCCGCTCCAGCGGTTTGCGCAGGCGGAAATAATCGCGGTTCAGTGTCAGCACCGATTTCGACAGCACCGCCTGAAACAGCCATTCCGACAGGGTGACGCTGACCGAGATCATGCGCCCGCCGCGGCTGTGACGCTCGATCTCCCAGCTTTCGATCAGGCCGAAGCCGCGGGTGATCTCGCGCCCGCCCGCCGTCAGGTTGGTGGTGATACGGGTGCCGGCCAGACGCTCGAAGGCGTCACGCAGCCGGCGGTAGCCATCGCCCGAGGTCTCGCGGTTGGTGGCCACCAGCAGATCATGGGCCGTCAGCACCACCCGGCGCGACAGGGCGCGCCCGGCATTGAGCGCCCCCATCAGCTGGCTGATGCAATAAATCAGGATGTCCTTGTCGTGGATCGTGGCCAGCCCCTTGACGCTGGGCACCACTTCGATGCGGGCGTCGTTGTGCACATAGCTCAGCACCCGCCGGTCGGGGCGGGTCGCCAGCGAGAACATCGGATGCTCCATGCTGGCCAGATCGTCCTTGGGGATGGCGTCGAAGATATCGCAGACGAAGAAATCCGCGGTGGGGTGGCGGTCGGGCAAAAGCCCCGCGCCGGTAAGTGCCGTCATTGCCTGTCCTCTCGGCCGGGAACGATCTTGCGCCGCCCTCCGGTCTGCCCTGCTGCCTTGGTGCCCCGTTCGGGGTCATGACGAGACCGCGGCCCCCCCCCCCGGATAGATGGCCGGATAGATCACCGGATAGAGGGTCGGGGATTCGTGGTTTCGATGACGGGTAAGGTAAAGTTATCCACAGAGACCGTCCAGCGCCCTGACCCCCCGGACCCGGAAAAATCGTGGCTTCGGAATCGCAGGCGCGTGGTTTCAGAGTCGCCCTATCGTGGGATCGGAATCGCCTGCATCGGATTTTTCCCCGATTCCGCCTTTTATTTCAGCCGCTTCGTGAAACCGCCCTGCGCCCTTAACTATCCTATAACTTGAAAATAACAGAGCGGATGCGTTGACAGCCCTGCCCCCCATGGGTCTGATCGGCATCGGAACCGTCAGGATTTGCTTAGAAAAACGGGTTCTGTCCTCATAATGCTTCCATGTGCGGTGTTTTCGGGTATATTGCTCCAAACGGCGCACATGGACCGGGGTTCCCCAGCAAAGTCGCGCCGCCAAACAGATCCATCAGAGATCTGACAAGGCCCCGAGGATGGCAGAGGATGGCACCCCCCATGAGCGTTCACGACACCCCGCCCCCCTATTTCAACATCGACCCCGACCGCGCCCTGGCCGAGCTTGACGGGCCGGTCACCACCCAAGGGTTCGCCGGCATCGCCACCGCCTGCGCCCGGGGCCGCGAGGATCTGGCAAGCCGCGGTCTGGACGAGGAGGGGCGCAAGCAGTTGCGGCTGTTCTCGACCTGGGAGATCACCAAATATCTGATCCCCGTCGCCACCGCCCATTTCCGCCGGGTGCTCAAAGCCAACCCCAACCTGCCCCAAGGCCGGTCCGAGACCGAGGGCGGCGCCAAGTGGTTCACTCTGGACGAGGTGCTGCGCCTGCGCGGGCATTTCGCCACCGAAGGCTCCAAGGCCAAGGAATACGCCCCCTACCGCCCCAAGGGCCTGCCCGCCAAGATGGTCGCCGTGGCGAACTTCAAGGGCGGGGTCGGCAAGACCTCGACCGCCGCGCATCTGGCCATGTCGGCAGCACTCGATGGCTACCGGGTGCTGGTGATCGATCTGGACAGTCAGGGGTCGATGACCTCGATCTTCGGCGGGCAGGTGGCCGACGAATGGCAGACGGTTTTCCCGCTTCTGGCCCGCCACTACGCCACCCTTCTGCAACGCGACAACCGCGCCCGCATGGACCGGGGCGAGGCCCCCGTGCCCATCGATGACACGCTGGCCGAGGCGCTGAAGGTCCGCGCCCCCGACATCGTGCAAAAGACCCACTGGCCCAACATCGACCTGATCGGCGCCCAGCTGAACCTTTACTGGGCCGAGTTCCAGATCCCCGTCTGGCGCATGCAGGCGCGGGGCTGGAAGCTGTGGGACGCGCTGACCGACACGCTGGAACAGGACGGTCTGCTGGACGCCTATGACCTGATCTTCATCGATACGCCCCCCGCGCTGGGGTATCTGACGATCAACGGGCTGGCGGCGGCGGATATTCTGCTGGTGCCCATGGGCGCCTCGTTTCTCGAGTTCGATTCCACGGGGCGGTTCTTTGACATGCTGCATTCGACCTTCCAGTCGATCGAGGCGGGCGAGAACATGGCCGCCCGCGCCTTGGGCCGCGAGGGGCTGGCGTTCGAATGGGACGCGGTGCGCACTGTGATCACGCGCTACGACGGCGCCCAGCAGGCCGAACTGGCCGCTTTGATGCAGGCCTATCTGGGCCGCACCCTGTCGCCCCACCGGCAGGATTTCACCGCCCTGATCGGTCAGGCCGGCGAGCAGGTCTCGGGCATCTACGAGGCCGACTATCGCGATTTCAACCGCGAGACCTACGTCCGTGGCCGCTCGACCTTCGACGAGACCTATGCCGCCTTCAAACGGCTGCTGCTGGGCATCTGGCGGCGCGAGGAGAAGGAGGCGGCCGAGGGGGCAGGCTCTGAACCCCAAAGCGCCGAGGCCACGGGATGAGGTGCCAAACAGGCTCTTTCCAAGGGCGTTTCGCAGCGCACGCCCGTTCAGGGAATTCTGCACGCGGGGGCGCGATGATAGGGCCCCGCAACCGATGCCACGAGGTGACAGATGGCCAAGCGTAAACGACTGACCCCCGCCCTTTATCCGGCCTCCACCACTGGGGCCGCCACCGAGGGGCCTGTTGCCGGGGCGCCCGAGGTGAAATCCGCTCTGGGCCCCGGATCGCAATCCGGTCCCGAGACTGGAACTGGCCCCTCCTCCGACCCTTCGTTGGGTCACGGCGGGCGCCCTCTGGCCGGGGCCGGGGCGGGTCTGACCGCGCCCCCCATCGCCCGGGTCGCCGGCGAGGCTGCCACCACCGCCGCGCTGCAAGAGGTCACCGAGATGCTCGAGACCGCCCGCTCCGAGGGGCGGCTGATCCTGCGGCTGGATCTGGACAGCGTGCAGGCCGACTATCTGGTCCGCGACCGGATCGAGGGCGATGACGCCGAGTTGGAAAGCCTTGTCGAAAGCCTGCGCGCCCGTGGCCAGCAAACCCCGATCGAGGTGGTGCCCCTTGGCGCAGGCTACGGCCTGATTTCGGGCTGGCGCCGTCTGACCGCCCTGCGCCGGTTGCAGACCCAGACCGGCGAGGCCCGCTTTGCCACGGTGCTGGCCATCCTGCGCACCCCCGAAAGCGCCTCGGACGCCTATGTCGCGATGGTCGAGGAAAACGAGATTCGCGTCGGCCTGTCCTATTTCGAACGCGCCCGCATCGTGGACCGCTCGGTCGCCCAAGGGGTGTTCGACAGCGACACCGCCGCGCTGCGGTCGCTGTTCGCCACCGCCTCGCGGGCCAAACGCTCGAAGATCGGGTCGTTCCTGCCGGTGGTGCGCCTGCTGGAGCCGCATCTGCGCTTTCCCGTGCAGTTGAACGAGCGTGTGGGCCTGCGGCTGTCCAAGGCGCTGGAGGATCCCGGCTTTGCCCATGCCCTGCCGGACAAGCTGACCCGCCACGACCGCCCGGACGCGGAGGCCGAGCGCGCCCTGCTGACCCACCTGCTGGACGCCCGCGAAAAGCCCGCGCCTGCTGCCAAGGTCAAAAGCACCTCCCCTGATAAAGAGCCTGTTTTGCAGGGCGATAAAGGCTCTGCACAAGGGATGGCTGAGAAGAAGGCCCCCGGCGTCACTCTGCGCCCCGGGCTGACGTTCCGGCTTGAAGGGCGGGGGCCGTCGCGGGTCTGCGAGTTGGCCGGCCCGGCGCTGGACGACGAGTTGTTGCGCGATCTGCAAGCTTGGCTCAAGGCTCGCTGACGGTGGGGCAGATGTTTCGCATGCGAAACATCTGCCGCTTGGCGTGGGGGCCGGTCCGCCCTGAATGTTTCGCATGCGAAACATTGGGCCGTTCCTAAGCCGGTCGGTATTCCGCATACCCAAGCGCCCGCATCCGTTTGGGGCGGACGCCCGTCAGGACCAGCCCGCCCGTGAATTCGCCGGTGAATTCGCCCGTGAATTTACCCCTGTCTCTGCCCGTCATCCGTGCTGCCCCTGTCGCCGCCCCAAAATGGCCCCGCCGGTGGCGCCACAACTGGCGCAGGGCGCGCTGCAGCACCGGGGTTTGCGTGCGGTCCCACGCCACGGCATGGACCACCGCATCGGCCATCGGCACCAGAAGCGGGGTCAGCGGCCCGGTCAGCACCGGCGGGGCCGCCAGCACCACCAGATCATAACGTCCGCGCGCCTCCTCCAGCAGAGCCGTCCAGGGGTGGATGCCAGCCTCGGCGCGACCGCCCAGCACCTCTATTTGGTCCAGATGCGGCCTGAGGGTCGCGCCGGTCCACTCGGGGGCATCCGTGGTGCCGGGGGGGG
>SWCD01004936.1_pt1 | contig 12903 bp, 9 predicted proteins | sample 4693011 | NCBI WGS metagenome assembly SWCD01 (sample SAMN10267278, study PRJNA491770) | bioreactor metagenome | isolation source: DHS bioreactor inoculated with marine | place: Japan: Omine Ridge, Nankai Trough | reverse complement strand
GTGGGGTGCCGCGTTTGAACCCGAAGGAGATGACGTCGACCCGTAGCCGCCGCTTCTCCTCTGGACCTTCGAAGGCCTCGACAACCTTGTCGCGCAACTCGTGAACATTGAGGTCCGTCGTGTCGATTATCACGTCGGCGAGACCCCGTATCTCCTCGAACGCGATGCGTTCCGCGGCGATTCGTTCGGCAAGAGTGCCTTCTGCGATGGGATGACTGCGTCGAGTCTCTTCGAATCGACGCTCGAGAGCTGCGTCGTCGGCATCCATGAACAGGACGGTCGTTCGCACGCTTCGTTGCAGCAGACTGTGCAGCGCCGCCTCGAGAGCCTCGAAGGTGACGCCGCCCCTGGTGTCCACGACGACCGCGACCCGTTCCCGCCTGCCCTCGGGCACCCCGATCTGGTCAACCAGGAACTTGATCATTTCGGCGGGAAGGTTGTCGACCACGAAGTACCCGAGGTCCTCCATCACGTTGGCGGCCTGGGAACGGCCGGCTCCCGACATCCCGGTGATGATCACCGCTCTCGATTGGCTCACTATCGACTCCCTCCACCTTGTAAGGCGGTGACCAATTCGCCGGCAACAGATTCCGGCACGACCTCAGCGATCTCCTCGAAGGTAGCGTCGCGCAACCGCCGCAGCGACCCAAACCGGCGCAGCAGCTGCCGCTTGCGTTTCGGGCCCACGCCCGGGACGGAGTCCAGAATGGAGTCAACCATACGCTTGCCGCGTAGCTTGCGATGGTATGTGATCGCAAAGCGATGTGCTTCATCACGGACACTCTGGATCAGATAGAGAGCATCCTCACCCCGGGGAATCAGCAACGGCGTGTCGGCGTCGGGCAGGTAAACCTCCTCGAGGCGCTTGGCGAGACCGGCAACGGGTATGTCGAGACCGAAGTGATCGAGAACCTTCACGGCCCGCCCGAGCTGGCCGGCTCCGCCATCGATGACCACCAGAGACGGCGGATAGGCGAACTTGCCCCGCTCCTCCACCGGACGCTCCATGTCGGCGACATACGCCCCGAAACGGCGGCGCAGCACCTCTTCCATTGCGGCAAAGTCGTCCTGACCGGTCAAGGTCTTGATCTTGAAGCGGCGGTACTCCGACTTCTTGGGAAGTCCGTCTTCGAACACGACCATCGAGGCAACCGTGTCGGTGCCCTGGATGGTCGAGATGTCGTAGCACTCGATGCGGAGCGGCGCGTTCTCCATGCCCAGGTGCTCCTGCAAGCTGCGCAGTGCCTTGGCCCGGGCATTGTGATCCGAGGCCCGCTTCATTCGGTGCTTGGCGAATTCCTCGCGGGCATTGGCGTGTGCGGTCTCGAGGAGACGGCGTTTTGCCCCGCGCCGCGGGACTCTGAGTTCGACCGCAGACTCGCGTCTGGTGCTCAACCACTTCGCCCACAGATCGGCATCGTCCGGTAGCTCGGGAACCACTATCAGCCTTGGTGGCGTGTCACCACCATAGGTTTGGCGGAGGACGATGCCGATGAGTTCTGCCGATGTCACATCCTCGACCTTGTCGAGAACACTGGTCCTCCGCCCGGTCAGCCGGCCCCGAGTCACGTTGAAGACAACGACCGCAGCCTCGAGGTCATCTTCCTCGACTGCGATGAGATCGAATGTGTCCGGTCGACTCGAGACCAGTTCCTGTCGTTGCAGCGCCTTCTCGACCGACGCCATCTGGTCACGAATCCGGGCCGCATGCTCATACTCAAGCCGGTCGGCAGCATCCTGCATCTCGTTCCGAAGCTGCGAGATCAGGTCGGACCGATCCCCGTCTAGAAAGGCAGCGAGGCCGTCCACATCCGCCAGATAATCCTCCGGGGATACCTCGCCGACACACGGACCGGAACAGCGCTCGATGTGGAACAGCAGGCAGGGTCGACCCAACGACTGGTGGCTCTTGAACTTGGTGTCGGTACAGGATCGGACCGGAAACGTGCGCAGCAGAAGGTCGCGGGTCTGTCGGATTGCATAGGCGTGGGCGTACGGCCCGAAGTACTGAACACCCTTGCGGCGCTTGCCCCGCATCACCATGATCCGCGGCCACTCCTGGTAGCGGGTCAGGGCCAAATAGGGGAAGCTCTTGTCATCGCGAAGCTTGATGTTGAAGCGAGGTTGATGCTTCTGGACAAGCGTGTACTCGAGCATCAACGCGTCAACTTCGGATTCGGTGACGATCCAGTCGACAGTCGCAGCTTCGGTGACCATGCGACGGGTCCGAGCCAGGAGTTGATTGCCGAAGTAGTTGGCCAGACGCTTGCGCAGCGATTTGGCTTTGCCGATGTAGAGGACGCGACCATCGGGTCCCTGGAAAAGGTAGACCCCCGGGCCATCCGGGATTGTTGAAGCGGGCGGCCGTCGCATCATACGATGCCAAATCGTCGCATCACGAGATGCCTAGTCGTTGCATCATCTGATGCTACGCCGTGACGGTGCCATCGGCACCTTCATTGGAGTTCACAGTTCCGGTGAACTCCTCTAGCCGGGTTCGCTAGGAAGCCACTGCCAGGGATAGGCGTCGGCTGGCTTCGAGGATGTGATCCACGCTTCCTGCCTCATTGATATCGACGGATGCGTGCTCGCGGACCTGATGCAGATCTTCGACCGTCATCCACTCGGGGGGTGTCTCATATACATCGAGTTCGGGCAGTTCGGCCACGACCTCGTCGGCGGTCTCGGCCTTGACAAATGCCCAGGCTGCACCGCTGCCGTATTCGTACGCTACGTAGAAACCGTCCATGCGTCCTCCGTTGGTCAACACCACGTCATCGGCGCAACGGGCGACCACCTTGAGTGTTCATCCAACGCACTCCGAGTAGTCGTGGCATTTGCTCCTGACCAACATATCCAGGTTCGGTTGCTAACGCGGCCTTACTGAATCCGGTCTCGACTATTTCATCGAGCATCCACCCCGCGGCGGCGGCCGCATTCAGGATGTCGGCAAGCGGTCGGTGATAGAAGGTGACCTCGGCACCGGTTGTGGCCATCGCAGAGCTGGCTTGCTCGAAGTAGCTTCCCCAGCGCCACAGCACCTCACCGTCGGTCGGGTCCAGAATCGGTCCGGCCCCAGCGGCGGTGAACGCCGGATGGTTCATCACCAGCACAAGAGACCCGCCGCGGCGAACGGCATTGGCTGCAGCGGCGAAGACCTCGAGGCTGGGCAGGTGCTCGAGAACCAGGACCATGTAGGCCAGATCGATCGAACCGGGACGGAGCCAGTTCAAGTTCGGAAGCGCACAGCGGACAACTGGACCGGCCGCACCCGCCAGATCGAGCAGGTCGGGCGATACATCGCACCCGACAACACGGCCGGCCAGGGTCTTCATCACCTGACCCTCACCACACCCAAGGTCCACCGCGATGCCGTCGACTTCGTCAGGGAGGAGACGGCCAAACAGTGGCAGCACATCGAGCCCGTAGATCGGATCGTCCCGGATCTCGTCAAGCCACCATGCCGCATGTCCGGCCCACTCGTTCTCATGGGTTTTGCTCACGACGTCTCGCTACGAAGATGTTGAATATCGCCAGTTTCGGCGCATCGGCGCCGACAAATACTCTCGCAGGGAAGAGCCTCCACGGCGACTCTTCACCACCCTTCTACGCAGGCAGCAGCTCCCTGAGGAACTTGCCCGTGTATGACTCCGGGACCTGCACGATGTCTTCCGGGGTACCGACAGCCACGATCCGACCACCGTCCTCACCACCTTCCGGACCAAGATCTATGACCCAGTCGGCCGTCTTGATCACATCGAGGTTGTGCTCGATCACGACGACCGTGTTGCCCGCGTCCACCAGGCGATGAAGCACACCAAGCAACTTGCGCACATCCTCGAAGTGCAGACCAGTGGTCGGCTCATCGAGCACGTAGAAGGTGCGGCCGGTCGAGCGCTTGCCGAGTTCCGAAGCGAGCTTGACTCGCTGCGCCTCACCACCGGACAGCGTCGGCGCAGGCTGACCGAGAGTGATGTAACCCAGGCCTACGTCAAAGAGGGTCTCCAGCACCCGGGCAATCCTGGGTTGGTTCTCGAAGAAGTGCAGCGCGGCTTCAACCGACATATCGAGCACATCTGCGATCGAGTGCCCCTTGAATGCGATCTGTAGCGTCTCCCGGTTGTAGCGGCGCCCCTTGCACACCTCACACGGGATGTACACATCCGGGAGGAAGTGCATCTCGATGCGGATGGTGCCATCGCCCTTGCAGGTCTCACACCGACCGCCGGACACATTGAACGAGAAACGCCCGGGCTTGTAGCCGCGCATCCTGGCGTCCGATGTGGCTGCAAACAACTCTCGAATCCGGTCGAACACCTTTGTGTAAGTGGCAGCGTTGGAGCGAGGAGTTCGCCCGATCGGCGACTGATCGATGTTGATGATCTTGTCGATCTGGTCGATGCCGCGCAGAGCCCGATGCCGGCCCGGGAGCTTGTGAGAGCCGTGGAGCTCGTGGTGCAATCCCTTGGACAGGATCTCCTGGACCAACGACGATTTCCCGCTGCCGGAGACGCCGGTGACAACGGTCAGCTTGCCGAGCGGGAACTCGGCGGTTACGTCGGCCAGATTGTTCTCGGCCGCTCCCTCAATGGTGATCACTCCCCCGCTCCCGATCCTGCGCACCTCAGGAACGACGATCGAACGACGACCTGCGAGATAATCACCGGTGAGCGACTGCGCCGACTTCGTTATCGCCTCGAGGTCGCCCGCGGCGACGATCTTGCCGCCGTGAGCACCAGCGCCGGGGCCGATGTCGACAATGTGATCGGCAACACGAATCGTCTCCTCGTCGTGCTCGACCACGATCAATGTGTTGCCCAGGTCACGAAGCCGCAGCAGCGTCTCGATGAGCCGCTGATTGTCTCGCTGATGAAGGCCAATCGAGGGCTCATCGAGGATATAGAGCACCCCAACCAGGCCTGAGCCGATCTGGGTGGCCAACCGAATTCGTTGGGCCTCTCCCCCGGCGAGTGTGGCTGCCGACCGCATCAGCGTCAGATAGTCGAGGCCGACGTCGACCAGGAACGACAACCGAGCTTTGATCTCCTTGACGACGAGGCGCGCAATCTGCATGTCGCGTTCGCTGATCTCCATACCCTCGAGCCAATCGACCGCACGACGCAGCGACATACTGGAGATCTCGAAGATGCTCCTCCCCGAGACCGTCACCGCCAGCGAGATCGGGTTGAGCCTCCCTCCGCCGCACGCACCACAGGGAACCTCGCGCATGAATTGGATGTACTGCTCCCGGACTCCCTCCGACTCGGTCTCGCGATAGCGACGCTCGAGCCACGGGACGATGCCCTCGTATGCAGTCTCGTAGTGCCGTCGCGAGCCGAACCTGTTGCGGTAGGTGACTGTGTAGGGCTGATCGCCCGTCCCGGTGATCAATAGCTCCTGGTGGGCGACGGGCAGAGTGCGGAACGGGGCGTCCATGTCGATCTCGTGCTCGTCGGCGACCGCCGCCAGGAGTTTTTGCATGTACCCCATGCGGTGCTTGCCCGCCCAGGGCGCGATTGCCCCTTCGGCGAGGCTCTTGTCTCGCTGCGGGATGGCGAGCTCTGCGTCGACCTGGAACCGGGTACCGATCCCGCTGCACTCCGGACACGCACCGTACGGGCTATTGAACGAGAAATTGCGGGGCTGGAGCTCCTCGAAAGACAACCCACACTCAGGACAGGCAAAATGCTGGCTGAAAGTCAAGGTCGGGCCTTCGACTACATCGATGAACGCCACGCCCTCGGCAAGAGACAGAGCCGTCTCCAGCGACTCGGTGAGGCGTTGCTCAATGCCGTCCTTCCGCACCAGCCGGTCAACGACCACCTCGATGGTGTGCTGGAAGTAGCGATCGAGCTTGATGTCGTCGGTCAGTTCGTAGATCTCACCGTCGATCCGAGCGCGACTGAAGCCATCCTTGCGAAGGTCTGCCAGGAGTGCTTCGTATTCGCCCTTGCGGCCTTGGACTACAGGAGCAAGTACCTGGAACCGGGTGCCGGCCTCGAGATCGAGAATCTGATCGACTATCTGTTGCGGTGTCTGCCTGGCAACCACAGAACCGTCGTTCGGACAGTGCGGTATCCCAATCCTGGCAAACAGCAGCCGCAGATAGTCGTGAATCTCCGTGACGGTCCCTACCGTCGATCTCGGATTGCGGCTGGCCGTCTTCTGATCGATGCTGATTGCGGGTGAAAGACCTTCGATGAAGTCGACATCGGGCTTGTCCATCTGGCCGAGAAACTGACGGGCATACGCCGACAGGCTTTCAACGTAGCGGCGCTGGCCCTCGGCATAGATGGTGTCGAACGCCAAAGATGACTTCCCCGAGCCGGACAATCCGGTAAACACAATGAGTTCATCGCGCGGCAGCTCGAGATCGACGTCGGCGAGATTGTGCTCGCGCGCACCCTTAACGATGATCTTGTCACTTCCCACAGTGTGTGCCGTCCTCCGCCTCTGTCCACGGCCGTTGGCGATTGTAGTTAGAGGGTGTGACAAGAAACGGCGGGCCGTTCAGGCCCCGAGCGGCGGAGTCATCGACCTCGTGGCCCGGACACTCCAGACAAGGAAACCGGCGACCGCTATCACCGCCATGGGACCAAGCGGCGACCATCCCAACCAGGAGCCTGTTGTCTGCAGCCAGGACATTGCGACACAGACGGTCACTACCCGCATGGCCTTGGTCCCCAGGCTGGGCAACATCGCGACCAGGGCCAGAAGCAACAACCCGGCGTCGTAGAAAAGCGTTTGCGGAGCCACAACCACAACGGCTGCCGCCAGCAATGCCCAGCGAGTCAGCGCCTCGTGCCGCGGAACGCGCCACCAGAAGTACGCCACGATGGCTCCGACGACGAGGGCCAGGCTGTAGCCGATACCGGCAGCAACGCCCGAGCCGGCTCCCAGGGCATTCTCGAGAAAGCCCGGCAGAGAGATGAAATTCGCCCCGTTCGCCGTTGCGTTGATGTTGCTGAACTGTCGAGCCTGACTCCACCACTCGCTCAACCAGGCGCCCCCCATGAGCAGACTCGACAGCGCCAACAGCGTGGCCGCCCCGGCCGACCAGCCGCCGAGCATCCGCCACCGTCGTGCCACCAAGAGCAGAGGCAGCACAACCGCGCCAAACTGTGGCTTGAAGAGCAGAAGCGCTGCCGCGAGGCCCGCAAGGAAGGGCCGATCGTCGTGGTCGAGCCGCGCTGCCGTTGCGATCAACAACAGCGCCAAAGTCGTGTTCTGGCCACCGACAACCGACCTGAGCACGGGCTGAAACGCAAGGGCGGCGACGACAATGGCCGCAACGGGCAGCCCGAAGCGTTGCAGCCACGGCCGGACCATCCAGACGGCGCCGGCGAGAGCGACCGTCATCAGCAGCGTGTGCACCAGGAACGACCACTGGTACGGGATTGCGGCGAGCAGCCCATAGCCGCCGCCGACGAACGGTGGGTAAGAGAAGTAGAGGTAGGCGCCTTCATCGTCGATCAGCCCTGCCTGTTCCAACTGCTGTCGTTCCGGCGAATACAGCTCATCCCAATCACCGTCGTTGGTGATCGACCCTGCTCCGTAGAAAGCCGGATAGTCCCCGCCGAGGCGACTCTCGGGGTCGTCCGCGTCGTAGACGAGTGCGGCAAACAGCATCGCCGCAGCCAGTGTGAGCAGGATCGCCAGCGGGTATACCTTCAGCCGCCACGCGGCTCGTTCTGTCGTTGCCGATTCCACGAGCAGACGATAACCGGCGGCGCCGGGGAACCGCCTCACCGCGGTCGCCGAGTTCGGCAGCCGGAACCAGAACCCCCCATCCCCGGCTGGACCACCAGTCCGGTACCGGTGCGACCCTGCGAGCTAGCGAGCGGCCTCGGTTACTTCGCGAAGTTCCCGCTTCATCTCGTTGATCTCGTCACGAAGACGAGCGGCATACTCGAAGCGCAGCTCGGTCGCTGCCTCGTGCATCTCCTCTTCGAGACTCTGAATGAGGCGACGCAGATCGGATGTTCCGAGATCGAGCGGCGCCCGGTCCCGGCTCTCGCGAACCCGCCGGTCGGCAGATGGAGCATCCGAGCTCTGAACCAGGGCAAGAATGTCGGTGACCTTCTTCCGGATCGTTTGGGGATCGATCCCGTGGGTCTCATTGAACTCCATCTGGAGACGGCGCCGACGATTCGTTTCGCTTATGGCCCACTGCATCGAGTCCGTGACCTTGTCGGCGTACATGATGACCTGCCCCTCGACGTTCCTGGCGGCACGGCCGATCGTCTGCACGAGAGAGGTCTGCGAGCGAAGGAACCCCTCCTTATCGGCGTCGAGGATGGCAACAAGGGCCACCTCGGGCAGGTCCAAGCCTTCGCGCAGCAGGTTCACGCCGACGAGAACGTCGTACTCCCCCATCCGCAGCTCGCTGAGAATCTGTACCCGCTCCAAAGTGTCGATGTCCGAATGCAGGTATCTCGACTTGACCCCGAGCTCCAGCAGGTAGTCGGTCAGATCTTCGGACATCTTCTTCGTCAACGTGGTCACCAGGACTCGCTGATCCTTCTCGGCCCGGACCTGGATCTCCTCGATCAGGTCATCGATCTGCCCCTTGGTGGGTCGGACGATCACCTCGGGGTCGACGAGACCGGTCGGGCGAATGACCTGTTCGACGACCTGTGCGGAGATATCGAGCTCCCAGCGGCCCGGTGTCGCCGAGAGAAGCACGCATTGATTCGTTCGCTCGAACCATTCCTCGAACGTGATGGGTCTGTTGTCCATCGCCGAGGGGAGACGGAAGCCGTGGCCAACGAGGACCTCCTTCCTGCTCCGGTCTCCGGCGTACTGACCGTGGATTTGCGGGATGGTGACGTGGCTCTCGTCGATGACCGTCATGTAGTTGTCGGGGAAGTAATCGAGCAGGGTGTACGGCGGGCTACCCGCTTCGCGCCCATCCAGGTGGCGGGAGTAGTTCTCGATACCCGCACAGGTCCCGATCTCGCGCATCATCTCCATGTCGTAGGAGGTGCGCATCCGCAGCCTCTGCGCCTCGAGAAGCTTCCCCTGTTTCTCGAGCTCCTGCAGACGCTCGTGCAACTCGATCTCGATATCGCCTACGGCGCGGAGCATCCGCTCCTGACCGGCCACGTAATGTGTCGCCGGGTACACCATCACTTCGCGTAGCTCCTCGAGTATCTCGCCCGTGATCGGATTCATCCGCAAGATCCGGTCGATCTCATCGCCGAAGTACTCGACCCGGTAGATGGTCTCCTCGTAGGCGGGGAAGACCTCCAGAGTGTCGCCCTTGAGGCGGAACTTGCCCCGCACCAGGTTGACCTCATTGCGCTCGTACTGGATGTCGACCAAGCGGCGCACCGCATCGCCCAACGGATACTCGACGCCGCGGATGAGCCGCAACAATCTTCCTTCGTATTGCTCGGGCGAACCCAGCCCATAGATCGCGGAGACAGAGGCGACGATGATCACGTCTTCGCGAGTCAGCAGCGCCGCAGTCGCCGCATGCCGCAGCCGATCGATCTCATCGTTCATCGTCGACTCCTTCTCTATGTAGGTGTCGGTCTGTGCGATGTACGCCTCGGGTTGGTAGTAGTCGTAATAGCTGACGAAGTACTCGACCTTGTTCTCGGGGAAGAACTCGCGGAACTCATTCGCCAGCTGAGCGGCAAGAGCCTTGTTCGGAGCAAGGACGAGGGTGGGTCTCTGCACCTGTTCGATCAACCAGGCCACCGTTGCCGACTTGCCCGAGCCGGTAATCCCCATCAGCGTCTGGAAGTCATCACCGCGCTCGATACCGGCTGCAAGTTGTGCGATCGCCTCGGGCTGATCACCGGCCGGGTTGTAGTCACTGTGAACCTTGAAAGGACGCATAGCGGCAGCGTACTCGGCGTATGTGACACGAAAACGCAGGTGTCCTCAGCCCGCCCCGCCCTGTCGTGCTTTGAGACTGGCCCATACCCGTTTGGCTGCGGCGGCGAGCTCGGCAACACTCCCGCTGTTGTCGAGGGTCACATCGCCGGCGAGCGCCCATTCCGACTCATCGGGCTGATTGGCCATACGCGCCGCCACATCCTCCTCAGTCATTCCCCGCCGCACCGCTCGCTGAAGACGCAGCCGTTCCGGAGCCACCACCACGATACGCGGCCAGCCGAGCCCCGCCGGGTCACTTGCCAGCGGCAGTTCCACCGCGACGTCGCGATCCCCGGCCTCGCCTACGCGCCTCTCGATCTCCGCCGCGATTAGCGGATGCGAAATTGACTCGAGCGCAGCCAGTTCCTCCTCGTCGTTGAACACGATTGCCGCAAGCTTGCCGCGATCGATCCTGCCGTCGACGACGACCGCGGGCCAGCGCTGGGTGACACGCCGGAACGCCGCACCGTTCGGCTCCAGAATCTGATGACCGATACGGTCGGCTTCGATGACGACGACGCCCTCGGCTTCCAACGTGCGCAGCACAGTCGACTTGCCACTGCCGATGCCGCCGCTGACGAGCACTCGGAGCGGTGCACTATTGCCATCGGGTCTCATGGGCCGGACTGTACCCTGTGACGATGCTCACGGTTCGCGACCCCTGGGAACAACGGCTCGACTGGCTGCTCAGCGCGGTGCTGTGGGCTTCGCTGACCGTATCCATCATCGTCAGCACGATGTTGAGCGGGGCCACAGCCACCGTCGGCGTCTCTGCGCTTCTCTCGGGGGCATGGGTCGTGACGATGCAGGCCGTTTCCCGTCGGCAACGCAACTCAGAGCAGTGGGGCGAGCTCCTCGCCGTGCTGGGGGTTGTCGTATCGCTGGTGGCCATGGCATTGACCGGAGGCGCCGATTCCGTTTACGTCATCTTCCTCGCCGGCGCACCGTTGTTTGCGGCCAGCTTCCTCAGTGCCCGCATCGCCTACGAGACAGGTGCGCTATCAATTGCCGGGCTATTCGTTGTGGCGCGGGCCCTCGATCAACCGCTGCTCGACCCATCAACGTTCCGGTCGGCGTTCCTCTACGGCCTAATCGTGATCGCCTTCACCCAGGTGCGCCGAATCCTCATCGAGGCACAAGAACGCAGCGTCGAGCTCCTCGCTGCGTCCGCTCGCGTCGAGAGAATCCAGAGCGCCCACACTTTGCTGACGAGCCTCTCCGAGCTCGCCAACACACAGGAACTCAACCCGGTCACTATCGGCACAGTCGCCCTTCGCGACCTTTCGACGTCGGTTCCATTCGCCGCCGGACGGGTGAGCATCATTCGGGATGATGGCGACCAGGTGGTTGTAGCCACAAGCGGGGACCTCGCCCGGGATGACGAACCCCAGCTTTACCCGATCGAGGTGAGAAGGCACAGCCTCGGGTTGATGGAGCTCTGGCCCGAGGAGAGAGCGGATCTCCGGGCCTATCTGCCCGCCATCCAGCCGATCGTTCGTCAGCTGGGATTGGCGTTCGACAACGTGGCCATCGTGCAACGGATTGCCCACCGCACGGTTTACGAGGAGCGGGTTCGCCTCGCCCGAGAGCTACATGACAACATCGGCCCGGGATTGGCATCCCTCGGGCTTCGCCTCGACATGCTCATCTATCAGGCCACGGACGATCCCGATCTGGTGCGCCATCTGGAAGGTACGCGCGAAGCGGTCACCGCACTCGTCGAAGAGGTCCGCACCACCGTCAGCGACCTTCGCCATGACAATGTGGCATCCATAGTCGAGCAGGCACACGAGATCGCGGCTGCCAGCGCCGGTAGCGGACCTGAAATCAATATCTCGATCAGGGAGCATCGACCGCCCCGACCCGCCGTTGCGGTCGAGCTCAGGGCAATACTGACCGAGGCCGTCCGCAACGCCGTCGAGCATTCCGGGGCTACGCGGCTCGACATCGAGGGCGAGGTCGACCGCGATCGGGGCCGGATCACCGTGGCCGACAATGGTCAGGGTTTCGACCCCAGCGAGCTGCCGACCGGCCACTACGGAGTGTTGGGAATGAGGGAGCGAGCGACAGAGATCGGCGGCACTCTCACGATCGACTCGACCGGCATCGGCGGAAGCCGGGTTACCATCGCATGGGAGGCTGATTGAGTTGACCATCAAGATTGTTATCGCCGACGACCACACGATGATGCGCGAAGGGCTGTCGCAGGCCCTGGACAGCATCCCCGATATCGAGGTCATCGCCAGCGCAGCCGACGGGCGCGAGTTGCTCGAAACGCTTGCCGAGCTGACGCCGGACGTCATCCTCGTCGACATCGAGATGCCGCGACTCAGCGGCATCGGGGCCCTTCGCCAACTCGAAGGCGACCCGCTGGCGATTGTCGTCACCATGCATGCCGACGATGAGCAACGTCGCAAAGCTGCAGCCGCCGGGGCGAAAGGATTCCTTTCCAAGTCTGCGCCTCTTCCCGACCTGGCGGCGGCGATACGTGCCGTGGCCGCCGGGGAGACCATTACAGATGCCGCGGAGACGCCGGCCATCCTCGACCAGCATCGTCAGCCGATTCTCGACGAGGGTGCGGCGGCCCTCACGGCACGAGAGCGCGAGTTGCTCAAGCTGCTCGCCTCGGGGGTGAGCGGTACGGAGGACCTCGCCGACCAGCTCTACATCTCACAGAAGACCGTGAAGAACCACCTCGCCAGCATCTACGAAAAACTCGCCATTACCGATCGCGCCCAGGCAGTCGTCGAGGCGATTCGATTGGGCATGCATCGCTGACGTTGACCACACAGGGTCGCTAGACCCATTGCTCTCCGTGGTTTTTTTGATTATGGTCGCCGCCTCAACTACTTGCCGAGGAGGTAAGAGAATGCTCCAGCTATGGACTGCAATCCAGACCCGTTTCAACAATGAAGAGGGCGCCTCGCTCGTCGAGTACGCACTCTTGGTAGCACTCATCGCAATCGTCGCGCTGCTCGCCATCACCGCCGTCGGTGAATCGGTCTCCAGCAACTTCGA
>SWCD01012524.1_pt1 | contig 12904 bp, 12 predicted proteins | sample 4693011 | NCBI WGS metagenome assembly SWCD01 (sample SAMN10267278, study PRJNA491770) | bioreactor metagenome | isolation source: DHS bioreactor inoculated with marine | place: Japan: Omine Ridge, Nankai Trough | reverse complement strand
GCCATCTGGGTGATATTCCAGGGCGACATCAATGCGGTTTTGAGGTTTGAGATCGGGCGGGGGGAGGCGATCTTTTTCGTGGGGTGTGCCGCCCATGCAGCTTACGCGCCGCTGGTTCGCAAGTTCAACAAGGGCGAACCGGTACTGCACTTCACACTTTATACCCTCATCGCATCGACCGTGTGGATCGGCGCCATCGGGGCATCTGATATCGTGTCGACAGACTGGATGATACTGCCCGTCATCGTCTGGCTGGCGGTCGCCTATCTGTCGGTGTTCGCGACGGCGGGTACATTTTTCCTGATCCAGTTTGCCTCGCTGCGCCTGCCGGCATCAAAGGTACTGTCCTATACCTATTTCACACCTGCCTTTGTCATCCTGATTGAAGGCAGTATCGGACATGGTTGGGTTGGCCCGTCAATTCTTGCCGGAGCGCTGGTGACGGCGGCGGCGATGCTGGTCATGGCCCTCGCACCGGATCAGTGAACTGAAAATCAGGGCTTCAACCCGTCCAGGAACAGTTTTTCGAGATAGCGGGCCGCGTCCTCAAAACGGCCTTCGCCAGCCTTGCCCGGGTCCAGAATTGCGCGCACCTGCACGTCAAAATCGGCATAATGCTGCGTGGTAGCCCAGATCGAGAAAATGAGATGGTGGGGATCGCACCTGGCAAGCTTGCCGTCCTTCATCCATTTGCGCATGATCCTGGCTTTTTCGTCCACCAGTGACTTCAGATCATTCATTTCTTCCTGGATGTGGGGTGCACCGCGCAATATCTCGTTGGCAAACAGGCGGCTTTCGCGCGGGTAATCACGGGCCATTTCAAGTTTGCGCCTGATATAGGAGCGGATCTCCGACATGGGATCTCCATCAGCCTGCATTTCCCGCAATGGATCAAGCCAGGTATCCAGCAGTCGTCCGATCAGCAGCCGGTGGATCGCTTCCTTGGTGCGGAAATAATACAACAGGTTCGGCTTCGACATATCAGCTGCCCTGGCGATCTGGTCAATGGTCGTACCGCGAAACCCGTGTACCGAAAATACATCGAGAGCAGCATCGAGGATGCGGTCTTCCTTCTCGCGCTGGATGCGGGTGCGTTTGCGGGTCTCTGCAGCTCTGGGTCTGGCCAAACGATGGGTCTCCTGCGGGCTGGTTTTGGGTCAGCTTACAGCCTGCTGGCTGAATTTTACATCTTGAGAGTCAAACTGAAACCTGTAACCTTTACCAAATGATCAAATTTTTCACTTTTGCACGGGAAACCAAATGACTGCACCTGGCGAGAACCTGCGTATAAATGGCGAACGGCTTTGGGATTCCATTCATGAGATGGCGAAAATCGGCCCAGGCATCGCCGGTGGATCCAACCGCCAGACGGTGACCGATGAAGACGCCGAGGGCCGCAGACTGTTTCAGCGCTGGTGCGAAGACGCCGGCTGCACCATGGCAGTCGACCAGATGGGCACCATGTTCATGCGGCGCGAGGGAACCGACCCTGAAGCCTTGCCGGTCTATGTCGGATCGCATCTGGATACACAACCCACCGGTGGCCGTTATGACGGGGTTCTGGGGGTCCTGGCCGGGCTCGAAATAGTGCGAACCCTGAACGATCTCAACATCAAGACAAAGCACCCGATTATCGTGACCAACTGGACCAATGAGGAAGGTGCCCGCTACGCACCGCCGATGCTGGCGTCAGGCGTGTTTGCAGGCGTGCACAAGCAGGACTGGGCATATGGAATTGAAGATTCCGAAGGCAAGAAGTTCGGCGAAGAACTGGAACGCATCGGCTGGCGTGGCGAAGAAGAGGTCGGTGCCCGCAAGATGAAAGCATTCTTCGAACTGCACATCGAACAGGGACCGATCCTGGAAGCCGAAGGCGTTGATATCGGCGTGGTAACCCATGGCCAGGGCCTGTCGTGGACCCAGTTGACCGTGCTTGGCAAGGACTCCCATACCGGCTCGACGCCGATGCCGCTGCGCAAGAATGCCGGGCTGGGCATGGCGCGCATTCTTGAACTGGTTGAAGAGATCGCCTGGTCGCACAAGCCCAATGCGGTGGGCGCTGCCGGTCATATAGAAATCTATCCCAACTCCAGGAACGTCATTCCCGGCAAGGCGGTGTTCACCGTTGACTTTCGTTCACCCGATCTTGCCGTGATCCAGGACATGGAACAGCGGCTTGCCGAAGGCGCCAGGAAAATCTGCGATGAGATGGGGCTTGGCCTGGAAATTGAGAAAACCGGCGGATTTGACCCGGTGGAGTTTGATGAAAACTGCGTGCAGGCCATCCGTGATGCTGCCGAGCGTCTGGGCTATTCCCACCGCGACCTCATATCGGGGGCAGGCCATGATGCATGCTGGGTCAACCGGGTGGCGCCAACGGCCATGGTGATGTGTCCGTGCATCGGCGGACTGAGCCACAACGAGGCGGAGGAAATCACCAGGGAATGGTCGACGGCCGGTGCTGAAGTGTTGTTTCATGCGGTCGTCGAAACGGCCGAAATTATCGCGTAAGAGGACCAGAAATCATGGCCAGTACAGTCATCAAGGGTGGCACGATCGTCACTGCAGACCTGACCTACAAGTCCGATGTGAAAATACAGGGTGGCAAGATTGTTGCCATCGGGGATGGACTTGAAGCGGACAAGGTCCTGGACGCCACCGGTTGTTTCATCATGCCCGGCGGCATCGATCCACATACCCATCTGGAAATGCCGTTCATGGGTACATACTCGTCGGACGATTTTGAAAGCGGAACCCGCGCAGCACTTGCCGGCGGAACGACGATGGTTGTCGATTTTGCCCTGCCGGCGCCGGGCCAGTCGCTGCTCGATGCACTGCAGATGTGGGACAACAAGTCGGGACGCGCCAACTGCGATTACTCGTTCCACATGGCGATCACCTGGTGGGACGAGCAGGTGTTCAATGAAATGCAAACCGTGGTTCGCGACAAGGGCATCAACACGTTCAAGCACTTCATGGCCTACAAGGGGGCCTTGATGGTGGATGACGACGAGATGTATTCGTCGTTCCAGAGATGCGCCGAACTTGGTGCGATGCCGCTTGTGCATGCCGAAAACGGCGATGTCGTCGCGCAACTGCAAGCCAAGCTGATGGCTGAAGGCAATGACGGTCCCGAGGCCCATGCCTATTCGCGCCCGCCGGAAGTCGAAGGCGAAGCAACCAACCGGGCGATCATGATTGCCGACATGGCAGGCGTTCCGCTGTACGTGGTGCACACCTCGTGCGAGCAGTCCCACGAAGCCATCCGCCGTGCCCGGCAAAACGGCATGCGGGTGTACGGCGAACCGTTGATCCAGCACCTTACACTTGATGACAGCGAGTATACTCACGCCGATTGGGACCACGCGGCACGCCGGGTCATGTCGCCTCCGTTTCGCAACAAGCGCCACCAGGACTCGCTGTGGGCGGGCCTGCAAGCCGGGTCCCTGCAGGTGGTGGCCACCGATCATTGCGCCTTCACGACCGAGCAGAAGCGGTTCGGTGTTGGTGATTTTACCCAGATTCCCAATGGCACCGGTGGCCTTGAAGACAGGATGCCGATGTTGTGGACCTATGGCGTCAAGACTGGCCGCCTGACGATGAACGAGTTTGTCGCGGTGACGTCCACCAACATTGCCAAGATTCTCAATATCTATCCGAAAAAGGGTGCCATCCTCGTGGGCTCCGACGCTGATCTGGTGGTGTGGGACCCGAGCCTGAAGAAAACCATCACTGCGGACAAGCAACAATCGGCAATTGATTACAATGTGTTTGAAGGCAAGCAGGTCGAAGGTCTGCCGAGGTTTACCCTGACCCGGGGCGAAGTGGCTATTGAAGAAGGTGCTGTCAAGACCCGCGAAGGCCACGGACAGTTCGTCAAGCGCGAGCCGTTCCAGGCGGTAAACAAGGCACTGTCTGAATGGAAGCAGGTTACGGCGCCACGCAAAGTGCAGCGTACGGGAATTCCGGCGAGTGGCGTTTGATGTCGCAAGCTGTTGTGACGGCAAACGACCTGTCCCTGACGTTTCAAACCAATGACGGGCCCGTGCATGCGCTGGCGGGTGTCAATCTGAGCGTTGCAAAAGGCGAGTTCGTTTCGTTCATCGGACCGTCAGGCTGCGGCAAGACAACGTTCCTGCGGGTGATCGCTGATCTGGAAAAGCCGACCGGCGGTGAGATCAAGGTCAACGGCGTCGACCCGGAAACGGCGCGCAAGGCGCGGGCCTATGGCTATGTATTCCAGGCAGCGTCGCTATATCCGTGGCGCACAATCGAACGCAATGTCGCCCTGCCACTGGAGATCATGGGTTTTTCGGCAGATGAAATGCGACAACGCATTGCCCGCACGCTCGACCTCGTCAATCTTGCCGGCTTTGAGAAAAAGTACCCCTGGCAGTTGTCCGGCGGCATGCAGCAAAGAGCTTCGATTGCGCGCGCACTGGCGTTTGACGCCGACCTCTTGTTGATGGACGAGCCGTTTGGCGCGCTCGACGAGATTGTACGCGACCATCTCAACGAGCAGTTGCTGAAGCTGTGGGACAAGACCAACAAGACGATTTGTTTTGTGACTCACTCCATTCCGGAGGCGGTTTACCTGTCCACCAAAATCGTTGTCATGAGCCCGCGGCCCGGCAGGGTGAGCGATGTCATCGACTCCACATTGCCGAAACAACGCCCGCTGGACATTCGTGAAAGCCCCGAGTTTCTGAAAATTGCCCACCGTGTGCGCGAAGGCCTGCGGGCAGGGCACAGTTATGATGAGTGAGCCCGTCTGATCATGGCTGCCAACGGCAAAACCATTCCCGTTCTCACCGTCATCTCCGTGATCGTCGTGATCTGGTATGCCTGCGTCGTGTGGATGAATGCGCCGTTTGAATATGACAAGGCAGAGCGGGCGGGCACACAAATAGGGTTTTCACAGCTTGTCTCCAACACGATGAGTCAGAAACGGCCCGTCCTGCCGGCGATCCACCAGATCGCGGAGGAGATGTCCAGGACGATCGTGCTCAAGAAGATCACCTCCCAGCGCAGCCTGGTCTATCATGCCTGGATCACACTGTCGGCGACGCTGCTCGGCTTTGCCATGGGAACCTTGCTGGGTGTATTGCTGGCAGTCGGTATTGTCCACAATCGCGCGATGGACAAATCGGTCATGCCGTGGGTGATAACCAGTCAGACCATCCCGATCCTGGCCATCGCACCGATGATCATCGTGGTGTTGAATGCCGTAGGCGTGTCGGGCCTGTTGCCCAAGGCGCTGATCTCTACCTACCTGTCGTTCTTCCCGATAGTTGTGGGCATGGTGAAAGGTTTGCGCAGTCCTGATCAGGCGCAACTTGATCTGATGCACACCTACAGCGCATCAACAGCGCAGACCTTCTGGAAACTGCGCTGGCCGTCTTCAATGCCCTACCTGTTCACGTCTCTGAAAATCGCCATCGCCATTTCGCTGGTCGGTGCCATTGTTGGAGAACTGCCCACTGGTGCAGTCGCGGGGCTCGGTGCAAGATTGCTGGCAGGTTCCTATTACGGGCAAACCATCCAGATATGGTCTGCCCTGTTTACAGCCGCAATCCTGGCTGCCGTCCTGGTGATGATCGTCGGCTTTGCCCATGCCCGTGTTCTCAAGCGCATGGGGCAGAAACCGGAAGGAGCCGCAACATGATATGGCTTCTGGTGATCGCGGTCGCGTTCTGGCTGGGGACATGGGCTTTGAACGAATGGCTGTCGCGTCAGGAGTTCGAAAACCAGGTGCTGCAAAAGTGCATCAACCTGCTGATCCCGTTGCTGTTTGGAATAACGCTTCTGGTCTTGTGGGAAGGCTTTACCCAAGGGCTCGACGTTCCAAGGGTGCTGTTGCCGCCACCATCAATGATCTGGGAGCGTATCCTGAATTCTCTGCCGATCCTGTGGGCGGATTTTCAGCAGACTTTCCTGAAGGCGGTCATCGCGGGCTATGTGCTGGGCTCCGGGTCGGGGTTTCTGGTTGCCCTGGCGTGCGACCGGTCCTCGTTCCTGAAACGCGGGCTGTTGCCGCTGGGCAATTTCGTATCCGCGCTGCCGATTATCGGTGTCGCGCCTATCATGGTCATGTGGTTCGGCTTTGACTGGCAGTCCAAAGCAGCGGTTGTCGTCATCATGACATTCTTCCCCATGCTGGTGAACACGGTGCAGGGTCTTTCGGCAGCCGATCACATGCAGCGCGATCTGATGCGCACCTATGCGAGTTCCTGGTGGCAGACGCTGACCAAGTTGCGTCTGCCTGCGGCTGCACCTTTCATATTCAACGCTCTTAAAATAAACTCCACGCTGGCATTGATCGGCGCAATCGTGGCCGAATTTTTCGGTACCCCGATTGTCGGGATGGGGTTTCGCATTTCCACGGAAGTGGGAAGAATGAATGTAGACATGGTCTGGGCTGAAATCGCCGTGGCAGCCCTGGCCGGTTCGACGTTCTACGGTTTGGTCGCGCTTGCAGAGCGCGCCGTCACGTTTTGGCATCCGTCGCTTCGACGCAGGCGGACATAACAAGGAGTAGCGCAATGAAAAGAAAACTGATGACTATCATGCTTGCAGGAGCCATGTCGGTTGCCGCGAGTGCCGCAATGGCTGCGGACAAGCTGTCACTGCAACTGAAATGGGTCACCCAGGCCCAGTTTGCAGGCTACTATGTCGCAAAGGACAAGGGCTTTTACAAGGACGAGGACCTCGACGTGGAGATCAAGCCCGGCGGGCCTGATATTGCGCCGGTCCAGGTTCTGGCGGGTGGTGGTGCTGACGTGGTTCTGGACTGGATGCCATCTGCGCTGGCCTCGCGGGAAAAGGGTGTCGCACTGGTCAACATTGCCCAGCCGTTCAAGACCTCGGGCATGATGCTGACCTGTCGCAAGGATTCCGGCATCAGCTCTCCGGCAGATTTCAAGGGCAAGACGCTTGGTGTCTGGTTTTTCGGCAATGAATATCCGTTCCTGTCATGGATGAGCCACCTGGGCATAGCAACCGATGGCAGCGCCGATGGCGTCAAGGTTCTGAAGCAGGGCTTCAATGTTGATCCGCTCCTGCAGAAGCAGGCCGACTGCGTGTCGACGATGACATACAACGAGTACTGGCAGATCATTGATGCGGGGCTTTCTGCCGATGATCTGGTTGTGTTCAAGTATGAGGACCAGGGCGTGGCGACGCTGGAGGACGGCATTTACGTTCTCGAGGACAAGCTCAAGGATCCAGCCTTTGAAGACAAGATGGTCCGCTTTGTGCGCGCGTCCATGAAGGGCTGGAAGTTTGCCGAGGAAAATCCGGATGAGGCGGCAGACATTGTGCTGGAAAATGATTCATCCGGTGCGCAGACCGAAGAACATCAAAAACGCATGATGCGTGAAATTGCCAAGCTGACGGCAGGCTCGAATGGTGCGCTGGACGAGGCTGATTACAAACGTACTGTCAGTACCTTGCTGAAGGGCGGATCTGACCCGGTCATCACCAAGGAGCCGGTCGGTGCCTGGACATCCGTGATTACCGACAAGGCGCTCAAGTAACCGCGTCATAACTAGGCAGTTGGAGAGGGCGGCTGATCAGCCGCCCTTTTTCTTTGAAAACTGTGGGTAGAAGCCTGTTGCGGCTGGAAAACCTGTGATCAATCCAAAAACTGCTGGCTTCACGGAATGTCTTTGGCTACCATTTATTTGACCAATTGGTAAAATTACTGAATGAGGAATTGCCGGGCATAACCTGGGGGACCCGGATCGAACACATTTTCAAACTATCGAGTGGAGCAAAAACAATGACGTGGAACACGAACAGACGCCAGTTTAACATCATGCTGGCTGCCGCAGCCGGCGCAACGACGCTTGGTGCGAAATCCGCTTTCGCGGAGACCATCAAGGTTGCGGGTATCTACACTCAGCCGATCCAGCAGAAGTGGGATGCGCGCCTGCATCAAGGCCTCGAAGCAGCAAAGGCAAAGGGCGAGATCGAGTATGTGTTCTCGGAAAAAGTTGCCAACACAGACTATATCCGGGTGTTGCGGGAATATTGCGAGTCAGGCGTCAAGCTGATCGTCGGCGAAGCGTTCGGCATTTCAAAGGAAGCCCGCAAGGTTGCCGATGAATATCCTGATATCGCATTCCTGATGGGTGATCCGTTCAAGCCGCACGGTACAAACTTCTCGGTGTTTGACAATTACATTCATGAGCCCTGTTTCCTGATGGGCATGATTGCAGGGGCCATGACCAAGACCAACAAGCTCGGCATGGTCGGCGGGTATCCGATCGGCGAGGTAAACCGCCTGTTTCATGCGTTTATCAATGGGGCCAAGTCAGTCAACCCGGATATCCAGTACAAGGTCACCTTTATCGGCTCCTGGTACGATCCTCCAAAAGCAAAGGAAGCCGCGTTTGCGCAGATCGAGGCCGGTGCCGACATCATGTATGCGGAGCGCGCCGGTGTGGTTGATGCTGCGCGTGAAAAAGGTGTGCTGGCATTCGGCAATGTCAATGACATGAACAAGGAAGAAAACGGCACCGACGTAGTTGTCACCTCTGCGCTGTGGCACATGGAAGCCGCTATTGCCAACGCCATAGCGGAAGTGAAGAGCGGTACATTCAAGGCGGCCGACTACAAGGAATGGACCATGATGCGCAAGGGCGGGGCGAGCCTTGCTCCCTATTATGAATTCGATGACAAGATCCCGGCCGACATCAAGGCTCAGGTAGAAGCCACGAAAGCGAAAATCCTGTCCGGCGAGATGGACGTGACGATTACCGACACTGAACCGAAGTCGTCTTTCTAGGTTAGCCGGAGGAGTGAGCAATCCGCCAGTTCTGGAGTTCCGGGGCGTTACCAAGCGCTTCGGAACCCTTACCGCAAACGATAGTGTTTCATTGACACTTCAACCAGGCGAGGTGCTTGCCTTGCTGGGAGAAAACGGTGCTGGCAAAACAACGCTGATGAACATCCTGTTCGGCCACTATCAGGCCGATGAGGGAGACATACTGGTAGATGGCGAGATGCTGCCGCCGGGATCAACGCAGGCCGCGATCAGCGCGGGTATCGGCATGGTGCATCAGCACTTCACGCTGGCCGATAATCTCTCGGTACTGGAAAACATCACGCTGGGCACGGAGAGCATGTGGTCGTGGCACCACGACCAGGCAAGCAGCCGTCAAAAACTTGCTGGCCTGATCCGCGACTATGGCCTGGTTGTTGATCCAGACGTGCTGGTTGCCGATCTGTCTGTCGGGGAACGCCAGCGGGTAGAAATTCTCAAAGCACTGTATCGCGACGCCCGCATTCTCATTCTTGATGAACCGACTGCGGTGCTGACGCCGCAGGAGTCCGAACGTCTTTTCGCGACGCTGAAGTCGATGACCGCGAAGGGGCTTGCCATCATCTTCATTTCCCACAAGCTGCATGAGATCCTGGCCGTGAGCAATCGCATTGCGGTCCTGCGCCGCGGGGCCATTGTCGGGACGCTCGAAACGGCGGCGTCCACGCGCGAACAACTGGCGGAACTGATGGTCGGCCGGATTGTCACCCGGCCAAGGCTCTCGGCCGTCAAACCAGGCGAACGGGTGCTTGAGATTTCCGATGTATCAACTGGAGCCACCGGTGCGGCGGAACTTAAGAACATCGACCTGGTACTTCACCAGCATGAAATTGTCGGCATTGCCGGGGTTGCCGGAAACGGACAGGGCACTTTGGCGGATATCCTGTCCGGCCTGAGGAAAGACTTTTCCGGCTCTGTCCTGCTCAATGGGAAAATGCTGGATGCCGGCAATCCGCGTGCAATCGTGGCCTCCGGGGTCGGACGAATTCCTGAAGACCGGCATGCGCGTGGTGTGGTTGCAGACATGGATATCTGGGAAAACCTGATTTCCGAAGACATCAGATCCGATGCGATGTGCCGGGCCGGTTTCATCATTGATGGCAACCGCGCGCGCGCGCGCGCCGAGACGCAAATCAAACAGTTCGATGTGCGTTGCAAGGGCCCGAATGCACAAACCAGGCTGCTGTCAGGTGGCAACATGCAGAAGCTTATCCTGGCGCGGGCCCTGTCCAACAGCCCGTCGTTCATTCTGGCCAACCAGCCGGTGCGCGGACTTGATGAGGGCGCAATAGCCTATGTCCAGGAGCAGTTGCTGGAGGCCCGCAAAAGAGGCGCCGCAATCCTTCTCATATCAGAAGACCTTGATGAACTGATGGCATTGACCGACCGGCTTGCGGTGATGTCACATGGCAGGCTCAGCAGCGCCTTGCCGACGGGTGAGCGGTCAATCGCCGAGATCGGCCTGATGATGGCGGGCCACGATGATCGGGGTGAAGCAAACATGGGGAGCCTGACCAATGGTCATTGAACCGCGTGAGTCGGTGTCTGTGTGGCGTGCCGGGCTGGCACCGGTATGGGCCATTCTTGCTTCATTGATCATTTGCGCCGCCCTTATTTCGTGGGCTGGTGCCTCCATCCCCAAGGCCTATTTTCTGCTGTTCAAGGGTGCATTCGGTTCGGCGTTTGCCCTGAATGAAACCCTGACCCGTTCAATTCCGCTGATCTTCACCGGGCTGGCGGTATCGGTGGCATTTCGCGCAAAGTTCTACAATATCGGTGCTGAAGGCCAGCTCTATGCAGGGGCGCTGGCCGCGACGTTTTTCGGCACCGGGCTGATCACCCTGCCGCCTGTGCTGATGGTGCCGTTCCTGGTCGTGATGGGGGCTTTGGCCGGCGGGGCATTGCTGCTCATACCGGTGTTGCTGAAAACGCATATGAAGGTGGATGAGGTTGTCACCACGCTGCTGCTGAATTTCGTCGTGCTGCTGGTGGTCAGCTACCTGATAGAAGGGCCGTGGAAGGACCCGGCATCTCTCGGTTGGCCGCAGGCGGCCTCGATCATCGACGAAGGCGTACTGCCGACCCTGCTGGCCAAGGGGCGGTTGCATTTCGGTCTGATCATCGCGTTGTTCATGGCGGTGATCATCTGGCTGATGATGCGGTTTACCGTACAGGGCTACGAAATCAGGGCGGTGGGACACAATGCCAGGGCGGCGGCGTTTTCAGGCATCAATGTCAACCGCACTGTCATCATGACGGCAATGGTATCAGGCGGACTGGCCGGCATCGCAGGGGTCAGCGAGACCGCCGGTCTGAAAGGCTATCTGACGCTCGATCTGTCTCCCGGGTTCGGCTACACCGGCATCGCGGTTGCCATGCTGGCGCAACTCAATCCGCTGGCAGTGGTGCCGGCAGCGATTTTCCTGTCTGCCGTCTATGTCGGCGCTGACGCCATGTCGCGCGCCGTCAACATTCCCACATACATTGCCGATGTGCTGGTCGGTGTATCCATTCTGGCGGTGCTGTGCAGTGTCATGCTCAGCCAGTACCGGATCAGGTGGCGGGCATGAGCGATTTCATTGACATTCTGCTGACGGCGGGTTTCTGGGCAGCCACAATCCGCATTGTCAGTCCATTGATATTCGGAACACTCGGCGAGCTTATCTGCGAGCGTGCCGGGGTTCTCAATCTGGGTATTGAAGGCATCATGACGGTGGGTGCCATGTCCGGCTGGATGTGGGTCTACCAGGGCGGGGACCTGTGGGGCGGTGTGCTGTTTGCTGCCAGCATGGGTGCGGTCTTCGGATTGCTGCATGCCGTGTTCACGGTGCACCTGGGCCTGTCGCAGCATGTGACGGGTATCGGGATTACGCTGTTTGCCTCGTCGCTGAGTTACTTTGTCTATCGCATGCTGCTGCCGGACGCCACGACACCGCCGAAGATCGTACCATTCAAGCCCATCGCCGTCCCGTGGTTGTCTGACCTGCCGATCATTGGCGAGGCCCTGTTCAGCCAGTCGGCGCTGACCTACCTGGCCTTGGCGCTGGTCCCGATGGTCTGGTATGTGTTGTTCAGAACACCGGTCGGGCTGGCGGTGCGGATGTCCGGTGAAAACCCGGTGGCTGTCGAGGCACAAGGCATCAATGTGCTTGCGGTGCGTACAGGCGCCGTGATGGTGGGCAGTGCGTTCATGGCGGTTGGCGGCGCTTTCATCACCATGTCGTGGTTTGATGCTTTCTATTTCGGGATGATCAATGGCCGGGGCTGGATCTGTGTCGCGCTGGTGATCTTCGCCTCATGGCGACCGGGCAGGGCGCTGCTCGGCGCGCTGTTGTTCGCCGGGCTTGAAGCCATTCAGGTGCGCGCCCAACAGTCTGCCGGCGCGTTCATCCCGTATCAGTTTTTCCTGATGTTGCCCTACGTCATGTCAATATTTGCGATGATTGTCATGGCGCGGAAAACCAGATACCCACAAGCTTTGCTGGTGCCGTTCCGGCGCGGGGAAAGAGTTTAGTGCGAGGTTCAGATGCTCAATGAAACTGACCGGAAATTTCTGCGTATGGCCTATGATGAAGCCAAGGCCGGATTTGACGAGGGCGGTTGTCCGATCGGCTCGGTACTGGCGCGCGGTGATGCGCTGGTGTCGCGCGGGCGCAATCAACGGGTTCAGCAAGGTGACCCTATAGCTCATGGCGAGATGGATGCACTGCGCAAGGCCGGCCGGCAACGCTCATATCGCGACATGACCATATATACGTCCCTGAGCCCGTGCATGATGTGTACCGGCACCATCATCCAGTTCGGCATTCCCCGGGTGGTCATTGGCGAAAACACGACGTTCGGGGGTAACGAGGATTTTCTACGGTCCAAAGGCATTGAAGTGCTGGTCGCAGACGATCCGGACTGCAAGGCCCTGATGACCCGCTTCATTGCTGAAAACCCCGATCTCTGGAACGAAGACATTGCTGAAGAGTAGTCTGTTACGCAAAGTTAAGCGTGGTTTTGTCCAGTAACAAACTTGTGAAGCTATATATTCACAGTTCACGGTTTTTTTTGCTGCCAGTGTGTGCGGTCCCCAAA
>SWCD01005138.1_pt1 | contig 12906 bp, 10 predicted proteins | sample 4693011 | NCBI WGS metagenome assembly SWCD01 (sample SAMN10267278, study PRJNA491770) | bioreactor metagenome | isolation source: DHS bioreactor inoculated with marine | place: Japan: Omine Ridge, Nankai Trough | reverse complement strand
TCCAAAGTCCTGATCATCGCCGAACACGTCGACGGCAAGCTCAACGCTGCCACCGCCAAGTGCGTCTCCGCGGCGCGGGCGCTCAAGCCCGACGCGATCGACATCGCCGTCCTCGCCTCCGATCCTGCCGCGGTCGCCGCCGAAGCGGCGAAGATCCAAGGCGTCGGCAAGGTGCTGGCCGTGGCCAACGACGCCAACGCCCACGCGATCGCCCAGGTGCTGGCGCCGCAGGTGGCGAAGCTGGCCGACGGCTACAGCCACGTCTTCGGCCCCAGCACCACCTTCGGCAAGGACCTGATGCCCTGCGTCGCCGCCCTGCTCGGCACCGCGCAGGTGTCCGACATCATGGCGGTCGAAGGCAGCCACGTATTCAAGCGCCCGATCTATGCCGGCAACGCCATCATTACCGTCGAGGCGCCGGCCGACCACACCCTGGTCGCCACGGTACGTACCGCGTCATGGCCTGAAGCGGGCAGCGACGGCAGCGCCTCCATCGAGGCCGTCACCGTGGACGCCGAACTGCCAACGCACACCCGCTACCAGGGCCTGGCCGCAGGCGACTCCGACCGCCCGGACCTGCAGAGCGCCAGGCGCGTGGTTTCCGGCGGCCGCGGCGTCGGATCGGAAGAGAACTTCAAGATCATCTACGACTTCGCCGACAAGCTCGGCGCCGCCGTCGGCGCCTCGCGCGCAGCGGTCGACGCCGGCTACTGCCCGAACGAAATGCAGGTCGGCCAGACCGGCAAGATCATCGCCCCGGAGCTGTACGTCGCGATCGGCATCAGCGGCGCCATCCAGCACCTGACCGGCATCAAGGACGCCGGCACCATCGTTGCCATCAACAAGGATCCAGAGGCGCCGATCTTCGAGGTCGCCGACATCGGGCTGGTCGGCGATCTGTTCCAGCTGCTGCCTGCCCTGGAAGAATCGATTTCCTGACCACCTGCTTCCCCCGCCATCGCTTGCAATCAGAAAGGAGCGTCCCAATGCGTGTCGTCAAACCCATGCTTTTCGCGACATTTGCAGTTCTCTTCGGCTTGACAGCCTGCACCGATAAAGCCGCTACGAATGATGCATCGCCCCCACCTACGGCATCAAGTACAAGCCAGATGCCTCCGCAGCTGGATGCCAGTCCCGCGGTGCCCACCGACAATGCCGAGCTTTCACTCGATCCATTGTTGATGACAACTTGCGGCGCGGCCGAAGTACAAGTGAAATGGGACGTTCGGACGAAACACCCCGACGTGTCCGAGATCGAAATCTGGGTTGGGAGCAACGACTCGAACACCAAGCTCTGGATGGCGAACGCCCCCTACGGCGAAGCGAAAACCGGGCCCTGGACCGGGCCGGGGGCCTTGTTCATCCTGAAGAACAAGGCGGATGGCGCCGAACTCGACCGCGTGACGATGCAAGGCCCGCCTTGCCCGGCATCGGAATGATCATGGGTACGGCGCGATGACGGACATTGCATTGACCGTCCCGACTGTGGCTCCCGTGCCACATTTGTCGGTCACGATCCCGATCTACAATGAAGCGGAGAACATCGCGCCGCTGTACCAGCGCACCTCCGAAGCGCTCGACGCGATCGGTAAGCCCTGGGAGTTGATTCTCGTCAACGATGGCAGCAGCGATGATTCCCCCGCCAGGCTCGATGCAGTCGCGCGCGGCGACGGCCGCGTGCGCGTGGTGCACCTGAGCCGCAATTACGGACAAACCGCGGCTCTGATGGCTGGCCTGGACCAGGCAAGGGGCGAGATCATCATTCCGATGGATGGCGACCTGCAGAACGATCCCGGCGACATCGAGCGCCTCCTGCATAAGCTCGACGAAGGCTTCGATGTCGTCTCGGGTTGGCGGAAAAACAGGAAAGACGCCGCCATCAAGCGCAACTTGCCCAGCCGTCTCGCCAACAGCATGATCTCCATGGTCTCGGGGGTACACCTTCATGACTATGGCTGCTCGCTGAAGGCGTATCGTCGAGGCGTTCTCGAAGGGGTGCGGCTTTACGGCGAGATGCACCGTTTCGTCCCCATTTACGCCTCGTGGAATGGCGCCCGCGTTTCCGAGATCGAAGTTACGCACCACCCCCGGATCCACGGCCAGTCGAAATACGGGCTCGAACGCATCATCAAGGTGATCCTCGACCTCCTGGTCGTCAAGTTCCTTTTCAAATACGCCAACAAACCGATCTACCTGTTCGGCGGCTTCGGCATTGCGAGCATGGCGGTCGCCAGCTTGGTGACGGCCTGGGCGGCATGGCTGAAGTTTTTCGACGGCATCTCGTTGATACAGACCCCGCTGCCGACCCTGGCGGTCATCCTGTTCGCAATTGGCGTGATGAGTATCCTGATGGGATTCCTGGCCGAGATGCTCAATCGCACTTATCACGAGTCGCAAGGCAAGTCGGTCTACAGGATCCGGAGCGTAGTGCAGTTCGCAGATGAACCGGCCGACTCCTGAGCATGTGCGGAATCGCTGGATTTTTCGGGACCGGGGACGAATTCATCTTACGCAGGATGACCCACAGGATTCGCCATCGGGGACCCGACGCCGAAGGATATCTCGTGCTTCCAGATGTCGGCGTGTACCTCGGCCACCGCAGGCTTTCCATCCTCGATATTTCGGGCGGCGCGCAGCCGATGGCTTCCCGGGACGGCAGGCTCACCGTCGTATTCAACGGCGAGATATACAACTTCCAGCAGTTGCGGCGTGAGTTGATTGGCCTCGGGCATCAGTTCAATACGGACCATTCCGATACCGAAGTTCTGCTTCATGGCTATCGCCAATGGGGAGACGGCATGCCCGCCCGGCTCAATGGAATGTGGGCATTGGCGATCTACGACCGGCTTCGTGGCCAAGTCTTCATGTCGCGCGACCGTTTCGGCAAGAAACCGCTCTATTACCATGCGGGCAAGGAAGCTTTTGTCTTCGCATCCGAAATGACCGCACTGCGGGAACACCCACTTGTACCAACTTCGATCGATATCGCAGCCCTCAGGAAGTACTACGCATACGGGTTCGTGCCGGCTCCGATGACCTTCTACCATGGGGCAAGGAAATTACCAGCCGGTCATTCGCTGTTGCTCGAACTGGATGGTCTGCGCCATCGCGAACAGCGTTACTGGCAGTACAAGGCGGAACCGCAGCCCAATGCCGACGGCGCCACGGACGAGCAACTGGCGGAGGAATTGGCGGCGCTGCTCGATGGCGCGGTGAGACGACGCCTCGTGGCCGACGTGCCCGTTGGCGCGTTCCTGAGCGGTGGCATCGACTCCTCATTCGTCAGTGCACTTGCCGCCAGGCAGGCCGGCAGGGACAGGATCAAGATGTTCTCGATCGGTTTCGAGGAAGCCGATTTCGACGAAACAAGGCATGCCCGCCTCGTCGCGGACCACATCGGGGCGCAGCATTCGGTCGAAACCCTCTCAATCCAGCGGGCCCTCGACATCATTCCCGAGCTCGCGGCGCGCCTCGACGAGCCCTTTGCCGATTCATCGCTGCTTCCCACCTACCTGCTCTGCCAGCATGCCAGGCGCGAAGTCACGGTCGCGCTCGGCGGGGATGGCGCGGACGAGCTTTTCGCCGGTTACGATCCATTCCGCGCCCTGAAGATCGCCGACTGGTATTCCAGGCTCGTTCCCAGGCCATTGCACAAGGCGATTGCCCTGGTGGCAACACGGCTTCCGGTTTCCCACGGCTACATGAGCCTGGATTTCCGCATCAAACGCACCTTGCGGGGCTTCGATCATGCGCCAAGGCTGCGACTCCCCGTGTGGATGGCCCCTCTTGCGCCCGCGGAACTCACGGAACTATTCAATGAGCCCGCCGACCTCGAGGAAACCTACAGCGAGGCCATCGAGGCCTGGGACGAAAGTACTTCGACCGATCCGGTCGATCGCGCGATCGCGTTCTTCATACGACTCTACCTGCAGGACGATATCCTGGCCAAGGTCGATCGCGCCAGCATGCTGAACTCGCTAGAGGTTCGGACTCCGTTTCTGGACATCGAGCTCGTGGATTTCGCGCGCCGCCTTCCCGCCCGATTCAAGCTCCGCAACGGCCGGACCAAATGGCTCCTGAAACGCAGCGCGGAACGATTCCTCCCGCACGAGATCATTTACCGCAAGAAACAGGGATTTGCCGTCCCGATCGGCCGGTGGTTCTCCGATGGCCGGTTGTCGATCAATGACCGGACGCAGCAATTGAACCCGTCGTTCTGGCACGGGATGTTGGCATCTCACAGGGCCGGCACGGCCGACCACAGGCTCGCGCTTTGGAGCAACTTCATCGCGTCCGAGACATTGCATTGAATTTGCAAGCGGCCTCGGCAAGACCAGCCAACCAGTAAACACCAGGGTTACCATGTCAAAGACCACGAATGCCCCACGCGACGCGAGCACGGCGCAAGCCTTCTCGACGTCCTGGAACAACCTGCCTGCCGGTTCGGTCTACACCCCCGAACAGTATGCGGACTGGATGCTTCCGCTGACCGAAGGCGACATACGCGGACGGGATGTCCTGGAGCTCGGGTGCGGCAACGCGAGCCTGCTGGTGCATACGGCCAACTGGCGGCCGTCACGCCTCGTTGGCGTCGATCTCGGCGATTCGGTCGTTTCCGCCCGCATGAACATGGCCAAGAGCACCTTCATGGACTGGGAGATCGTGAAGGACGACCTCACCGAGTTCAGCTCCGCGGGCTTTGACGTCGTTTACTGCATCGGCGTCCTCCACCACCTGAAGTCGCCGCAACAGGGCTTTGACTCGGTCGTCGGCAACACCCGCGCCGGCGGCCGCTTCCATTGTTGGGTGTATGCGAAGGAAGGCAACGGCCTGGTCAGGCTGGTTGTCGAGCCTGTCCGCCGCGTCGCGTGCCATCTTCCCTGGTGGTTCACCAAGTACCTCGTTGCCACGCCGATGGTGGCGCCCTATTTCCTGTACGCGAAAGCCCTGAAGTGGATCACTTCGGACGGCAGCAATCGGCTATCGAAGATCCTGAAGGCAACGCCGCTTTACGACTACTCGATCTGGATCTCGAAGCGGGGATTCGCGTTCTTCCGCCATGTCGCCTTCGACCAGTTGGTCACGCCACAGACTGCCTACGTGTCCAGGCGGGAAATCGAGACGTGGATGTCGCAGAACACCGCGGTAGACCCAGGCAGCATTTATGTGCTCGCCAGGAACGGGAACTCATGGAAATTCGGGGGACGACGGAAGTGATTCCCGCACGATCCAGGACCACTTCGTGACATGAGCGGCCGAAAGGACCTCCCCGAGCCGGCGGCCCGCAAGCTGGAATGGAAGGGCGTGGCGTTGTTCGTCGCCAGGATCGGCATGACCATCCTGGCGCTGTACACGCTGTTCTGGCTCTATCACCCAAGCGATGTGCTCAAGCATGTGTCGGACGTGGGCCCGGTTGCGTTTTGCGGGGCCGCGCTGCTCTATGCGCTCTGCATCGCGATAGGCGCATCAAAGTGGAAATTGCTGTTGCCAGGCGTTCCTTTCGCCAGGCTGCTGCATGCCGTGACCGCCTCATGCTTCTATTCGATCCTCCCCAGCGGCCAGCTTGGCGGAGAGCTCAGCAAGGTGCTGATCGTCAAATCCAGGCATCCCGACGTCCGCGGGGTCTTCGCCTCCGTCGTCTTCGACAAGATCACGGGCGTATTGGGGCTTTTGCTCATCGGCCTGTTCGCATTGACCTTCAGCGGCAGCGCGGTCGTTGCCTGGCAATTGCTCCTGCTCCTGGTCCTGGCGACCGGATGCGGCGTCGTGCTTCTCGCCGCCCATCCACTTGCCGCTTTCATCCAGAAAATCCGCATCAGGCACAGGCCGCTGCATGCGGGGCGCGCCGCGCTCGTCGACGCCCTCTCGTCGATCGGCCACTACGCCAGGAATCGACTCCTGCTCGCCAGAAGCGTTGGCATGGGGATTTTGAGCCAAGGCACGATCATCATCATATATCTGGTCATCGCCAGAGCCCTGCATATCCCTGCGACCAGCGCGGATCTCGTCGCCGCCGTTACCTTGGCGAATCTCGCAGCATTATTGCCTATCTCAGTGGCAGGCTTCGGTATTCGGGAAGCTGGATTGACTACGTTGCTGACTCAGGGGAGTGGCGTTGGAGGAGCACAGGCGCTTGCGCTTTCGCTAACGGTCATGAGCATCTTCCTGATTGCAGCCTTGGCTGGCGCGCTTACCGAAGCCAAGAGGATCCTCCACGTTCGTCGCGCCTGATTCGGTCGGCTCATTCCTCGACAGGCACGTCTGCGCCCGCCATGCCTTTGGCCCGGTCGACATGACATACAGCATAGGCGCTTGTGCCGGGCAAACTGCGCGGCAGCCACCTGGCATCGAGCGCCAAGACTCCAGAGACGAGCTTGTGTGCAAGCCGCCTCCAGCCTTTGGGGGAGGGGATGTTGATACCCCTGTCTTTTTTCAACAGCGACCCAACCAGTGCGACCGGGTAGACGCCGTGGAAGAAATACCCGCATGTACTCGGCGAAGCGCCTGATGCCAGCACTAACTCCTCCAGGCCTTGCTTCGTGTAACGCCGGAAATGGCCGTAGTGTTCGTCATAGTTCGACCAGAGCTCGGGCCGAGCTGGCACAGTAATGATGACTTCCGTCACGCCAGGAAACGATTCCACCAAGTCGCGCAGAAATTCTTCGGGTGTCGGCAAGTGCTCCAGCACGTCCAGCGCCATGATGATGTTGTACTTTGACTTCGCCTCAATCGGCAAGTCGAACGCGCTGGCTCCAGAGGTGATATGGTCGGCAACCCCGGCAACTGGAGTTACCTCGGCCAATTCAATGCCGTCGCAATCCACGCCCCTTCGACGCAGGTAGTCGACCACGATTCCTCGTCCGCATCCCACCTCGAGCACGCATTGCCGAGTGGTTGGCAAGGATTGCAAAAGCCGGGCTATGAAATCGTTGCGTGCAAGGTTCCACCAATGGTACTGGACTCCATCCGGATAATTGCTCGAGTATTGCGAGTCGGTGTATTCGGTCTTCATACATTTCCTTCTTCTAACTGAATCCACCACTCACCGATTTTCACATTTCGGCGAAACGACGACCCGTCCAATCTCCGGGCCGGCTCTTCCTCGGCGGAAGATCAGTTGCCCCCCGATCGGCATCCAGGGACCCGTCGTCAGGGATCCCGACGCCCCGGCTTCCGCCCACAAGGACGCCTTGTCGCTGGATGGCGACTGGACCGAGATAGCGACACTTCCCGACGCGCCGCTCCACCTCACCGCGACCACGCCATTGACGGGGTGGGCGCAGATCTGTTCACGGTCGACATCGACATCGGCGATGCCACCTCCCGCGAGGGGCACGGAGATCGTGTTGCCGGCCTTGAGCTTCCAGAGCGAATAGCTGTCGTCCTGGAAAACGATCTCGGCCGCGTGGGTCGCGGCCATGGCAGCGACGGCAGCCCGTACGACCGGCTCGACGCCGCCGCCCACGGGTCGCCTTGGGAGGATGACGTACTCGATCCCGGCTTTCACCAGATAACGCTGGAATGCCTCGGGCGAAGCCACCAGGCTCGGCTGCTGCCAAGCATAGGCTTGCAGCGGTTCGTACTGCACGGGAAGCCACCAGCCGGGTGGCAACTCAGCGTCCAGGTTCTTTCCATCGATCCCGACGACGCGCGTTCCCGGGGGCATTCCCCTGAAATACCGCGCGATGCCCTGCAGGTGCGCATCCTGGATTCCGCGACGCGCGCGTTGCGCATACTCGAAGGGAAGCCGCCGCATCTCGAGGTCGAAGCCACGCGTACCAGGTCCCCAGGAACCGGTCACGAATGAAACCGCGGCCGCGAACAACCCGAACGGCAACAGCCAGCGGGCGAGTATCGCTTTCCTGGATTCCACCAGGCCATCCGCAACCACGATGCCCCACAGCGACATGCAGGTGATCGGGACGATGAAGTAGTTGCCGTCCCCGGCGGGGATCAGCAGCTTGTATCCGAACATGACCACGAAGAAGGAAAGTCCCGTCACCAGGAGCGGCCATGCGCCGCGGTTCCGGCGCGCAAGCACCCAGCCACCGGCCGCACCCAGCATCAATGCCGCGATCGGCACGAAGACCCAGTAGTTGGCCGTCCATGTGATGATTAGGTGTGCGTATCGCGCCGGATCGAAGAGGATTCCCCATAATCCGTCCGCGATCGGCATCCGCACCAGGCCTTCGTCCGGCGGCAGGAGCCCGACCGGATACTTGAGCGCCATCCCCAGCATCTGCTCGAGGTGCACGACCGAATTGGGGGCGACCAGGACAACGCCCGACAGCAGCACGCTCCGCGCCTCCACCAGCACCGTCACGGCAAGCGCGGCGCCGAGGCACCACAGGCCTCGGCTCAGGAAAACCTCCCGCAGGCGCCCATTTCTCCGCTGCATTGCAGCGCTGAATGCCAGCAGGCCGAGGATGATGCCCGCGTACGGGATGCTCGACAGCCTTGCCTGCAGGCCGAGGACCACTGCGCTCGCCGAAATCCAGAACCACGCGGCACCGCCACCCTTGCGGTACTTCACCAGCCCCAACACGCCCAGCATCAGCAACCACGCCGAGAATGCATCACCTTTCGCCGTGATCGCGATGTTAGCCAATGCCGGCATGGTGGCGACTAGGAGCACGCCGCATCGGCGCAGCACGCCGGACACGTTGAATTCCCGCAAGATCGCTGCCACCGTAAACGCCAGCATCAGCCAGCTGAAGATGCCGAAGCCGAAGACCAGCGAAATGCTGCCGAGGCCCGAGAACGGCAGGAGCAGCGCTTCGTAGAACTTTGGGTAATAGTGGGCTACCGACGCCAAGCCCTGTGCCGCATAAAGACTGCCGTCGCCTACCAGCACCTCTTCGGCCTGGAGTCCGTACCAGGCAGAGTCATAGTCCAGCGAAACCGATGCCTTGGCGAACAGGGCGATCAACATCGCGCCAAGCAATGCCGTCGCTACGCGCCCAGGCCATGAATCGACCGGTAGTGCACGCATGCCGAGGACAGCCAGGCGCGGACCCGGGCTGCAAGTGACGGCGAGCCCCAAAACGCAGATTGCAAGCATCCGGATGACGTCCAGCGAGCCGAACCCCAACGCGGAACCGGCCCAGATGACGAGGGACCACAGCAGGATGCCGAACATCACGGTCGCGAGGATTTCGGCCGGGCGCGCTACCGGCCGGCCGAATACACGGCGCGCCAGCAACTTGCCGATACCGAAGAGGCCTTCCGCATAGAGGTACACCAGCACGATCGAGAGGTCGACGCCATGCCGACGCGCCACGAACCAAGCGGCAAGACCGCCCAGCAGGATACCGGCCCGCTTGCGTTGCGCCCCAAGCGAAAAATAGAAGATCACCGCAAGGCCGAGGATTTCCGCCCCACCCTGCCAGGCGGCAGGTTGCCTGACGTGCCAACTGAATGGCCCTTTGACCAGCAGCGACCAGGCCGGAGCAACCAGGAAGAACAGGGCGATTGCGGCAACGGCCACCTTGGCAAGTAATGAAACTGCGCTTTTCATCGATTCCCCCGGGCTAGAACCGGCGCACGGCCGTCAATGTCCAGAGATCGCCCATCAGGCCCATGGCCGGGCTCCATGGCAAGGACATGCAGGCTTCGGAGAACCCAGAGGCGCGCGCGACCTCAAGCAGGTCCCAGCCGAAGTGATAAAAGCAGAGGATCCCGCCATCCTTCAGCGGATCGCCATGGTATTCTGGGGGAAGCAAGTGCTCGATGGCGCCGTCTTCCGACACCCTGGCCCGGACGAGCGTCTGTTCCACGCCGATGAAGGGCGCCGTCAGCACCAGCCTGCCTCCATCGCGAAGCACGCGGAAGAATTCCTGCATTGCCCGCTTGTAATCGGGGACATGCTCCAGGACATCGAAACTGGCGATGACATCGAGGCTCGCATCCGCAAACGACAGCCCGGTGACGTCCTCGAACCTGATGTCACCGTGTCCCCCGAGGTCGTGGACGTACTGCTTCATTGCGCGCAGGACGGAAGGATCGTGTGTGTACTCACTGCCATGGACGTGTTCCAGGTGTCGCTGGAGCCACACGAACGTGGGGGAAGATTGTTCGGTGATGTATACTTGGACACGCGCAAGATCCGAACCACCAAGCGCGATCTGCAGCGCGCCACGGACGCGGGAATTCATCCCGCAGCGCGTGCAGACCAGTTCCTCGCGGAAGTTGGTGCCCTGCCCGCTGGCGCGCGACGGAAGCACGAAATCCGATCGCGCCGCGCACAGCCCGCACCACCCGCTCCAGTCACCCTCCTTGTCCAGCGCCTGCACGGCCTGTTCGAACGAGCGGCGCCGCTCGTACTTCTCCCGATGCAGCTCGATGTGCTCGAGCCATTCGCCCGATGAGTGGAATCGCTCCGCATCCAGCGGGCTCACTCCGCCTGCAGCCTCGTGGGTTGCGCTCAAATCACCTCTCCTGCGGAAATTCAATTTCATTCCGTTTCCGACATCAGCCCGAGTATGCGCGGGCGCTTTCAAGGCCAAGGATATACATCACGTTGCCCATGGATGGATCCGACAACAGCGCCTTGTTCTCGGGAAGCGCGGTCCAGATCCGGTCGCCGATGCCAGCCTCTGCCTGGCCGGAATCGAGAGGCCGCTCAACCAGAAAGGCCCATGTCTTGCCCGGGATCGCATGGACCTCGAAGCCCGACGCCCCGAAGATCCTCCTGGCAGCGTCCACCGACCAGCAGGTAATGTGCCCGCGCACGTATGGGTCCAGATATCCGGGGTCATCGCGGCGAACGTATTCGGTGAGTCCCGTGTTGAACAGATACAAGGAGCCAGGCACCGAAATCCTGTACATCGCTTCAGCAAGACTCCTGGCCATCGCAGGCGTCAGGTGTTCAAGCACTTCGATGCAAACCCCGCATTCAAAAGATCCCTGCACCTCGGCCAGGTCGGAGCACAGGTAATTCGGGTGGCTGGTGCGCTCCTCTCGCACAGGAGGGAACTTCTCCACTCCATAAAACGTATTGCGCTGCGACGGCAAGTAGGCGGCCAAGGCATCCAGGAGATAGCCAGGGCCAGTGCCGATATCGATGAATCTTTCGACCGGGATGCGGCAATAGAGCATTGCTTCGGCCACGCGCGCCAGCGAAGACCCGAACGACCTCGACCTGGCGGATTCAAGCTCGCTATCCCAGTATTGGGCATCGTAATGGCGGAGCGGTTCGCCGGCGTCTACCCGCTGGAGTAGTTCGTTGTCGGCAAAAATGAAGTCACATTCCTCGCACTCGTGGTAATCGACGCCGTCGACTACCGTGTAGTGCCCCGCCGGGGAGCCGCATAGCGGGCACGGCTCCTGGTTCAGTCCGGCCTCCTCCACGGGGAGCAGGCCTGCATCGTCCGGGCTTGCCCGACGCGGTTCGGACTCCCGCAGGAGATGCGCCGCCATCTGCAGGGAATCGACTCGAAGAACGCCTGCACGATCGATTCCCTCGTCCTCGTCGGCCCCAAGCAGAATCGACCGCCCAACGCCCGCCGCCGCGGCCGCCTGGATGTCGCTGGCATGATTCCCGATCAGCCATGATCCGCCCAGGTCGAGGTTGTATCTCTTGGCGGTATCGATGATCATGCCGGGCGCCGGCTTCCTGCAGTCGCACTGCATGCGGTAATGGCCGACCCCTGCAGTTGGATGGTGTGGACAGAAGCAGGTAGCAAGCAACCCGACACCGTTCCTCCGGAACTGTTCGTGCATCCAGTGGGTATATGCAACGAATTCATCCTCGCTGTAGAGCCCCCTGGCGATGCCCGCCTGGTTCGTGACGACCACTATCAGGAAGCCATCGACGGCGGCTGCCCGGCAAAGATCGAAGATCCCGGGGATCCACTGCGTATTTTCTTTCGTATGGACATACGCATGATCGACGTTGATGACGCCGTCCCTGTCCAGGAACAATGCACGCCTGGTCCCTGAGTGATTGGCCAGGATCTGCGCCGCATTCGGATCTTCGACAATGCCTGATGCATTCGTCATTTCATGCCCAACCGAAAGAGTTCCTGTGCGCGGGAATAATCCTCGGGCACGCCGATATCGATGAATCCAGTCGTCCCGGTAAAGGCCGCAACAGCAACACTCTTGCACCAGGGTTCAAGGAATTCACGTTCGAAGGAACAGGGGCCTTGCGCCGGCAGCGCGTCGATCGTCGCCACGTGGAGGAAATAGCATCCCGCATTGACCCACCCGGGACTCGTGCCACCTTTTTCCTCCAATCCCGTCACCCGGCCTTCGCTGGTATGCACGCGCCCATAACGCCCGGCATCCCCCACGTGCGCCAGCGCGATTCCCGCTTCTGCATGCAGGTCGCGAGTGGCCTCTTCCAGCGCAGCGGGCGAGTAGTTAAGCCAAGTATCCCCGTTGGCGACATGCACCGCGTCGCCCCGGCAATGGCGCGCCGCGAGTCGGATCGCCCCTCCGGTGCCCATCGGCACGTCTTCCACGGAATAGCAAATGTCCATTCCCAGCCATCGCTCGCCCACGAGGTCTCGGATCTGTTCGGCCCGATAGCCCGCAGCAAGCACGACCCGCCGGATACCGACTGACGCGTAGCGATCGAGCAATCGGGCAAGGAAAGGCCTGCCCGCGACCGGCGCAAGGGGCTTAGGCTGGTCGGGCACCACGTCGCGCAGGCGCGTGCCCAAGCCGCCCACCAGCAAGATGAGCTCGTCAGCCGGCATATCGTGGATACATGGTCGACTCGATCAAGGCGCAGAAAGTGTGGCCGATGAATTCGTGGCCTTCCTGGATCCTGGGGGTCTCCGTGGACGGGATACGGAAACAGATGTCGCTGAGCGGCGCGAGCTTGCCGCCACCTGCGCCGGTAAATCCGAGTACATGGATGCCTCGGGCCTTCGCGGCCTCGGCCGCCCGGATGATGTTGGG
>SWCD01012054.1_pt1 | contig 12909 bp, 8 predicted proteins | sample 4693011 | NCBI WGS metagenome assembly SWCD01 (sample SAMN10267278, study PRJNA491770) | bioreactor metagenome | isolation source: DHS bioreactor inoculated with marine | place: Japan: Omine Ridge, Nankai Trough | reverse complement strand
GGGGGGCTTGTAGGTCTGTTGGGAATGATGGGAAGACTGCTGTTCGGACTTGAGTGGGGGCTTTTAGATTTGGGGAAGGGCGGATTATTACGGCGGTTTCTTCTAGCTCGTATATGGCACCCATTTCGTCTAGTTTTTGCCAGAAGCTGTCTAGTTGCCAGGTTTGGATTCCTTCGATTTTGACTTCGCCGCCGGTGCTGAGTGCGGCTATGGCGAATGTTCCGGCTTCCAGGTAGTCGCCGGTTACTGTGTATTCAGTTCCTTTTAGGGCGGAGACTCCTTCGATGGTTAGGTAATGTGTGCCGATGCCGCTGATTTTGGCTCCCATGAAGTTTAGGAAATGGCAGAGGTCTTGGACATGGGGTTCGGCGGCGACTAGTTTTAATTCTGTTGTGCCAGGGGCTAGGACGGCCATCATGACGGCGTTTTCTGTGGCGGTTACGGACATTTCGGGCATTAGGATTTTGGCTGCTTGTAGTTTGTTCGTGCGCATGTGGATGCGGGTGTCTGAGCGGACGATTTCTGCGCCTAGGCGTTGTAGGGCGTATGTGTGGGCGTGGGCTGAGCGTTTGCCTAGTACACAACCTCCGGGAAAGTTGATATCTAGTTCTCCTAGGCGTGCTAGCACTGGGCCAAAGAGTAAGAAAGATGCTCGCATTTTTCCGATTAACTTTTCGTCGATTCCGCTGTTGGAGAGTTGGCTTGCGTCTATTGTTAGTGTGTTGCCTTCTGCACTGACTTTGGCCCCAAGGGATTTCATGATTTTGATCATGGCTCGGATGTCGCTGATGCGGGGGACATTGTGGATAGTCACTTTTTCTTTTGAGAGGAGGGAGGCGCAGAGGATTGGTAAGGAAGCGTTTTTTGAGCCGCTAACTTGTACAGTGCCGTTTAATTTGTGTTGTCCTTGTATAATAAACATCTGGTATTTTTTGGGGTCAATTAAATAAACGGCTGGATTATACTGAATACTCATGTTTTTGCAAAGAGTTGAGAGTTTTTATATTGAAATGCCTCGGCTAATTCTAGGTTTGATATTGTGTCTTGATTGTTTAAATCTGCAATAGTTAATGCGGTTTTTAGGAGTTGGACTTGGCCTCTGTGAGAAAGTGATGTTTTTTCTAAAATTATGTTTAAATATTCTTCGGCTTTTGAATCAAGTTGGACGAATTTTCTGATTTGGGCGGAGTTGAGGTCCGAGTTGCGTGAGAAGTTATGGTTTTTGTATCTTTTCGCTTGTCTCTCCATGGCAATTTGTATTTGAATTCGAATTTTTTCTGGATTTTCGCCGCACTCAGGCACTGACAGATTCTTTGTTAATCTGGGTAGGCCAACGGTCATATCTATCCGGTCAAGAATTGGGCCAGAAATCTTATTCCGATACTGTAAAATTCGGGATGGGGTGCATTGGCATTCTTTTTTGGGATGGCCAAAATAGCCGCATGGGCATGGGTTCATGGCGGCGACCATTGTGAATCTGGCTGGGTATGTGACCTGGCTACCCTGCCGGGAAATGTGGATTTGGCCGTCTTCTAAGGGCTGGCGAAGGGCTTCGATTGTGGCTCGGGGGAATTCGGGGAGTTCGTCTAGGAAGAGGACGCCGTGGTGGGCTAGGGAGACTTCGCCGGGGCGTATGGGGTTTCCGCCGCCGATTATGCTGACAAGGCTGCTGGATTGGTGGACTTGTCTGAATGGGCGTCTGTGATTGAATAGTTTTGTGGTGTCCAGATTGGCGGCGGAATGAATTCGAATTGTGTCCAAAAGTTCTTGATTGCTCATTGGTGGTAGAAGTTCTGCGAGTGCTTTGGCAATCATGGTTTTGCCTACTCCGGGTGGGCCATGCATGAGTAAATGATGGCCAGATGCGGCTGCTATTGTCACGGCTCGTTTTGCCTCTACCTGTCCTTGTATGGTGTGAAAGATTGCTTCGAGGTTTGCTGTTGGGGATTTTGTCTCCTCAATTGTTGGCGGGAATATTGTTTGTTGATTATTCAAATGGTCGAGGAGTTCCTGCAAATTGTTTGGAGCGATGATTTCCAATCCCTCTACCAAGGCGGCTTCTTGAAAATTTGCCCGGGGTAGTATTAACTTTTTCCAGCCGTGTTCTTTTGCAAATATTGCGGAGGAGAGGGCGTTTTGGACTGGCCGCAGCTCTGCGTTTAGGGCTAGTTCTCCGATAATCAATGTGTCTTTGACTGAGTCGGGTTGGATTTGTTCTGAGGCGATGAGGAGGCTTATGGCGATTGGTAGGTCAAAAATTGGGCCGTGTTTTTTGATGTTTGCTGGGGCCAAGTTGATGATCTTTTTTTGCATTGGATAGTTCGCCGAAGTATTGCGGATGGCGGAGCAGATGCGTTGCCTGGACTCCTGAACAGATTGATCACCCAGGCCGACTATTGTAAAATCCGACATTCCTCGCAGCATGTCGGCCTCTACTTCAACCAGTTTTCCTTCTATCCCCTGAGTCAGGCAGGAAAATACTTTTACGGGCATATGCTTTTACTAAAGGTTAGTAATGCAATTGTGCCCGACCTACATTAAAGAAATGTGAAATTTTTCTAAAAAATTGAACACTCACAACTCCCCGCGCTTCTTTCGAAGTGCGGGAAGGGCGCTTAAGTTAACTTAGTCTCGGAGAATGGCGCTAGATGTCTGAGAAGACCGTGCTAGAGCCATTTCCAGGTAGTGAGGGGTCATCCGCTGTCCACGAGAGCGTGCCGACTCCGATCTGCAAGACGTTAGGACGGCTTTTGTCCATGCGAATGCACTTTTGGCCGTAGTTGGTCCAGCCCAGATGGCCGCCGTTGAGCAACAACTCGGCCTCGATAGTGATGTCGGTAATGCACAGCTCGTGTAGCGTGGGATCGGGGATGTAGTGCATGGTGTACTCGGTCTGTCCAAGAACATCACCACTTGGAATGTAGACCTCGTCTACACTCGATCTGTAGCTACTCAACCAGTTTGGAGAGATGATGTGATTGCCGGTCGCTGAGAACCAGTGGCAGTCTTCATCTTCTTCCCAACCGATGAAGTTATTCACTCCATCGAACGCCATGTTCACCTGAGCCGAGATGTTTTCATCGTTTTGATTCAGACTGGTTACGCAGGTTTCAACTGCGTCTGACGGTGGGGCGTAGTGGATAGTGTAGACCCATGCGTTGCTCTCGGGACTGAAGGCTTCGTCCGTGTCCGACAGGTTGCCCGCATCGAGAAACAGCGCATACATGTCGGGATATAGAATTCCTATGTCAAAGAACTCTATAGTTATTGTCTCCTCGAGCTCCAATGTATAGGAGTAATTCAGCCATTCGTGTTGCACCCCTTCGGCCTCAAAGTGGCCTTCGATTGGGTACTCGTCATTGCCCTGGTGAGGGGCCGTGAAGTTCACCTCGATTCGGAAATCTGTTCTGTCTGCGATAGGCTGGACGTAATAGTAATCTCCTACACAGTCCAACTGCTTTCCGGGAGCGAAGTCTCCTTCGCACCCCACATGGCTGTTCTGGCTAATGCTCAGGACAGTATCGGATTGGTAGCTGCTGTCCTCCCTCTGCGTATACTCTGCAGTGTGATTTTCCGCTACATTGAGCCCGATACATCCGTCTGAGCTGTGCCCTGTGTTAATTTCTTCTGTGCCGTCTACTAGTACCAGTCCGGTTGTTTGATAGGTTCCTCCCTCGAAGCTTGCAAAGCAAACCAATGCGTTCTTGTTGTAGTCGTAGAGGCCCCAGAAGTGGGAACTCTTGTAGTCAATGTCCTCCTCTGAAACGCTGAACGGCAGGGCGGTCTGATATCCCTCCACATCTTCGAAGGAAACAGTTACGTTTTCCTCTTCCAGAAGCGGAACCTGTACGAAGTCGTCTTCGGCCCAGCCTACCCTTCTCCCGTCGATCATGATCTCGCCGTAGGCCGGGGTTGTGGCTACCCATAGGGTCAGCTCACTGGAAATAAACCGGAGGTCGTAGTAATGGCTGACTCCCTCTTGTAGGTGGTCGGCGGGAATGAAGATTGGGGCAGCAGTCAAACCGAGGGTATATTCACCTTCGATTATCGTGTCGTTCCCGATCGCGACGCTCTGACACTTGCCGACCTGGTAGTCGGCATAGACTCCGTTCACGGCGATTCTTGTGTCAACCAGGACCCCTTCTTCGTTGAGAGCGCGTGGGCAGACATTCGCGACCGCTCCGCCGTGCACGTACTCGCCTTTGACGACGGCCCCATGGTTGAGGTTGGCTGTCTTAAGGTCGATTTGTGCAGGAGGTGCGTAACCTGGGAGGTTGCTGTCGAAAGAGAGAAGTCCCCCCTGCGTTTTGTCGAAGTCTAGGCGCACCTCCTTGATCCCAATCACATCTCCGTTGTAGATGATCGAGCCGTTCACGGGATTGTCGAACTGGTCGACTGTTTGTACCGTGATGACGGTGCTCTCCGTCGCGAAGTAGCTGCTGTTTGTTGTTGGTCCGCAGCCCACGGTGGCGGAGAGGATGGAGAGGGAGATGGCCATGCTGGAGATAGTTGAGTAGTTCACGATTGTTTCCTTCGTTTTTTTGTCGTTGTTATAAGTTAACTTAAGCACGGAAAATTTCTCGGCCACACTGTTAAAAGACAAGTGGTAAAGAAATAGCTCCGTACTTAGGTTTTGGCTGTATTTTAAAGATCTTCGTATAGAAAGAGCGTGTTATACATCAAAACAATGGCTTTGCCAAATGTATTACGAAATGGCTTAGACTTATTGTGGAATTCGTGGCTCATTATTTATTCAAAATACATTTAGAATTCGGCTCGTTTTTCTTTAAAAAGCCATTTTTCGGCTAGTGAATATATGATAGAATGTAAGTAGACAACAAAAACAAAATGACAAAGCGAAAAAACACAAAAAAACATCCAATGTTTCAGAAAGTTCTTTATCAGTTTTCAGAGGGACTTTCGTTATTGCTTTCGATGATACTAATCACAGTGATTGTGCTGTTTTCGATTGGGGTAACCACTTTGGTGGTGGACTCTGCGAGACAGTCTGCAAATGTGAAGGATGGGACGACTGCTTATTATGCCGCGGAGGCGGGGTTGGAGCAGGCTTTGTGGGTGAATAAGGAGCTTGCTGATGGGGATCTGGTGATTGGAGCGGAGGAGACTGGGAGTAGCAATGTGGGTTCCAATTCGAATGTGAATTTTAAGATACAGGGGTCTGCAACAAATTTATTGGAGAAAACTGCTAATGGTAAGTATATCGTGCCTTTTCCGTGGACGGGAGATGTGCCTTGGCATGGGGAAGGGTCTAATCCTGGGGCGGGGGGGTGTAACTCGGAGAAGCCGCCGGTGAGGAATGGGGAGGGGGATGCGAAGACTTTTGATTATCTGGTTGATGGAGATCCGATTGGTCCGGCACCATTTATTAATGAAATTGAACATCCATGTAATTGGGGGAAATTGGCAGTGGGGGAGAAAGTTTCGATTCCGTTGTATGGGTTTGACACTCAGGATGATTATCCTGTGAGTATTGATGATTTTAAGATAAGGGTGAGAACTCCTTGTAAGGGTGGGGAGGAGTTTTGTATGCCGGGGGATAGGTTGTTGTTGAATTGTTGGGATAAGGGGGATTCTGTGGAGAAGTGTACTGATGACATTTTCGATAGTATGCAAAATCACCTTAGGGGTGAAGTTGTCCTTTTATGGCAAGTTAATGCGATTGGTGAAGATTCTGAGCAGCTAGCGTTGAATCCGAACGATGACACAGGACAGAAGTACTATTATCCCGGTGATTCTCAGTTTTATGAAGGGAAAATTAATACTCAAATGAATATATCAACTCCCTTTGAGCTGCTAAATACCGATACTGATGGTTTCCCCTCACCTTTTCCCCAAGGAATTGATGTTATGAGTGGCCAACCATACAATGTGAAAGATTTTGTATACGCAAATACAAAGCCGACTTTAACTCTTTCTGTAGTTTCTTCGTTGGTTGGGTGCTCTGATCAAGCTCAGAATACCTGTAGCAAAACCTATGATGACCCCGGAGAGTATGACACATATGATGGTCCTCATATGCTTCCATATTTAGAATATCAAATTGTTTTTGAGGAAGATGATCTGAGTGGCAACCTACCTGCTAGTAAGGATAATATCATTAGCGCGGAAGGACAGTCTGGTCCCTTTAACCAGACCATTCAGGTGAAAGTCCCACATGACAATTCTTCTCTTGAATATGTCATTCAGCAGTAATACTTGCTGCTCATTCAAGCAGCCCCCCCCCGGGTTGGAATTATTTGTGACACATTGATAAATGGCTTAGAAACTTGACTTCTTTCCGTTTTTGTGTTATCGATTAGACATACTCTTGGAGTGTGTTCTTCTCATCTTTAGCCAAGGCTGGAACGGTTGTTATTGTACTGGCTTTCGCTAAATATGGGACTTACGGCTCAGGGAGTCGATACTAAACAAGAAGGGGAAATGAAAATGATGAAAAGTGCTCTCTGGGCCGGGCTGAGCCTGGCTCTAGGCCTATTCACCTCGGCGTCCGCTTCGGCGGCTCCCGAGCAAACCTTTAACACTGGTGGGAACTTTGTTCCGACCTCAGTCATAGAAGATGGCGTAACTGGGATCACCCATGTCTACGGGGGTAGCACGCGCGCAGCAGGAACTGCCCTCGTGGAGTTTGGCAGACTCACTTCGACTGACGATTTTGCCACAACACCAACCTGGGAATCTCTCACTGGGGTTGTTGGGTACGCTGCCAACTCACAGGGCTATGCTCTTGTAGCGTGTCCGACTTGTTCTACTCACAAGGCGTTCTACACGATCCTGGCCTTTAGTGGGGCGTCAACCCTATACCAGTGTACTGGAATGAGTGGACCTGCCTTGAGCGGCTGTTCTATCTGGGCAGTGCCCGCAATGGAAAGTTACGCTTCTGAGGGAATCGGTTTGGACCAGGCGGGTTTGAACGTTCTCATAGGTGGGAAAAAGACAGGTGACCAGTACGTACGGATCTACTCCATTGGCATTGGTGGCTCAACGGCCACTCCCACCACGGGGTGCCTTCCTGCCAATGAACATGCAACTCCACTCGGCAGCGTCGCTGGCCCCTCTCTCTTCGTCTCACGTGGTGGTGAATTCCAATACCACACCTGGGACGGCTCTAACTGTACGACCACCGGTGCATCGTTGTCGACCGCCCTCGGGTGGGATGACGCGGTGAACACCGGCAGCACTAACTACTACGCAACTGTCGGCAGTATCACTGGTACGTTGTACTACAAACATCAATCCAACGTAGATCTAGCGATCTCGAGAAAGGACGCTGCCTGCGGCGACGGTTTCTGGTCTGGGGCTGAAGACTGTGACAAGAATGCGGCAGACCCCAAGCACGGCAAGACATGCTTGACCATCCCCGGCGGCTTCACCGGTGGCACGCTTGCGTGCTCTGGTAGCTGCGCCTGGGACACCTCGCTGTGCACTTCGCCTGGGACTTGTCCCGACGCGATCTGCAACAACGGCGAGACGTGCTCGACTTGTTCTGCTGACTGCGGTGCTTGCTGCGGGAACGGGGCCGTCGACGGCTTCGACGGAGAAGTCTGCGACATAACCGGCCCGAACCTGGATGGCAATTCCTGCCTGACGGTTCCTGGGTCATTCACTGCTGGCACTCTAGGCTGCTCGGGTAACTGCCAGTCCTTTGATACGGCAGCCTGCACTGAGTGCGGTAACAACCTCAAAGAAAGCGGCGAGACATGCGACGGAAGTGACTTGGACAACAACAACTGCGCGACACAGATGGGAGCTGGCTACACTGGCCCCCTCACATGCGCAGGCAACTGTTTGTCCTTCGTTACTGCCGCCTGCATCGCTCCGCCTGTCTGCGGAGACCTGGCCTGCAACGGTACCGAAACCTGCAGTGACTGCCCAGGAGACTGTGGCGGCCCCTGCTGTGGCAACGGCGTCGTCGACGCCTTTGACGGCGAGGTCTGCGATACTAGCGGGCCGAACTTGGACGGGCAGAGCTGCGTTACGGTCAAGGGAGGCGGTTGGACCGGTTCCTTGGACTGTGCGAATGACTGCTTGTCCTTCGACGACAACCTGTGTCTGCCTCCGCAGACATGTAACAATGGGGTCTTGGACCCCGGAGAGGACTGCGACACGCCCCATCTGAACGGGGCGACGTGTGACGGCGAGAATGGACCTGGTTGGACGGGTTCTGTCAGCTGCGTAGACTGCTCCGTGATTACGACTGCGTGCACCTTCGACTGGGGCCTGAAGTACGTCAGCGGAGACTGCGAAGTGAGCGGCGAAGGGGTCGCTCAGCAGCTTTTGTTCAACAACAGCAACGACTGTGATGTCGAGTACTGGCCAATCGGCGAACTGAATAATCCGACCAACCTGAAGCTCTTGGCTTCGGCCGGGAAACTCCTCCAGGTGGCCGTGATGGCCAGCGGACAGTCTACTGTTGTCGATGTCCCCCAAGGCGTTAGCCATAAGGAGATCGACGACAACGGCCACAAGTGGACTGTAGCGTACGGTACGGGAATCGAGGCTGGTCCCGAAGGGACACTATGGGCAGTGATGGAGCAAACCTGGCCGGTCGTGCTCTTCTCCTGCACCGAGGGATCGATCTTCATCAACCACCAGCAGACCCCACTGAGTTTTTCTCAACCTCCTGGAAGTCCGGGCGAAATCCCGGCCGGCTGGGCCGTTGAGGTGAATGTGCTCACTGGTGACATTGCTTCTGAGCCTTACGAGCTCGGAGGAGGTGGAGCTGGTGGCGAAGGTGGATCCGCTGGTCAAGGTGGTTCTGCAGGCCAAGGTGGTTCTGCCGGCCAAGGTGGCTCTGCCGGCGAGGGTGGAGCTGGTACCGGCGGTGACGCTGGTAATCCTGTAGCGCTGACTCCTCCGGGAGATGGCGACGATGGCGGTTGCAGTACTTGCACCGCTGGCGGCTCCTCCAACCTGCCGTCTAACACTTACCTTATTCTGCTCGCAATAGCGGCCGCGGTTGTCTCCCGCCGCCGCAACTCTTTCTGACATTCCTGTTCTCCTGATTCCTCCTCGCGCTTATCCGATGGTGGGGCTGTTCCCCTTTCCGGCCCCACCATCGGATGCTTTTTTCCCCTTCTTAACTTTTGGTTATGCTGCTCGCGATTCTCCTTCAACGGATGCAATTGCCAGCGTGCTGAAACCATTCCACGCGGTATCATACCGCACGAGCCCCGCACGACTTTGTCGACGCGGGGTTTTCGACGTCCAAAATATGGTTTATACCGCTTATTTATGATATAATTTAGGGATTTAACTGAACCTTATGTCAGTACAAAAGACAAAAAGAATCATTGGTGCTATCGCAATTGCCATAATTGTGACCGTCTTTGTGTCTTTGTTGGCTTGGTTTAATCCATTTTTGAAGCAGCAATTGTATCTGTCAAATTTCCTTTACTATGAGAGGCCGACTGATAATCAGGTGGTTGTTGTGTCGATTGATAATGAAACTGTTGATGAAGAAGGTTTAGGCAAATTTACGTCTTGGTGCCGAACTTACTATATTCCTGTTTTAAAACAATTAGCTGAATATCAACCTACAGTAATTGGTATAGATCTTTTATTATTAAAGAAAAGCGAGGGACTTTGTAAGAATTCCTTGGAGGTGATTACTAATAGCACAAATCCTGTCATCGAACTTGAAAGATATTTCACAGATTCTTCTCATCCTGATGATAAAAAGCTTGGTGATGTTATTCGTTCAATTTCAAATTTAGTGCTTCCTAGTAGAGTAGTGCCAACTAATGAGGAAGGAACTGTTTTTCCAGGTGAAGAAGCATATTTTCAATACCCTCTAAAAGAATTACAAGACGAGGATGGGCTTACTGCTCATAACATCATATTATATGATTCATTGGGATTGGTGCGAGATTTCGTTCCACTTTATCTTTTTGAAAATGAGGCTTTCGAGGCGTTGTCAGTTAAACTTGTAAGTGAATTCTTTGGGTTTGATGATTATTCAATAAGTCCAAATGAACTAATACTAACTGGCGAGAAAGGGAACCTAACCATTCCACTAGAAAATTATCGTATGCTTGTGAACTATAATCATAAGCCCAACATGGCAACTGAATCGAATGGAAATCTTTTGATTATTCCATTTATGGATGTTTATAAAGGTACAACAGATTTGTCAGAATTGATAAAAGACAAAATTGTTCTGATAGGGGTTAGATATTCAGGCTCAACTGATAAGTATAAAACGCCGATATCACCAGATGTACAAATGCCCGGAGTCGAAATCCACGCCCAAGCAATCCAAACAATCCTAGACGAAGCCTGGTTATACACCCAGCCTTTTTGGCAACAAATTGCGACAATCGCATTACTCGCGCTTATCTCTATTGCTATCATTTTCGCGCTTCAAATTGCAATTGCGCTCCCCCTTCTTGTCGTCCTAATAGCTCTTTACGGCATGTTGCTTGCTCCGCTGTTGTTCCGCACACAGGGGTTGATACTTAACCTTGTCTACCCGCCGCTCGCAATTGTAACTGCGGCAATTGTTGGTTATGCGTACAGATACATGACGGAATTTAAACAAAAAACAAAGGTTGCTGGGGCGCTTGGGCAGTATGTGAATAAAGAAGTCGCCCAAAATGTTCTGGATCAAGGCAAAGATGGCGTTCAGATGGGTGGTGATAAACAACAAATCACTGTTCTGTTTACTGATATCAAGGGCTTTACGACCATCTCGGAGACTCTGCAGCCTCAATCAATTGTCGCTCTTTTGAATGAATATTTCGAAGTCATGGCGGCTGAAGTTGTGAAACAACATGGGGTAGTCGATAAATATGAGGGGGATGCTTTGATGGCTTTCTTTGAAGATAAGCCTGGTTTGGCTTCACATCAAGTGCGTGCTGCTCATACTGCTTTGAAAATGAGAGAAGCTCTTTCGCGGCTGATGGCTCAATGGAAAAATGATGGGCCGCTTCCGGGAGGTGAAACTAAACCGCAAATTGATTTTCGTGTTGGACTTTCATCGGGTGAGGCTTTGGTTGGAAATATCGGGTCGTCTGAACATATTCAATATACTGTCATTGGGGACATCGTGAATTTGGGGTCTCGGTTGGAGAGTGCAAATAAGAAGTATCAGACTTCGGTTATGTTGTCGGAAGCTACATATATGGCTATACAAAATGATCATGAATGTCGGTTTTTGGATGTGATTAAGGTTAAAGGGAAGAATCAACCTGTGAAAATTTATGAACTTTTGGCTCTGAAATCAGAGCTTTCGGCTGAGCAGACTGAGTTGGTTCAGATTTATAACAAAGCTTTGGTGTTGTATTTCGAGAGGAAGTTTCCGGAAGCATTGGAAGTTTTTAAAAACGAATTACTGCAGCGTTGGCCAACTGATTACCTGGCAAATCTATATGCAGGGCGATGTGAACTGTTGAATCGCTTTCCTCCAGAGCCCGATTGGGATTTTGTCTATAAAATGGATTCAAAATAGTGTATATGTGTAGACTCAAGTAGCAAAAACTTAAGTTATGGCACATAGGCAAACAAAAATCGTGAATGACAGATGGCAGAGAATTGCCGACTTAATGACTGAAAAGAAACTCGATATGGTCATGGTTTGTGCGTCTCAGCAGGACTTTGGTTTTGGATATGCGCTCAATGGGCTTAAGCCGATTATGTATCACTATTTAACTTTGGATAAGAAGAAAGGGAAGTTTGTGCGTGGTTACTTTATTCCGCATTTCTTGATTCATCGTTTAGGTCTTACAGATAAGCCAAATGTGGTTACGTTTGATGATAAAACAATTCCTCTTGAATTTGAGAAATTCCTGAAGGGACATAAGCGTGTTGGCGTATTGGGGCCTGCACCTGCGCTGCATTTTAGTAAATCTTCATGTGAACTAGTGTTTCTGGATGATTTTTCTTGGACGATTTTGAATAAAAAGGATGCTAGTGAAATTGCCAATATTTCAGCCACTTCTACGCTCTTGAAGGCTGCATTGGTGAAAGCTTCTAAGTTGCTTTCTGCTGGGGAGAAAACAGGTGATATCGAAGAAGCTTTAGATCGTGGGCTATTGAAAAACGTGGATTCGCTGGCTTTTCCTTCTTTAGTTGATAGTCTTTATCAAAGTCCTTCACACTTGGAGTTGGCTGGGAAGAATGAATGTGTAAAAAAGAAGGATTTGTTGTTTGTGAATGTGGGTGCTGAGCTTAATGGATTCTATGCAGATGCAGGGCGTACCTTTGCAATTAATAATCCAGCGCTCAAGAAAAAATGTGACTTACTGGGAAAGGCATTTGATATTTTTGTTGAGAAGATGAAACCTGGGATGAAACTTACTGACCTTCCTGCGATGCTGCAGGGGCAACTGGAAGAGGTAGGCCTGAAAAACGCTCAATTAGACAAGAAATATATTGGACATAGTGTAGGGTTTAATATAATCAATATGCCATTTATTGGTGAAACCATTTTTCGGAATGAAAAACTGCTAGCTGATACGACTCTTTCCTTTTTCGTGTTTGTGACGATGGAAAAGCAGGTATTTAAACTGCAAAACACGGTGTGGATTGGTGCAAAGAAGAATGAGGTTCTTACACAATAGGATCTCCGACTCTTTTGCTATTTTTCCCGTGCGATTCGCCAAACTAATTCGAAGACTTTTGATTGTGCACTCGTGATTAGGCGGCTTTCGATGAGTATGCCGAAATTTTCGGGGAAACTTATGAGGGCTAGTTTGTCTCCGCTGATGACTAGGTCGATTCCAAGGTCGAAAGCTGGGGGAATATTTTTTACTAATGCACCTGGAAATTTTACTCCGTTTTCTGCACTTAATATTTTGCAGACTTCGAAGGCCGCACCGTCTTGCGACTTGGCCATGTCGTTGAATTCTTTAGCTATGGAGATTTTTGCAAATGGATTTCGACACAAAAAAA
>SWCD01024325.1_pt1 | contig 12914 bp, 8 predicted proteins | sample 4693011 | NCBI WGS metagenome assembly SWCD01 (sample SAMN10267278, study PRJNA491770) | bioreactor metagenome | isolation source: DHS bioreactor inoculated with marine | place: Japan: Omine Ridge, Nankai Trough | reverse complement strand
TCGCGCCGAGGTTTTCCGGGCGGCGGCGCATCGCACTGAGCAGCGCAAGCCCGTCAAAGGCCAGCGCGAGAAGCGCGAGGCCCACCGCAAGCGCAACACCCGGCGGCATGCCATAGAAGAGGTCTTGCGGATCCATGAGAACCAAAGTGCCCACAAGGGTTCCAATGGCAACGAGCCGCGCGACGCTGCCCGCCATGGCGCACCCGCTCCACCGCGCACCGTGTCCGCGCATAGATGCAATGCCGCCACCCATTAGCATCAATAATGCGATTACGGCGACGCCAAGAATAATCGCGCCTGCCCCTTCCTGTCCGCCGTACCAGGGCACGCGCTCATAGGACCCGCTGCCAATGATCAAGTAGGTGGGGCCACCTTCCGCGACGTGTTCAAAGCCCACGTAGAACGGTCCGCCTTCGCGCCATTGGTAAAGCCCTTCGTCCACGGGGACATAGCGCCCGCCCCCCACTTCGATCGCGCCGTCGTCTCGCGCCACCACACGCACCGTATCGGTCATGGCGAGCAGCAGCTCCCACGTGTGACGCGCGGCGACCGTGGTACGATAGGTACCCGCGAAGGCCCGGCCATCGACGCCGCTCAACATTTCGGGGGCTTCGAACTCCGTCAGTGGGGTGATCGCTTCACCCAGCACCGCCGCTGTGAAGTCGCGCAGAAAATCGCCCGCCGCATTACGCCGCCCCATGGGGCCAAGGACTGAGCGGTTCACGGCGACGAAGATGCCGATCCCCAAATCGGGAACAATGACAATCCGCGCGCCAAACCCGTTTGCCTGACCATCCTTGTAGAGGACCAGATGCCCGCCCTGAGAGGCCTCGGCAAATCCGTAACCCCGCCCGCGCAAACGTGGATCGTTTCGGAACTGAACGGTGCGTTGACGCTCATGCAGGACCGCCGGCAGGAGCGGCGCATCCGGATCAAGTAGAAACGCAAGGTAACGCCCCATGTCTGTCGCCGTCGTTGCAAGCCCCGCTGCGGCGGGCGTCATGATGAGATCGCGCTCATAGGGCACCAGACCGCCATTGACGAGATGGTAGGAACGAGCGAGCGGCATGGCCCTACTTTCAACAATGTCGACCTGATCGAAAGTCGAATGATCCATGCTGAGCGGCCCAAAAAGCCGCGCTGCCACATAGTCCGCGAAAGGCACCTCCGCCAATTGCTCCACCGCAAAACCGGCCAGCGCCGTGTGATGATCATTATAGGTGATAACGCGGCCCGGTTCCTCGAACCGCGGCGGCAGGCGGCGGCGCAGATAGTCTTCCAAACTCAGAATTTCATCAGGGTCCGTCACGTGCTGACCGGAGAGAGATTCACTAAAACCCCCAGTCTGTGTCAGCAGGTCATGAAAGCTGAGGGGTGCCTCAAGGCGCGGGCGAATAGGCAGCGCATCGAAAAGCGCGCGCAGGTCATCGTCCGGTTCGACGCCAAACTCCGCCATTGCAAGCAAGGCCGTGGTCGCCGTAACGGGCTTTGAGACCGAACCCACGCGGAACCGCGTGTCGCCATCGGCCTCCCCCCAACCGCGCGCCAGAACGACCTCGCCATCGACAACAACCGCCGCGATCACGCCGGGGATTTCCGCTTCTCCTCGTTCCGCCTCGATCCATGTAGCGGCGAAATCTGAGAGGGCTTCAGGGTCCACATCCTGCGCATGGGCGGGCGCCGGCAGGATGCAGAGCAAAGCGGCGCCGAGCGCCAACCAAGTCTTCAAGGTCTTCATGACCGGCCTTCCATACGCGCGAGATAACCCTGCGCCATCTCGATAATTTCCGCCTCGCCCTTGGCAAAGCCGACTTTCGGACGCGGTAGCCCTTGGGGGAAAAGCGCGAGCTCGCGCAGGGTCGAAAGAACAAGAAACAGAACCCAGGAAATTTTGTCTGCGGGGAAGGTGCGCCCCTCCGCCCTCGCCAGCTCACCGAGGCGGCGCGCCACGCCCTTGAGCGCCCCGTTCATGCGGTCACTGCGTTCATGAAACGCGGGGTGCCCCGCCGTGCGGGTTTCAAGGATCAGAGTGCGGATCAGGCCCGCATGGGCACGGTGATATCTTGCAAGGTCGCGCACAAATTTCGACAGCGCATTATCAAAGCTTATGAGCGTCGGATCACCACTCAAGGCGTTGTTGAGCGCGACAATCTCTTCGCAATAGACCTCATCCAGCCGGTCGAGCAGCGCCTCCTTGCTGGGAAAGCGCGCATAAATGGACCCCACGGAGGTTTTGGCCGCGAGGGCGAGCGCCGCCATGGTGAGGTCGGCCCAGCTTTCCTGGTTCAGCGCGGCCCGGGCGGCGGCTTCCACTCGTTCCATTGTGCGCTGGGCGCGGGCCTGCTTCGCCGGGATCGTATTGGTCTTCGCCGCTGTAGGCATGAGATTTCCTCAAATAGAATTAGAATTCTAATTCGTATTTAGGAGGCCGGCCGCCACACGTCAAGGGGCGGCATAGAAACGCCGCCCCTTTTGGGAAAAGCTCAGGTGTGGAGCTGAGTTAGTCGTCGCGGGACTGGACGATCAAAAAGATGATCCCCAGCATGGCCGCGAAACGGAAGGCATCGCCTTGGGAGCCCTGCCCCACCTCCGTCTGCCACATCTGGAAGTACGCACCGCCGATAGCCATAAAGAGGCCGAACCAGGTGAGAATGCCCACAAGACATGCGGCAAGCGCCGACGTCTTGGAAGCCTGAAACTCATCAACGGATTTACCGCGCGCGCGGAACATGTCCCACGAGCCCTTCAGCGCCAAAAGCCCCGCGCCGTATTCGCCGATCAGTACAATTACCACGGCGACCCAGATCAACGGGCCAAATGTAACGGCCGGCCCGAATGCCGCGGGATAGACCGTGTGGTCCTGATTCCCCAGAACATAGGCGAGCGCGCCATACATGTTGTTGAGATTGGCGACATTGTTGGTCGCATAGAAGATGCAAAGCAGAGCCGCTGCCAGCATCACAAATGACTTCAGTAGACGGATCATTTTTTCCTCCCTCGCCGCTTCTTGAATCGCGACCTGACCGAAGCCTAACTGATTTGCCGTAACGTCAACAGGCACCGGTCACGCGTGATCAATCGATGATTGTATTGCATCGGCCCCCAAAACGCGTAGGCTTGGCACACCTCAGCATTTGAAGGAGAGCCCCATGGAAGGCGGATGTTATTGCGGCGCGCTGCGCTATGAAATTGATGGCGATGCGGTGTTCAAGGGCGAATGCCACTGCCGCGAATGCCAGTATATTTCCGGTGGGGGCCCGAACTTTTTCATGGGTATTCCCGAAGCGCACTTCAAATACACCAAGGGCACACCCGCGCAGTTTTCACGCGACGACATCGACAATCCGGTGACACGCGATTTCTGCGGCAAGTGCGGCGCGCCGATCATGACCGCCTCCCCCGGCGCACCGGGCGTCGTCATCCTGAAAGTGGGCAGCCTTGATGAGCCGGCCAAGGATTATGGCATGCCGCAGATGGCGATTTACATGTGCGATGCGCAACCGTTCCATACAGTGCCGGAAGGCGTTGCCAAATTCGACAAGATGCCAGGCTAGTCAAAAAGCCTAACCAAGCAGCGCCTTCAGGTGCGCAACGACGCTGCGCCCCAGGGATGCGAGCTCATAGCCCCCTTCCAGCATTGAAACGATGCGTCCTTGGGCATGCTCGCCGGCAATGGCGACCAGTTCCTGTGTAATGGCGGTATAATCCCGTTCCACAAGTCCGATGCCCGACATGTCATCGTCGGCATGTCCGTCGAACCCTGCTGAGATAAAGACAAATTGCGGCGCAAAGTCTCTCACTGCGGGGTACCATCGGTCCGCCACCAGCGCCATATAATCCTCACCGCGCGTGCCCGCCTCCAGCGGAATATCGATCAGGTTCGCCGCGCCAGAATTGTGCCCTGAGAAAGGATAAAACGGGTGCTGGAAGCTGGAGCAGACCAGCACGCGTTCATCGCCCGCGAAAATATCTTCCGTGCCGTTGCCATGGTGAACGTCGAAATCGACGATAGCAACGCGCGCAAGCCCATGCACTTTAAGCGCATGCGCCGCCGCGGCCGCCACATTGTTGAAGACGCAGAATCCCATAGGCGTTGCCCGTTCCGCATGGTGGCCCGGAGGTCGCACCGCGCAAAACGAAGAAGCGACCTTGCCCGCCATGACGAGATCTACACCCATGATCCCCGCCCCCGCCGCGCGCAAAGCGGCCTGCAGCGTTCCTGCCGACATCAAGGTGTCGCCCGCGTCGAGTTGCACCCAGCCCTTGTCAGGGGCCACGTCGAAGACCTCCTGCACGTAAGCGGGCTCATGAACGAGCTCAAGCTGTTCGCGGGTCGCAAGCGGCGCATCAAAATGTTGAAGCGCAAATTCCAACCCCGAAGCAATGACGGCATCGTTGATGGCGTGCAGCCGCGCGGCCCGTTCGGGGTGCATTGGGCCCGTGTCGTGTTTCAGGCAATCGGGGTGAGAGATATAGGCGAGCATCTATTCCAAATCCACAGGCACAAGGTCAGAGCTGGCGCTCCACCTCCATCACGGCCATCTCATAGGTCGAGGGCCGGATGGAAAAACCCAACTCACGCATAAGCTGGAGCATGCCCGTATTTTCTGCAAGCACCGTCCCCTCCATGGACTTAAGGCCATATTCGCGTGCCGTATCCATCAGGGCATTCATGAGCAGGGTTCCCAGGCCCTTTTTCTGAATGCGATCGGACACGACGATGGCGAACTCGCAACTTTCCCCGTCCTCGTTGATGGCATAGCGCGCAACACCATGCTGCACCGGTGCGCCGTTCTCCTCCGTCAGAGCGATGAGTGCCATCTCGCGGCTGTAATCAATCTGCGTGAATTCGGCCAGCATCTTGGGGCTAAGTTCGCGCAGGGCGGACAGGAAACGGAATCGCCTTGCCTCTGGCGACAAGTCCCGCACAAAGGCCCGTTCGCTTTCTGCATCTGACGGGCGGATGGGGCGGATCGTCACCGGCGTCCCATCGGTCAGAAAGTCTTTTCGCATCAGATGGCGCGGATAGGGCGCAATGGCCATATGGTCGTGCCGCCGAACACTGGGGGCAAGACGCTTGACCTTGATGCGCGCATCGACCGCGATCACACCGCCCGGCCCTGCGAACAGGGGATTGATGTCGAGTTCCACCACCTCGGGCAGCTCGCAAACAAGATCTGATACCCGCATCAACACGTCGACTACGGCATCATGGTCCACCGGCGCCCGGTCACGGAATGCCTCAAGCAGGCGCGAGACCCGTGTGCGCTTGATCAGCCGCCGCGCGAGCACCTCGTTGAGCGGCGGCAGGGTCACGGCGCTGTCGCGCAACACCTCCACCATCGTACCGCCCGCGCCGAACAAAATTGCCGGGCCAAAAACCGGGTCGCGGCTCGCCCCGATAACAAGCTCCCGCGCGTCGTCGATGCGGCTCATGGCTTCCACGGTGACGCCTTTGATCTCCGCATCGGGCCGCGCCGCCTTGGCTGCGGCGATTACTTGGTTGTAAGCAACGCGCAAATCAGCGGCGCTGAGCACATTGGTGCGCACGCCCCCCACATCCGACTTGTGCGAAATGTCCGGGGAGTTGATCTTCACCGCGACGGGAAAACCCAATGTTTCCGCTTCCACCAAGGCCTTTGCCGCAGTGTCCGCTTCGATGGTCACATTCACTGGAATGCCAAAGGCGCGCAAAATGCCTTTTGCCTCGATATCCGACAACATGTCGCGTCCTTCGGCGAGGACCGCGTCGATGATCATACGCGCGCCCTCTACATCTTGCGCGCCTACATGGGATTGGGACCCCGGCAGTTCCAACGCCAGACGGCGGTTTTGCTCGTGCCAGGCGAGATAGGAAAAGGCCTCGATGGCCCTTTCCGGCGTGGTGAAATCCGGGATGCCCGCTGCGCTCAGCGTATGCCGCGCTTCGCGGACGGAACTTTCCCCCATCCAACAGGCAAGCACGGGCTTGGGCGGGCGTCGCCCGGCAACCTCGATCACGGCATTCGCCGCATCAGCGGCCGCAGTCATCGCTTGAGGCGTCAACATCACGAGCACACCGTCGTAGGTGTCATCCTTGAGGCAGGCTTCCGTTGCGGCTTTGTATTTCTCCGGCGAAGCATCACCCAGAATGTCCACCGGGTTTGCCTTGGACCAATAGGCAGGCAGAACCGCATTGAGCGCGGCAATTGTATCAGGCGCGGGATTGGGGAGTTTCACTCCGAGGTCGCCGGCACGGTCCGCGGCAAGAACGCCTGCCCCACCTCCGTTGGTGATGATGGCAAGCCGGTCGCCGCCCGCATGGATGCCCGCGGACAAGACCTCGGCCGCGGCGAAAAGCTGCCCAAAGGTTTGCGCGCGCACCGCGCCGACCCGCGCCAGCGCCGCGTCAAACACATCGTCCGAGCCCATCAACGCACCTGTATGGGTGTGTGCGGCACCTGCACTATCCGTATTGCGCCCGGCCTTGAGCACGATCACGGGTTTCAGCCGCGCTGCAAGGCGCAGGGCGCTGAGGAACGAGCGTGCGTCGCGTACGCCCTCCACGTAAAGGAGGATCGCGTTCGTTTCCTTATCGCGGGCGAGATAGTTGAGGATATCGCCAAAGCCGATATCGCCGGAATTGCCGAGCGATACGAGCGCGGAAAAGCCCAGGTGATGCGGCTCCGCCCAATCGGAGATGGCCGAGCAAAGCGCGCCCGATTGCGAAACCAGCGCCAGCCGGCCCCTGGGCGTTGCGGCATTTAGGAAGGAGGCATCCATCCCAATGGATGGCCGCACCAGCCCCACGCAATTGGGGCCCACAAAACGGACACCATAACGCTTTGCGGTTTCGATCAGTTCCGCTTCACGCGCCTTGCCTTCTTCGCCCATTTCGCGAAAGCCCGCGGTCAGCACGATGGCCTGGCCGATGCCCGCCTCGCCGCATTCGCGGATAATGCCCGCCACCGTGTCGGCGGGCGTCGCGATAACGGCAAGGTCCACCGGCCCGGGTGCGTCGGCGATGGTGGCAAAACAGGGCAGGTCCCCCACCCGCTCGTGCTTTGGATTGATGGGATAGAGAGCGCCCTCGAAGCCCGCACGCAGCAAGTTCGAAAAGACGCGGCTGCCGACGGACCGGCCGGAGGCGCTGGCGCCGAAAACGGCAATGGCACCGGGGTTGAACAGCTTTTCAAGTTGGCTTGGGCCCATGGGGGAAAGGCTCCAGGAGGGTTGATCTAACACCAACCTAAGCGCCCCACGTGAAAGATCAATGACGACCCACGCGGCATTTCGCGGGGTGACAGAAATGCCATCGCGAACTAGTACGCGGTTTAAAATAGAATGAAGCGCCTGAGCGGCATGGACCCAACCGGTAGACGGGATAGCCCTATCTTACATAAAAATCGTGGCGGGATGTTCCAGTAGCGCCTTGTAGCTCTGGATCGCCTGGGCGCAGACAAAGCCATCAACCACGCGGTGATCGCAGGAGGTAGAAATATTCATCACCTTCCGCTGCACCACCGTGCCGTTTTCCATGACGAGCTTGTCCATCATCTTGTTGACACCGATGATGGTAACCTCCGGGTGATTGATGACGGGCGTTGAGACGATACCGCCCAGCGCACCGAGCGAGGTAATGGTGATGGAGGAGCCCGAAAGCTCGTTCACTTTTGCAGTATTGCCGCGCGCCGCCTGAGACACCCGAGCGACTTCGGCGGCGCTTTCCCAGATATCCAGCGCTTCGGTATGGCGCACCACCGGCACCATCAGGCCATTGTCGGTCTGGGTCGCGATGCCGATATGCGCCCCTTCATATTGGGTAATGACGCCCGCTTCATCGTCGTAGGTGGCGTTGAGTTCCGGGAAATCCTGAACCACTTTCACCAACGCCTGCATGAGGAACGGTAGCACTGTCAGTTTGGGCTGGTTCGGCAGACGGTTCTCATTCAGATACTGACGCAGAGTTTCAAGCTCCGTCACATCCACTTCTTCCACATAGGTGAAGTGCGGGATGTGCCGCTTGGCCGTCTGCATTTTTTCCGCAATCTTACGGCGCAGGCCGATGACTTTGATCTCGTTCGTGCCCGTGAGCTTTGTCTTGCCGCGGCCACCGGCTACGGTGCGACCGCCGCCCGCGAGGAAGGTTTCAAAATCTTCGCGCGTCACGCGGCCCTGCGGTCCCGTGCCCGGTACCTGGATCAGGTCAATACCCGCTTCGGCCGCACGGCGACGCACAGCGGGGGAGGCAAGCGCGCGCACCGGCGCGACAACGCCTTCGCGTTTGGGTTCGGGCGCGGAAGAGGGAGCAGGTGCCGCCGGCGCCGCCTTCGCAGCAGGCGCAGCCACAGCCGGTTCCGGCGTCTTGGCGGGCGCTTCGGTCGCTTGCGCTTCTCCTTCCACATGTTTGTGGGGATGGATTTCAACTTCTTCGTCGGCGGCAACGCCCTCAAGTTCCAGCGCCATCAATTCAGCACCTACAGAGATGATGTCCCCGGGTTCACCGGAAATGGCGAGCACCTTGCCGTCGTGGGGCGCGGGGATTTCCACCGTCGCCTTGTCGGTCATCACGTCGCAAAGATTATCGTCTTCTTTCACCACGTCGCCGGGCTTTACATGCCACTCGACGATTTCGGCTTCGACGACGCCTTCCCCCAGATCGGGGAGTTTGAAAACAAATTTGGTCATGGTTTTAGGCTTCCATAACGCGCTGCAGAGCGCGGGTAATGCGCGCCTGGCTGGGGAAATAGTCCCATTCGTGCGCATGCGGATAGTGCGTGTCCCAACCCGTCACGCGCTGGATCGGCGCTTCGAGATGGTAGAAACATTCTTCCTGAACCTGAGCGGATAGTTCCGCGCCAAAGCCGCTGGTGCGCGGCGCTTCGTGCACGATGACGCAGCGGCCCGTTTTACGCACCGACCAGACGATGGTGTCGAGATCGAGCGGCACCAACGTGCGCAAGTCGATGATCTCTGCATCGATACCGGCGTTTTCCACCGCCGCCTGGGCCACATGCACCATGGTACCGTAGGCAAGGATTGTTGCCGCGGTGCCGGGGCGCACCACTTTCGCCTGGCTGAGGGGGATCGTGTAATGGCCATCCGGCACATCGCCGCCCGGATGCGCGGCCCAGCTTTTTGAAGTGCCCTGCCAGTCGCCATCGAAGGGACCGTTGTAGAGCCGCTTGGGTTCGAAAAAGATCACCGGGTCGTCGTCTTCGACAGAGCTGATAAGCAGCCCTTTCGCGTCATGGGGTGTTGAGGGCACGACCACCTTCACGCCCGGGATATGGGTGAAAAAAGCTTCAGGGCTCTGGCTGTGGGTTTGTCCGCCATGAATGCCGCCGCCCCAGGGGCTGCGGATCGTGACCGGTGAATGGAACTGCCCGGCGCTGCGATAGCGCAGGCGCGACATCTCGGAAATGATCTGATCAAAGCCGGGGAAGATGTAGTCGGAAAACTGGATCTCCGCGATGGGGCGCAGCTCATTGGCGCCCATGCCGATAGCAGCCGCCACGATGCCGCCTTCGGTGATCGGCGCATCGAACACCCGGTCGCGACCGTATTTTTCCTGTAGCCCATCGGTTGTGCGGAACACGCCACCGAAATAGCCGACGTCCTCACCAAAGATGACAACGTTGGGATCGCGTTCAAGCAATACGTCTTGGGCAGACCGCAAGGCCTGGATCATGTTCTGTTGGGGCATGGGGCAAGGCTCCGATGTTTACCGAAGGCTGAGGAATTCCTCGCGCTGCCGGATCAGGTTCTTCGGCATCTCTTTTAAGATGTCATCGAACATGGTTTCCGGCGGCACCGACTTGTGGTCGGCAAGCGAGCCATAGGATTCCGCTTCCTTGAGTTTCTTCTGCACTTCGTCCGAAAGCTCGGCTTCAAGCGCTTCGTGCTGCTCATCCGACCATTCGCCGAGGGCAATAAGGTGCGTCTTCAGCCGGTCGATGGGATCGCCCAGCGGCCAGGCTTGCGCCTCTTCCTTCGGGCGATACCGTGCGGGGTCGTCACTCGTGGAGTGCGCACCGGCACGGTAAGTTACAAATTCGATGAGCGTCGCGCCCAGACCCTTGCGCGCCCGTTCCGCCGCCCATTTGGTCGCGGCATAGACGGCGAGGAAATCGTTGCCGTCAACGCGCAGACCCGGCAGGCCATAGCCGATTGCCTTGGACGCAAAGGTGGTTTCATCACCGCCCGCGATACCTTGATAGGACGAAATGGCCCACTGGTTGTTCACAACATTCAGAATGACCGGCGCGTGATAGACGCCCGCCATGGTGCAGGCCGTGTGGAAGTCGCCTTCCGCCGACGAGCCTTCGCCGATCCAGCTCACCGCGATGGCCGTGCTGCCCTTGTAGGCGCTCGCCATGCCCCAGCCCACCGCTTGGGGGAACTGGGTGCAGAGGTTGCCGGAGATGGAAAACAGCTTCAGGTCCGCGCGGGTGTAGTGCACCGGCAGCTGACGGCCCATCAGGTTATCACGCGCGTTGGACATGCAGTGGCTCGCCATATCGACGAGATCCGCGCCGCGCAGCAATTGCAGACCTTGTTGCCGATAGCTGGGGAACAGCATGTCTTCATCGCGCAGCGCCATACCGGCGGCCACCGAAGTGGCTTCCTCGCCCGTGGAGGTCATGTAGAAGCTCATCTTGCCTTGGCGGTGCATGCGCAGCATGCGCGCATCGTAGGTCCGCACGGTCATCATGACCTTGAGACCCTTGCGCAGGGTTTCGGGGTCGATTTCCGGGGCCCACTCGCCTTTGGCCTGGCCCTGATCGTCCAGAACCCGGATCAGATCGAAAGCGAGATCAAAGGTCTTGCGCGCTTCCACCGTGGGTTCGGGCCGCGTCACTGCACCGGCATCCGCGAATTTCAGCCGACTGAAGTCAGGGGTATCCCCCGGCCGCGCCGCAGGCGCAGGCACATGCAGGCCTTTCGACCCGAATTTCATGCGAACGATTTCAGCTTGCTTCGCGGGCGTGTCGCCCTCGCCGGTGTAGTAATGTTGGACCATGCTTCCCCCTTGTCGCTCTCTTTTGTGCGAGCCATGCCCGCGAGCTTGATTGGGTGCCTTGTGCCGGTTTCAAACCGACTCAAAGCAAAGATGAAAGCAGCATATAATGGGGGCCCGGGGGGTGCGCCAGAGCCGAATCGACCTTTGAGCGAAAGCCAAAATCATTCCGGAAAACTTGTTTTTTTGTTTCCAAGAACCGGCCCGGGCGAGCAACTTTTGGCATGAGTGCCGAGTCGCAAAAATGTCGCGTAAACCCTAATAAGACATGGCCTGTACACGCTAGAAAATGGTGCAATGCAACAGGTTTCCGTGGCCCGGGCGAGATTAAAACAGGCCCTCGATCTCACCCGCCGCATTGAGGTGGATGGCGTCCGCCGCCGGGCGGCGCGGTAGGCCTGGCATGGTCATGATATCGCCGCAGATGGCGACCAGAAACTCCGCCCCCGCCGAAAGCCTTACCTCGCGCACAGTCACTGAATGGTTCGACGGCGCCCCCATGAGTTGCGGATCGGTGGAAAAGGAATACTGCGTCTTCGCCATGCAGATGGGCAAATGCCCGAAACCCGTGTCCTGCAATTCCTTGATCCGGGTACGGACGGATTTATCAGCCTGAACCTCGTTCGCGCCATAAATGCGCGTGGCGACGGTTTCGATTTTGTCCCAGAGCGGCATGGCATCGTCATAAAGGGTGGAAAATTGCGCCGCACCGCTGTCGGCGATGGCGGCCACGCGTTCGGCGATTTCCATCGTCCCCTCGCCGCCCTTTGCCCAGTGATCACAGAGGATCGCCTCGCTGCCCAATTCCTTCACCACCTCGCGCACCACCGCGATTTCGGCGTCCGTGTCCGCAGTGAATTTATTGATGCCCACGATCACCGGCACGCCAAAGCCCTTCACATTGCGAATGTGGCGCGCGAGGTTCGCGCAGCCCGTGCGCACGGCTTCGACGTTCTCGGCTTCAAGATCGCCCTTGGCCACGCCACCATGCATCTTGAGCGCGCGGATGGTGGCGACCAGCACCGCGGCGTCAGGCTTCAGCCCCGCCTTGCGGCACTTGATGTTGAAAAACTTTTCGGCCCCCAGGTCCGCGCCGAAGCCAGCCTCCGTCACCACGTAAGGAGCCATCTTCAGCGCCGCCTTGGTCGCGATCACCGTGTTGCAGCCGTGCGCGATGTTGCCGAACGGCCCGCCGTGCACAAAGGCCGGGTTGCCTTCGAGCGTCTGCACGAGATTCGGGGCAAGCGCATCTTTCAGCAGAACCGTCATCGCTCCATGGGCATTGAGGTCCCGCGCGCGTACCGGTTCTTTTTCCCGCGTGTAGCCCACGATGATATTGCCGAGGCGGTTCGTGAGGTCTTCGAAGTTTTCAGCGAGGCAAAAGATCGCCATGACTTCCGACGCGGGCACAATGTCAAAGCCCGCTTCGCGCGGATAACCGTTGGCGACACCGCCGAGGGACGAGGTGATCTGCCTGAGCGCGCGATCGTTCATATCCATGACACGTCGCCAGGTGACACGGCGGCTGTCGAGCCCCGCGCCATTCCCCCAATAGATGTGATTGTCGATCAGTGCAGCGAGCAGATTGTTCGCCGCCTCAATCGCGTGAAAATCGCCCGTGAAATGGAGATTGATGTCTTCCATGGGCATCACCTGTGCCCGGCCGCCGCCGGCAGCCCCGCCCTTCATGCCGAAGCACGGACCGAGGGAAGGTTCGCGCAAGGCGACCATGGCGCGCTTGCCGACGCGATTCAGCCCGTCCGTGAGGCCCACGGACGTGGTGGTTTTGCCTTCGCCCGCGGGCGTCGGGGAAATAGCCGTGACGAGGATCAGCTTGCCGTTCGGGCGATCCGAAAGGCTCTCGATGTAATCAAGTGAGACTTTCGCCTTGTCATTGCCGTAGGGAGAAATCGCC
>SWCD01007995.1_pt1 | contig 12932 bp, 11 predicted proteins | sample 4693011 | NCBI WGS metagenome assembly SWCD01 (sample SAMN10267278, study PRJNA491770) | bioreactor metagenome | isolation source: DHS bioreactor inoculated with marine | place: Japan: Omine Ridge, Nankai Trough | reverse complement strand
GAGTTTTAGAAAATCTTTCTTCTAAAATAGTTCCAATTCCATGATCGGTTATATCTAATTCGTAAAGTGCCTGTAATGCAACACCACGTGCTTGGGTGCGAGATTTCATAAATTATTTTATTCTTTTGGTGAATAGTCTATATCTTCAATGTGAATATTAATTTGGCCAGTTTCCATTCCAACCATTTCAATAATTGCGCGTGACACTTCTTGTTGTATATTTCGACTAATTTGTCGTACATTTACATTTTTATTCAACACAACATAAAGGTCAACATCCACTATATTTTCATTAATATTAATTCGAACGCCACTGCTGCGATGTCCTTTTTGAAACAACTCATTGATATTTGTATATCCAATCAATTGGGTCACACCTTCAATGCTTAAAGCTGTTAAACGCGCAATACTGAGTATTACATCGGGAGCGACGGTCGTTTTCCCTGGGGATCTTTTTTCTTTACTCATCCATCCTCCATTAATTTAAGCCATTGCCATGCCGCCATCCACAGCCAAAACCTGACCGGTGATGTAGCTTGCTTCATCCGAAGCTAAAAATGCGACTGCATGAGCGATGTCTTCTGGCGTACCTTTGCGTCCTAGGGGGATCATTCCTAAAAAGTTTTCTCTTGCTTCTTCAGGCACACCTTCCCAAATTTCTGTTTCCACATACCCTGCCGCTACTGCATTGACTGTGATTTTTCGAGCGGCAATTTCACGAGCCAGGGCTTTTGTAAAACCGATCTGTCCTGCCTTAGAAGCTGAATAATTTGTTTGCCCAGCATTCCCAATTTGCCCTGAAACGGAGGTAATATTAATTATCCGACCATATCTTTTTCGCATCATCAACTTTACAGCAGCCTTTGAGCAATTAAATGTGCCTTTAAGATTTGTAGCTTGGACAACATCGAAATCGTCTTCGGACATCATCATGATCAATTTGTCTCGGGTAATTCCTGCGTTGTTTACTAAGATATCTATTTTTCCGTATTTTTCAGCGGTGTTAATGACCAAGGCTGTTGCTTGATCAAAATTAGCTACATCTGCTTGAACTGCCATAGCTGTTCCGCCTTCAGCTTCAATTTGATTGACCACATTTTTGGCAGCATCGGCTGAATTTATATAATTCACAACAACTGTTGCACCACCCTTGGCTAGTTCAAACGCGATCGCTTTTCCAATTCCGCGAGAGCCACCAGTGACGATTGCGATGCGATCTTTAAATGATGGGGCCATAAATTCTCCTGTTTCCAATATTATCGCTCGTATTATACCAATAATAAAAATCGAAGGCATTTGTTTGCACTTCGAATTTAATGTTTATTGTTAGTAATAATTTTATTTGTTAATTTTTTAATTTGTCAAAATCTTCAGGTGTTCCTAGGGGAATTCGTTTGGTTTCCCGATTAATCCGCTTAATCAATCCGCATAAAACATTTTTTGACCCAAACTCAATGAATGTGTCCGCACCATTATTTACCATATAATCTACGGATTCTGTCCATCTAACCGGGGAAGTTAATTGTGCTTCTAAATCGGATTGAATTTCACTGGGGGTAGATAATGGCATAGCTGAAACATTTCCTATTGTAGTAATTTCTGGAGAATGGATGGTTGTATCCATAACAGCTTTAGAAAATTCTTTTTGCGCATCTTCCATCAGGACCGAGTGGGCGGCAATACTTACTGCCAACAGCAATGCTCTTTTTGCACCTGCTTCCTTTGCAATAGGTAGAATTCTTTCAACCGCAGATTTTGCACCAGATACTACGACTTGACCAGGGCAATTATCATTGGCTAATTGAACCGCTTCTCCAGGAATACTCGCATCCAAGCATAATTTTTCCACGACGGGAATGTCTAACCCTAAAATTGCTGCCATACTTCCAGGAGACACTTCTCCTGCTCTTTTCATCAGCTCGCCCCTTTTTCGAACCAAAAGAAGTCCCTCTTTGAATGGTATAGCTCCGGAAGCGGTTAAGGCACTAAGTTCTCCCATAGAATGACCAGCCGAAAATTTTGCATTGAAATTAGGAAAAAGCGATTGAAATATGGTTAAAGAGGCGATCGAATGAATAAAAAGAGCTGGCTGGGTGTTAATCGTATCGTTTAGTTCTTCTTCTGAACCTTCCCAAAGAATCTTAGAGAGGGGAAACCCAAGAATATCATCAGATTTTTGAAAGATTTCCTTTGCCTTCGGAAATGTGGAGGCTAATTCTTTTCCCATCCCTAATATTTGGGATCCCTGACCGGGAAATACAAATGCAGTGGACGTCATATTTAGATTCATAATAGTCCTTTAAACACACAACGGGCCGTGAAAGTTACGGCCCGTTGGTTTAGTCTCGATCTACGCTGACCACTTCACGACCTTTATAATGGCCGCAGTGGGGACAGACATGGTGAGGTAACCGGGATTCGCCACAATTGGAACATTGCACCAATTTGCGAGCGGTCAATGCATCATGTGCACGACGTCGGTCACGACGCCCTTTGGAAATTTTTCTCTTTGGAAGAGGTGTCATGATATTTCTCCTGACTTATAATTGCATATTCATACAAATGCCCACCTGGTCGGGTAGGCGCATGAATTATATTAGGGACTAATCTGAATGTCAAGGAAAATAGAGATTAATTTACTATATTTTCGCCTATTTGAGATCTTAAAAATGCCTCTATAAAACCATCTATATCCCCATCCAAAACAAGTTGTGCATTTCCAACTTCAAAGTTTGTTCGATGGTCTTTTACCATTTGATAGGGATGTAATACATAAGATCGAATTTGACTACCCCATTCTGCTTTTTGATATTCCCCCCTCAAATCCGATAACTCTTTTACCTTTGCGATTCGCTTTAATTCATAAAGCCTCGCCTTTAGAACTTTTAGAGCGTTTTCTTTATTTTGCGTTTGAGATCTTTCATTCTGGCAAGAAGAAACAATTCCGGTTGGAATATGGGTGATCCTTACTGCAGTATCATTTTTTTGAACACTTTGTCCACCCGCGCCCCCAGCCCGAAATGTCTCGATCTTTATATCCTTCATATCCAATTCAATATCGGTATCCGTTTCAATTTGCGGCAGAATCTCAACCTGAGTAAATGAGGTATGTCTCCTGCTATTTGAATCAAATGGGGAAATTCGGACCAATCGATGAACCCCATTTTCGGAATGTAAATAACCATATGCGAAGAGGCCATTGATCGCAAGAGTCACAGTTTTTAATCCAGCTTCATCCCCTTCATTTCTGTCTAATACATTGATTGAATACCCCTTCTTTTCTGCCCATCGCAAATACATTCTTTCAAGCATTAAGGACCAGTCTTGTGAATCTTTACCGCCAGCACCCGCATTAATCGTCAAAAGTGCATTTCCCTTATCCATTCGGCCAGATAATAGGGTGGTCAATTCTTTTTGAATGACAAGTTTTTCTAATGCATCAATTTCAGGTTCTAATTCAAGCCTCAAACTTTCATCATTTAGCTCTGCTAATTCTTTCGCATCATCAACTCTTTGAGTTAGTTGTTGCCATGAATTTAACTCAAAGCGCAAGTCAGATATTTTTTTCATTAATGTCTGGGCTTGGTTGGGGTGATCCCAAAGTTGGGGATCCTCAGATTTTTTTTCTAGAGTAGCTAATTGGGTTTCTAATTTAGGGAGGTCAAAGCCGCACCAGGAGAGCCTGAATTTTTTCTTTATATTGATTTATTCGATTAATTAGATCTTGCATATGATAGCTCTCACCTTAAATAATATTTAATAAAATTGTATCAGAATATTTTATTTTGAATTGAAATCAATAAGTATTCCCTCAATAAAAGCTTTCGGATCAAAGGGAACAAGATCATCTTCACCTTCCCCTAAACCAGCAAATAATATCGGTAAATCTAATTCTTGATTAATTGCAAATGCCATTCCTCCTCTTGCAGAGGAATCTAATTTTGCGAGAATTATCCCAGTAACGATTACAGCCTCTTTGAAAGCTTTAGCTTGTTGTAGAGCATTTTGACCGGTTGTTGCATCCATGACAAGCCAAACTTCATGGGGGGCACCTGGATATGCTTTCCCAGCTACTCGGTGTACTTTTTTTAGTTCTTCCATCAAGTTAAATCGGGTATGCATTCTGCCAGCAGTGTCGATAAGTAAAACGTCATCATTTTTGGAGATTGCAGATTGAATTGCGTCATAGGTGACTGCCCCAGGATCCCCCTCGGGTTGACCAGAAATCACTCGGATGTCCAACTTTTTACCCCAACTTTGAAGCTGTTCAATTGCAGCTGCCCTAAAGGTATCTGCGGCAGCTAATACTACTTTTTTTCCTGAATTCTGAAATTGCCTCCCAAGTTTTGCGACACTGGTGGTTTTGCCTGAGCCATTTACACCCACAACCAAAATGATTGTAGGACCCTCTGGGTTATATATTAATTCTGGAGGAGAAGCTAATCTTGATGTCAAGGTTTCATATAAAGAAATTTTTAACTCATCCGATTTTGTTATTCCGGTAGACTTAACCTTATTTTGTAATTCTTCTATTAAAGACAAGGTCGTTTCTATGCCAATATCAGATTGAACCAACAAAGCTTCCAATTCTTCCCAAGTTTCCAAATTAATTTCACTTGTTCCCAGGAAATTGGCGATTCGCCCAAAGGTAGATTTTCTGGTCCGGTTTAATCCAGACTTCCATTTTTCAATTCGGTTATTCACAGCCAAAAATTATACCAGGAAGTTCAATTCTTCTCGTGGAAAAACTATTCACACAGAAATATCTAGATGATGCACATAAAAGTTGTGGGATAAATAATGCTATAATCCGCCTATGACTGACCCAAAATTAACCCATGTAGATAAGGCTGGTAACGCAAAAATGGTCGATGTTGGGGACAAGCCCATCACTTCAAGAATGGCAATCGCCAAAGGGGAAGTGTTGATGAACCCTGAAACCTTGATTCTTATTCAAGAAGGTTTGTTAAAAAAGGGAGATGTGCTCACAGTCGCGCAAGTTGCTGGTATTGCTGGTGGAAAGAAAACAGCAGACTTGATTCCCTTTTGCCATCCTTTACCTCTCAACCATATATCGGTTGATTTTGAATTAGATGATTCCTTGCCAGGGGTAAAAATTACCGCTATGGCGAAGACAGAAGGTAAGACAGGCATTGAAATGGAAGCCCTGACCGCAGTTTCGGTTGCTGCCTTGACCATTTATGATATGGCTAAAGCCGCTGAGAAAACAATGAAAATCCAAAATATACGATTGATTGAAAAACGTGGCGGCAAAAGTGGAGATATTTTGAATGAATAAAGTTAAAGTGTTGTTTTTTTCTACTTTTAGAGATCGAGTAGGGGAGAAATTTGTGGATATGGATATTCCAAAAGGAGTTTCCGTTTTAAAATTTAAGGAATTACTCGGCAAAAAATTTCCTTCTCTATTAGATAGTTTAGATTTTATTTTAATTGCTGTAAACAAAGATTATGTTTTTGATGAAGATATCATTCCGGATGGGGCTGAAATCGCAGTTTTTCCTCCGGTAAGCGGGGGGAGTGACTGGCCGACGATTTTTTCAATTACAAATGATGAACTTGATTTAAATAAAATTTTAGAAAAAATTACGCTTCCATCTACTGGAGCATCCTGTTTTTTTACCGGAATGGTTCGAGGTGAAACAAGTCGGGGGGAAGAGCACACAACAGATCATTTAGAATACGATGCCTATCTGCCCATGGCAGAATCAAAAATGCTGCAAGTGGCGGATGAGATGAGAGAAAAATGGGATAGTGTGGAAGGGATTGCAATTATTCAGAGGATTGGAAAGTTGATGCCGGGCACACCGACGATTTTAATTGCTTGTACTGCTGGGCACCGTGATACCGGTGTATTTGAAGCTGCACGGTATGGCATTGATCGTTTAAAGCAGATAGTGCCCATATTTAAAAAAGAAATTGGACCCGATGGTGAGGAATGGATCGAAGGGGATTATTTGCCAAAGGGGGGGGAGTGAGCACAAAGTTTGCTTGCTATGATTGTAATTCCCCTTTTCCTTCAGAAATAAGTCACCTCTGCCCAAATTGTGGAGGAACTTTTGGTATAGCAGGGGCAATCGATTTTAATCCAAAATTAGTAGATCAAAAACTCCCGGGTATTTGGAAATATAAATATAGTTTTGGATTACCCAATAATGCTCAAGTACTTACATTGGGAGAAGGGAATACACCACTCGTGGAAGCAGAAGTTTTTAACTCGAAAATCTTTTTCAAAAATGAATTTCAAAATCCGACTGGGTCATTTAAAGACCGATTAACCTCCCCCGAAATTAGTTATTTAAAAGCAAAAGGAATCAATAACGCTGTTGACGATTCCTCTGGAAATGCAGGTGCTTCTTTTGCCGCCTATTCCAGAAGAGCAAATATTAAAGGAAAGGTGTTTGTTCCAGCCCATGCCTCAGGTCCGAAGAGGAAACAAATCTCTACATATGGTATTGAGCTGGTAGCGGTTGAAGGAAATAGATCAGATGCTTCTATGGCTGTTCATAGTGAGGTTGAAAATGGTGCCACCTATGCGAGCCATGCTTTTTTACCCCATGGAATTCCTGGATTGGCAACAATCGCATATGAAATTGTCGAGCAACTTGGAAAAACACCAGGATCTGTAATTGCACCCGCGGGTCAAGGAAGCTTGTTATTAGGTTTAGTAAAAGGGTTTGAAGCTTTATTGAAGGTGGGAAAAATTGCAAAATTTCCAAATATTGTTGGAGTCCAAGCAAAAGCTTGCGCTCCAATTTACTCAAAATTTATGGGGGAGGATGATATTAAAATTCAAGTACATGAAGGGAAGACATTGGCCGAAGGAGTTCGCGTACTGAACCCAGTGCATGGGGACGCATTGATAAAATTAACTAAAAAATATCCAATAAAATTTGTGGCTGTAGAGGAGAACTCGATCATAAATGGACGTGACCAATTGGCTGCTCTGGGGTTTTATGTTGAACTAACGTCCGCGATTGTTTGGGATGCTTTAGAACAAACTATTGGCATGCTTCCTCAACCAGTAGTCGTTGTCCTAACTGGATCAGGATTAAAATCATAAAAATCTAATCATTCGCGGAAGTCCTGGAGGACCTGATATGGAAAAGATAGTGATCACGGGCACTGGTGCGATCAGCGCGATTGGAATGGGGACTGACGAAATTTGGACGAATATGTTAAATGGTGTTTCTGGGGTGGGACCCATAACCTTATTTAATTCAGAAGATTTTATTGTAAAAATTGCATGCGAAGTAAAAGATTTTATTCCAAGCGAACATATTCCTGGCCGTAGTTCAAGACGGAGGGATCGGTTTCAGCAATTTTCATCAGTTGCAGTGAAAGAAGCCCTAGAACATTCTGGTTTGGACTTAACAAAGGAAAACCCTGGTCGAATTGGTGCAATCATCTCGACTGGCATTGGGGGTTTAGGTACGATCGAAGAAAATATTGCAAAGATGTCCGATGGTGGACCTCGCAAAGTTAGCCCTTTTTTAATTCCAATGTTAATGTCAAATGGGGCTTCTGGGATGGCTGGAATTGACCATGGATTCCAAGGACCAGCATTTTCGGTTGCTTCCGCATGTGCGTCTGGCCAAGATGCCATCGGTGTTGCTTGGATGATGTTAAGATCTGGAATGATCGATATAGCAGTTGCAGGGGGGAGCGAGTCTACTATAACCCCTCTTGGAGTTGCAGCATTTGATCGCATAGGTGCTTGTTCTAGACGTGGAATAGATGATGGAACACCGAGTCCGTTTGATCTAAATCGTGATGGATTGGTCGTTGGGGAAGGCGCCGGGATCATTATATTAGAAACAGAAAGTCATGCAAAAGATCGTGGTGCAACGATATTAGCAGAATTGGCTGGGTATGGTGCTACGGCAGATGCCTTTCATATTACAGCCCCGTCAGAAGATGGGGTGGGGGGATCAAAAGCAATAAGCGCTGCCCTATATTCCGCCGAAGTAAATCCTGCGGAAGTAAAATATGTAAATGCGCATGGAACCGGAACCCCTTTGAATGATGCTGCTGAAACTCGGGGGATAAAAACGGCATTTGGTGAACATGCAAACAATTTAATGATTTCTTCTACAAAATCGATGACTGGGCATATGATGGGGGCAACCGGTGCTTTAGAAACCGTAATGCTCACAAATATAGTTCAAAAAAATCAAGTTCCTCCAACGATTAATTATAATGTTCCTGACCCGGTTTGCGACCTAGATTATGTCCCAAATGAAGCCCGTGATGCAAAGGTTGATGTGGCGATTTCCAATGCATTTGGATTCGGTGGGCATAATACAGTTTTGGTTGTAAAAAAATATTTATAATACATTATTTCATTTCTAAGAGGTGTGGGATATCGTAATATTGATCTTTACACCTCTTTTGAATTATAAATTTTCAAGAGAATACGCTCCTGTTCAGCGGTATAATACTTCTCCAGTTCATATCTACTTAATTTGAACAAATGGGCCGCAAACTACTCGACTGTAGGTGGGGTGGTTGGCGCTCCCTAGGTTCATGGAGGAATCCTTATAATGAATATTTCCCCGGGAGATCCTGAGATTGAATCCCCTAAAGATTTTGCTGCTCGAAATGCACTTCCTTTTATAAACTATTCACTTTTGAGCCGTGCCCTAACCCATCGGTCTTATTTAAATGAGCATAATGAGGCTCTGGAAGATAACGAACGATTAGAATTTTTAGGTGACGCTGTTTTAGATTTTATAGTTGGAGGTTGGTTATATAATCGGTTTCCTGAAATGGCAGAGGGAGCGTTGACAAGGCTACGAGCGGCACTGGTAAAAACAGAGCAACTTGCAATTTTTGGGGAAGATATTGATATTGGGAAAGCATTGAGATTAGGGCGAGGAGAGGAAGAAGGGGGGGGAAGGAAAAGAAAAGCCATGCTTTGTGCCTCGTTTGAGGCCTTGATCGGGGCTTTATATCTGGATTTGGGCGTCGAAGAAGTTGAAAAATTTACTGGCCCATTTTTAGAAAATGCAATTCCGCTAATATTGAATAATCAAAAAGACCATGATCCAAAAAGCATTTTGCAAGAATGGGCTCAATCTCAGGGATATGCAATCCCAAATTACAGGGTTATTAATGAAGATGGCCCTGACCATGCCAAAACATTTACCCTAGAAGTATTTATAAATGGCGAATCTATTGCAGAAGGCGTGGGGCAAAGCAAACAAGATGCCAGCAAGGCCGCTGCGCGAATAGCAATTATGAAATTTGATCTTTAAATATTGAGGAACTGTGTCGTATCGACTAAAATCTCTTGAATTAAATGGATATAAAACATTCGCTAGTAAATCGAAATTTGATTTTTCTGGGAATATTACTGCGGTTGTTGGGCCAAATGGGTCAGGTAAATCGAATATCGCAGACTCTTTACGCTGGGTTTTAGGGGAACAATCATATAGTCTTTTGCGTGGAAGAAAAACGGATGATATGATTTTTGCCGGCTCAGATTCTCGTCCAAGAGCCAGCATGGCCTCTGTTAAAGTTACCTTTGATAATAGTGATGGTTGGCTTCCAATTGATTTTTCTGAAGTATCAATTACTCGTAGAGCTTATCGAGATGGGCAAAATGAATATTTGATTAATAATCAACGAGTAAGGCTTCGAGATGTTTCAGAATTGTTGTCTAAATCAGGCTTGGCTGAAAGAACGTATACTGTAATTGGCCAGGGATTGGTCGACACCGCCCTGTCATTGAAGGCGGATGAACGAAGGAGGCTCTTTGAAGAAGCCGCGGGAATCGGTCTGTATCGAAAAAGAAAAGATCTTTCGATAAGAAGATTAGATAAAACAAAAAGAAATTTAGAGAGAGTTCAGGATATTTTAGCAGAACTTGCACCACGCTTAAAAAGCTTAGAAAGACAATCAAGACGTGCTCAGGAATATGATCATGTGCGTGCTGATCTTAAGGAAATTCTGCGTGAATGGTATGGCTACCATTGGCATTTAGGGCAGCGAGAATTCGGAAATGCTCGTGGGGGAGCAGTTAGACAAGAGAAAATTTTACTTGAATCCAGAAACAATCAAAGTGAAAAAGATCAAGAATTAGTTTTAATTCGAAATAAGGTTAATTCATTGCGTGCACGATTAAATTCATGGCATCGGCAATTAGCCCAGATTCATACAAAAAGAGAAGAGACCAGCCGTAATTTAGCGGTGAATAATGAACGAACTAGGTCATTGATTGAAAGACAATCCAGATTAAATATGGAAGGCAATTCGCTGAGGGAGGAATTTGAATTACAAAACCAGAAATTTGAGGATGCCCAGAAGCAAGTAACTCGAATTGAAACAGAAAAGTTAGATGCTGAAAATAATGGATTGAATGCTAAGAATATTCTTGAAAAAATGAAGGGAGATCGACTATCCGCTGAGAGTGAGCTTGAGATCTTTCAAAGCAATTATTCTCAATTAAACGCTAGAAAAATAGAATTAAATACATTAGAAAAAGAACTCACTGCGAGAATTGAAGGGCATTCTTCAAGTAAAACTGAAACTCAAACTGCTTTTGACCAAGCGATACAGGCTTATGAAAATGCTGTGGGAAACCTAGATCTTGCTACTCAAAACCTAGACAACTCAGAAATTGAATTACAGGTAATTGAAGAAAAATTAAAAGTTAAACGAGAAGAATTGGAGTCTTTAGAAATAGAATTCAATCAGGAGACATCAGAATTGACCAAAGGGGAATCCTCCTTTGCAAGATTTCAAGCCCAACTTGATGTTCTTTTGGAAGCAGAAAAAAGTTTAGCTGGGTATGCTGAAGGGGCGAAAATTTTATTAAATGCATCTCAAAAAGGGAATCTGGTTGGGGCAAAGGGTGCTTTAAGCGCAAAAATTAAAGTATCCTCTGAATTTGAACAAGCCATTGCATCCGCGCTTGGAGAATATTTGGATGCAGTGATCTTAACCTCAAATACAGATACTGAAAAGGCCATCTCTATTTTGGAGAAAAATCCCGCAAAGGCGACCTTATTACCCATATCCCAAATTGTGCCAGAAACCCCAATCAAGATGAAATCATTCCCCGGCAATTTTGGTGTGGCTGCCGACCTTATTGAAGCACCTATGGAATATCGCCCTGTTATCGATCTATTACTTGGGCAAGTTATTATTGTTAAAGATCGAGCCATTGCTAAAAGAGTAATAATGGATATGAAACCGGGCTCACGAGTAGTCACCCTGCGTGGGGAAGTTTTCCACAGCAACGGAACGATTCTTATTAATGGGGACGCGGGAGCTGCGACACTAAGTCGTCCAAGAGTGGCTCAAGAATTAAGGGGTAAAATTCAGGTTACTCAGAAAAGATTAAGTGAGTTGAATAAAAAGATTAACTCACTATCTGAATTAAGAAAAAATTCTAAAGAAGAAATTGTAGTACTTTCTGAAAATGTGGGAGAAAAGAGTAATCAGGTCAAAAATTTCAGATCGAAACACCACAGCATCAATTTAGAAACGGAACAAGTAAAAAACACCTCCGATTGGCACGCAAATCAACTAAAAACCCTAGATGAAAATGCGAATTCTGCAAAAGATCAGATAATCAAAATAAGACAAGAGAAAGAACAGATACTTGAAAAAATTGATAATGCAGATAGGGATATTCGTACACAAACAACCCAGGTAGGGGAGTTGGATCTAAGTGAATTTGCCAGTCAGGTCTCACATTGGGATAAACGAATTGCGGTTATTAGCAGCGAATATAAAGAATATAAAAGGGTTCTGTTTGAACGAGAAAAAATTGTTGAACAAAACCGAGAATCTATGAAAAGCCTAAAGGAACAGCGGTTAAGCGTTGAATCAAATTTAAACAACATTGTGGATAACGTCAGTAACATGAGGACTTCCGAATCGGGAATTGGTGAACAAATAACCGAAATCCAAATTCTAATTGATCCAAGTGAAATTGAACTCCAGGATCTCGAAGCAAAACAACTTGTTCTGGAATCTGATGAGGCTAAATCTCGCCAATCCCTAAATATGGCTGAAAGGTATCATTCGCAAGCTCAAATAGTCTTAGCAAAAAAACAAGAAGCTTTGGATACATTGCGGCAAAGAATCGAGGATGATTTTGGGCTAGTCGAGTTTGAATATGAGCAAGATGTTTCTGGACCCACGCCACTTCCACTGGGAAATAATTTAGTTGAAAGATTAGATGTGGTCCATGAAATCTCCGATGAACTAGAGCAAACCCTAAAAAGTAAGCGCATGCAGCTACGGCGTATGGGATCGATCAATCCTGAGGCACATCAGGAATATTTGGAAGTAAAAGAGCGCAATAGTTTTATGACCACCCAGGTTGAAGATCTCGAGCAGGCGGAGATTGATATCCGTGAGGTAATTGCAGAATTAGATGCACTCATGGGAAGAGAATTCAAAAAAACATTTGAAATTGTTGCAATGGAATTCAAAAATATTTTTGCTCGCTTATTCAAAGGTGGGTCCGCTAAATTAATGCTCACCAATGAAGAGAATATGGACGAGACTGGAGTAGATATTGAAGCACGCCTCCCTGGAAAGCGAATGCAGCGGTTGGCGCTTCTCTCCGGTGGAGAACGGGCAATGACCGCCGTTGCTTTGGTTTTCGCGCTACTCAAGGCATCACCAACCCCATTTTGTGTAATGGACGAGGTAGATGCGGCCTTAGATGAGGCAAATATTAGTCGGTTACGTGAACTTTTAGAAGAACTTTCAGTTGACACACAATTTGTGCTCATCACCCATAATAGGAACACTGTTCAAATTGCTGATCTGATCTATGGGATCACCATGGGGAAAGATACTTCAAGCCAAACAATTAGTTTAAAACTCGAAGAAGTAGACGATAGATATTCAAGTTAGAACTTTTTCTGCAAATTTCCGTATTATATATTGAAAGC
>SWCD01008907.1_pt1 | contig 12944 bp, 7 predicted proteins | sample 4693011 | NCBI WGS metagenome assembly SWCD01 (sample SAMN10267278, study PRJNA491770) | bioreactor metagenome | isolation source: DHS bioreactor inoculated with marine | place: Japan: Omine Ridge, Nankai Trough | reverse complement strand
TAAATAAAGAATCAAAGGGTGTGGTGCACAACTGCAGGTAAGACCTTTGTGCAATAGGCTTGCAGTACATATTCAATTTCTAGCCGTTGCTGTCCACCGGCAGATCAACAATGGCCGTTGTGTGGTCGTTGGGTACGCTCTCGAGGGTGAGCTGGCCTTGGTGATCCCGCACCAGGCCTTTGGTAATGCTTAACCCCAGGCCGGTCCCCTCGCCGGGCGGCTTGGTGGTGAACAGCGAGTCGAAGATCTTGTCAATGGTATCTTGGGGGATGCCAACACCATGGTCAGTACAGGTGGTACGGATAAAGGGACGACCATCAACGGTGATCTTCAAGCAGTTGATTTCGATACGCTTGTTGGTATCAGAGGCTGGGTAGCGTTGGTTGAGGGCGTAACGGGCGTTGGTCAGTAGATTGAGAAAAACCTGATGCAGCTGCTTGGGGTTGCCCTTGAGACAGGGAAGATCTTCGGGTATTTCAAGTTCAATAGAGATGCCATCCTTGTCAAGCTGGTAATGTAAGAGGGTGACGCAGTCATCGATTACGTTCCTAATGTTGACATCTTCCACCATCTCGTCGCGCTGCCGGGCAAAGGAAAGCAGGTTGCTGACAATGGCCGCCACCCGTTCGCTCTCGCTGATGATCCGCTTGAGTATATCCGGGAAGATAGAGTTCTTCAGGTCCTCAGCTTCGTCAAGCAGCACTTGACTGTAATTCATTATGCCGTTTACCGGGTTGTTGATCTCATGGGCGACTCCGGCGGCCAGCTCACCGATGGCGGCTAGCTGGCCGGTGCGCAGGGCCTCATCTCGACGCTGCTCATCTATAGTGATATCACGAACCATGACGATGAAAATTCGCTTGGCGCCGAGGTGCATCTCACTCAACGATAGGGCTACAGGAAAGGAGTCACCCTTGTTACGCATTCCCAACAAGGGACGGTCCGAGTCTATGGCCTCGCGCAAGGTTTTACCGATATCCGTTGCTTCACCATTTTGAGCTGGAAGGCGGATTAAGAAATTGATCTGCTGGCCCACCGCTTCCTCCGGGTAGTAGCCGAACATATCAGTGGCCGAAGCGTTCAACGATTCGATGGCCCCATTCTCTTTCAGGGTGATGAGACCGTCGCGCATGTTGTTGATGATGGAGCGCAGGCGTGTTTCCGCCTGCTCTTTTTCACGGATAGAGCCGGTAATGCGATAGGAAGAGAGAAAGATGCCAAGCAGGCCTATGATCCACAGAGCGCCATGAACCAACGACAGGGTGAAGACGTCCTTGCGGAAGAGGGCATTCAGCAGGGTCATGGGTACGGAAACGGAGATGCCGCCGCGAATATTGCCCAGCTCGTAGCCTTGATCAGCATGGCATTTAAGGCAGCCCATTTCGGTGATCATAGGTTTCATGAGCCGGAAATAGCGCTGGCCGTCCATGTTTTCGATGGCCCATAACTCTTTTTTACCACCCTCAAAGGCCAGGAGTGCTTTTTCTTCCCATGGATCGGCAGCATTGCCGGGCCGGATAGGTTCCAGGCTTGTGATGTGACCACGGGCACCGGTATCAGAGGTCTGCATCTCATAGACCTGACGGATCATATATTCGGGATTGACCAGGGTGAGGGGCCGACCTGAATCAGTGACAGCACTTCGCTCGGGGATATGTTTAAGGTAAGGATTAGGGCCAGTGGTTTCGGTAATTGGAACAAAGACACCGTTTTGGTTGGTGGCCCATCGGTAGTAAACGAGATCCTTTTCAAAGGTGATACGTGCTTCGTTCATGGCCACAGCCATGGTTTGCTGCCGTTTATTATAGATGGCCCCGGTGAGCGAGGCGGCTATGAGCACGGTCCAGATAACCACCATGATCCATGGATAGGGGCCGAGTCGGGCTTGATCGGCGGCATCGACATCTCTCCGACTTATGTAACTCTCCAGCATGATGCAAAGGATGGCAGCCAGCAGAGCAAAAGCGCCGCCAATAAAGGCATGACTGCTGTCAGTGTAGGCAATTTCAGGGTGGAGAAAGATGTGAATCAGGGTGCTCAGGTTGCCGAGCAGGGCGATGGTCAGTCCGTATGTGATGTAGCGGCCAGAGACGCTGATTCTGTGAAGAAGTCGTGCTGAAGCAGGCGGAGTCTTCATGAGGGACACTTCCTTTCTATCTGTGATGACGACATGGTCAGGCCGTCATCAAGGAGACGCGCTCGTGGTCATCTTTGTTGGGCGAGGTGCGGCAAAAAAATGGCTCACAGGCATCCCATGGCAACCGGGACAAAACATTTTCCCGGATGGGTGCACACTCCCTCAAGAATGCACGCATGGAAAGTCTGAACAATCAGGATCCAATTCTTCTTTTGCAACTACTAATCTTATGAAGTTGACCTCTGCGAGGTGAATTAGCGTTAACCTTTTTAGAAATGCGTACGACTTTGGGTGTTTAATGATTAGGGGGGGTGGCCAGCATCCTTCTGCTGTATTTATTTGAAATGACCATGTTATACTTTTAATCATTGGTTGGTTGTGGAAAGTGTTAGGTGGTAGTGCGGCCGATTATTCAGGAGAAGGCATGAACAAACAGGATGTTTTTAGAAAACTGGACGTTGGTTCACATCAGTTTGGTTTTTTCGACATCAATGCCCTTGCTGAGCATGATCTTGCAATTGACCACTTACCCTTCTCCATCAAGATTTTGGTTGAAAATGTCCTTCGTAACATGGGAGCGGCAGGCGTCTCTGAAAAGGACCTTGGCAATATTTCTGGCTGGCAGAAAAAGTATGATGAGCCGGTTGAAATTCCTTTCCATCCGGCCCGGGTTCTCATGCAGGATTTTACCGGGGTGCCGGCTGTTGTTGATCTGGCAGCCATGCGCGATGCGCTGAAGAAACTTGGCGGTGATCCACAGAAAATTAACCCTGTTATTCCTGTTGATTTAGTTGTCGATCATTCAGTACAGGTGGATCAATATGGATCGCCTCAGGCCTTGGCCCATAATGTCGAAAAGGAATATGAACGTAATTCCGAGCGCTATGCCTTCTTGAAATGGGCCCAGAATAATTTTGATAACTTCAATGTGGTGCCACCAAACTCCGGCATCTGTCATCAGATTAATCTTGAATATCTGGCCCGGGTAGTTGTTGCAGGCCATTCACATAAAGACAGCCTGCTTTATCCAGATACCCTAGTCGGCACAGATTCACACACCACCATGATAAATGGTATCGGTGTCATGGGCTGGGGCGTTGGCGGTATTGAGGCCGAGGCTGTGATGCTGGGCCAACCTTATTTCATGACAATTCCCCAGGTTATAGGTGTCCGTCTTGTGGGCGAGCTTAAGGCTGGAGTGACAGCCACCGATTTAGTGCTCACCATCACAGAGAGGCTGCGTAACTATAATGTGGTGGAGAAATTCGTGGAATTTCTCGGGCCGGGCATGAAGAGCCTTAATGTGACTGATCGGGCAACCATTGCCAATATGAGCCCAGAATATGGTGCCACCATGGGCTTTTTCCCTGTTGATGAAAAAACCATCGACTATCTTAATTTAACCAACCGGGCTGCGCAGGCCCAAATTGTCGAAGCCTACTGCAAACATCAAGGGCTCTTTTATACTGGGGAAAGCAACCAGCAATACAGCGATATTGTTGAAATAGATCTCGGTCAAATCACCTCGTGCCTGGCAGGGCCCAGCCGACCTCAGGACAGGATTGAGTTAGCCAACCTGAAAGACGCTTTTCAGGCGTTTTTGCATGAAAGTAACCACCAAAACGCCAGCCTCATCCAGATATCACAGTTTTTTGACGAGTCGGGCTGTGTTACCTGTCGTGATGATGTCTGCCTGCCCTGTGGAGAGCATGAGGCGGTAACGGTTAGCATTGATAACCAGGAAGCCTATCTCACAGACGGCAGCCTCGTTATTGCGGCCATTACCTCCTGCACCAATACCTCTAACCCCGCTGTGTTGATCGGTGCCGGCCTTCTGGCCAGAAATGCCGTGGCCAAAGGGCTCAAAGTTCCCGTCCATGTTAAAACCTCGCTGGCTCCGGGTTCCAAGGTTGTCATTCGCTATTTGGAGGAAACAGGTCTGCTCTCTTCTTTAGAGACTCTCGGTTTTCATGTGGCGGGTTTTGGCTGCACGACCTGTATCGGCAACAGTGGGCCGCTTCATCCTGAAATCGACAGAGCCATTCATGAGAATAATCTCTCTGTGGCTGCGGTGCTTTCCGGTAACCGTAATTTTGAGGCCCGTATTCATCAAAATGTGAGAGGAAATTTCCTGGCCTCGCCCATGCTGGTAGTTGCCTATGCCCTTTGCGGCCGTATTGATGTTGATCTGCATAATGAGCAGCTGGGAGTGGATAAGCAGGGCGACTTCGTTTATTTGAAAGATATCTGGCCATCAGATTCTGAAATAGAAGATTTAGTCAAACAGCATGTCCGCCAGGATCTTTTTGCAGACGAGTATGGGTCAATATTTACAGGTGACGAGCATTGGCTGAACTTGCAAGTGCCTGAAGAGACAACATTTAATTGGCAGGAAAGTTCTTCCTATATCAGAAATCCTCCCTATTTTGAGGAGCTCGGAATGGAGCCCTCACCTCCTGTAGATGTTGTTGGAGCCAGAACCCTCCTTGCTCTTGGCAACTCCATCACCACAGATCATATCTCACCGGCAGGTGCCATCCCTGAAGAGTATCCGGCAGGACAGTATCTGAAACAAAATGGGGTCAGGAAAGATGCCTTTAATTCCTATGGCTCACGCCGCGGCAACCACGAGGTAATGATGCGCGGTACCTTTGGAAACATCAGGCTTATAAATAAAATAGTCGGCAGCAAGGATGGTAGTTTCACCCTCAAATTTCCGGAAGGCAAGGAGATGTATATTTATGAGGCCGCCTGTCAATATCAAAAGGAAGATACGCCCCTGATTATCCTGGCAGGCAAAGAGTATGGCACCGGCTCCTCACGCGATTGGGCTGCCAAGGGTACAAACTTACTGGGGGTAAAGGCAGTAATTGCCGAGAGCTACGAGAGGATCCACCGTAGTAATCTGGTGGGCATGGGTGTCTTGCCACTCCAGTTTGAAGAGGGGCAAGGCTGGCAGAGTTTGGGCCTTGATGGCACCGAGGTCTTTTCCATAAAAGGCCTAACAGAGATAGGTCCCCAGAAGATTTTGCAGGTAAAAGCAGAGAGGGAAGATGGCCAGATCGTCAACTTTAATGTGCTGGCCCGTCTTAACAGCAATATAGAGGTTTCCTATTATCAACATGGAGGAATCCTGCCCTATGTGCTGCGTAAGTTAAGCAGGTAATTTTACTTGGGACATTGACTTTCGAAAACCTGTGTAGGCACAATAGCCAAGAGCTTCATTGCATAGCCATCATAGCCAGGAGCCGGCGTCATGAACCCTGCCATTCTTTTCGTTCTCATAATTTGTGTTCGGACGATCAGTATCACCTTTGGTTCTCTGCGCAATATCTATCGTCTTAAAAAGCAGATCATGGTGGTGATCGGTACCAGCGCCATCGAGGTGGCGCTTTGGCTTGTCATAATTTCAAAGGCTCTTGAGCAGATAAGGTCCGAGCCTTTTTATGCGGTGATCTATGGTATTGGCTTTGCCATCGGCAGCGTGTTTGGTGTCTTGATTGAGAAGAATATCCCCCTGGGTAATGCCCAGGTAATTTTTTTCGCTCCCAAAGATTTGGGGCTTGCCGAGGTTATCCACCGAAACGGTTTTGCAGCAACCACCCTTGAGGGCCACGGACTCAAAGAAAATATTGATGTGGTATTTTGCTATGTCCAAAAACGCGAGGTCCGCCATCTGCAAGAAATTTTACCTCAAGATGAACGACTTTTTTACACCATTGATTACGGTATCAAGTCAAGCAAGCTGACGCGTTTTATGTAAGCAGAGATATGGCTAAGAAGATATCTTTGCCGCCAAGTAAGGCCCGATCCTGATATTTCAGCCTAACTTGACAATAGAGGTGGTCGAACGATAGCCTTTTGTTAAATAAACAGAGCTGGTTACTACTTTTACTTTGTTCAAGGAGGAGCAGTGCGCGGGCAGATTTTTGTGATGGTCATAGCAGCCTTTCTTGTTGCCGGATGTGCTGATGAGCAGTCTAAGCATTCGGATGGTCTGCGGCTGACTGCCTGGGCCCATGCCGGGCAGGAGGCCGAGCGCCTGGTTCTTGAAGAGCAGGTAGCCCGCTTTAACCAGCGCTATACAGATATTCATGTTTCGCTCACCATGATTCCGGAGCGTTCCTATAATGCACAGATTCAGGCGGCAGCCCTAGCCGGCGACCTCCCTGACCTGCTTGAGTTTGACGGACCTTTTTTGGCCAACTACGTCTGGCAAGGGCATCTCCAGCCTCTGGATGGATTACTCCCTCAGGATGTGCAAAAAGAGCTGTTACCCTCCATTATCAATCAGGGGAGTTATCGCAACCGGCTCTATGGGGTTGGCGTCTTTGATTCCGGGCTTGGCCTTTATGGCCGGTGCAGTATGTTGGAAAAGGCTGGGGCCCGAATACCCATAGGACCTGGAGAGGCATGGAGCGTCGAAGAATTCACAGAGCTACTGGCCCGCCTGGCCCAACATGATGAAGATGGCGCTGTGCTGGATCTTAAGCTCAACTATCCGGGCGAGTGGTTTACCTACGCTTTTTCTCCTCTTATCCAGTCAGCCGGTGCTGACCTAATGAGGCGTACGGCTCCGGGTACAGCAGGCGGCGTGCTTGACAGCCCGGCCGCCATCGAAGCAATGACCCAACTTCAGTCCTGGCTGAACTCAGGCCTTGTGGACGGCAATGTCGATGACGCCGCCTTTATCAATGATCGGGTCGCCCTGTCTTGGGTCGGCCATTGGGAGTATCGACGCTACCATGCTGCCCTGGGTGATGATCTGCTGGTGTTGCCCTTGCCCAACTTCGGTACGGGCAGTCGCACAGGACAAGGCTCCTGGTGCTGGGGGATAACGGCTGGGGGCGAGCGAGCCAAGGCCGCGGCCACATTTCTCTCCTTTCTCCTGGAAAAAGATGAGGTGCTGGCCATGAGTTCGGCAAATGCTGCCGTGCCGGCCACCAAGAGTGGTCTGGCACAATCAAAACTTTATGGGCCGCAAGGTCCTTTACGCCTTTTTGCTGACCAACTTACCCAAGAGTATAGCGTCCCTCGACCACTGACCCCGGCCTATCCGGTGATCACCTCTGCCTTTCAGCAGGCCTTCCATGATATTCGCCACGGCAGCGATGTGCGGGCAGCGCTCAGCAGAGCAGCAGCAGTTATTGACCAGGACATTGCCGACAATAAGGGGTATCCATGACCGGCGACAGGCAGGATACTAACCGCATGGCCTGGTTTTTTGCCAGTCCGGCCCTTCTGGGGCTGGCTCTCTTTGTGGCCCTACCCTTTGTAATGGCTGTCTGGCTTTCTTTTACCAACCTGCGACTTGGCTCCCCCTTCCCGGGGGAGTTTGTCGGCCTGGAACAGTTCAGGCGTCTGTTCAGCGAACCTATCTTGCTCCGCGCCCTCACCAATAACGCTGTTTTTGCCCTGGTGGTTGTGCCGCTGCAAACCTTGCTCGCCCTATGTTTGGCCCTTTTGCTTAATCAGCGCCTGGCCGGTTTGGTTTTCTTCCGTACCATTTTTTTTATGCCGGTGGTCTTTCCTCTCTCCCTGGTGGCGGTGGTCTGGGTGCTGATCTATGCGCCCGGTCCGAGCGGTATGCTGAATAGCGTTCTGGAAGTGGTAACCTTTGGGGCCTGGCAGCCCCGCGATTTTCTTCACAACCCACAACTGGCCTTGCCGGCCATCATGCTCACCTCCATCTGGCAGGGGGTGGGTTTCCAGATGGTTATTATCCTCGCCGGCCTGCAGGCTATCAATCAAGAGCTTTACGAGGCTGCGGCCATGGATGGCGCTGGCAGCTGGCAGCAGTTCAGGCATATCACCTTACCACAGCTTCGCAATACCCTGATTTTTGTGGTGCTTGTCACCACCATTCTGGCCTTTCGCCTCTTTGATCAGGTACAGATTATGACCCAGGGCGGCCCGCTTGGTGCTACCAGCACGGCAATGTACGAGGCAGTCCAGGCTGCCTTTGCCAGACAACAGGTGGCCAGAGGGTCGGCAATCACCGTGGTGCTTTTTGTCATTGTCGTGGTTATTACCTGTCTCCAGCGTTGGCTCATCCGCCAGGAGCGCCAGATATCATGAACCTATCCATTCGACATATTATTTTCTATTTGTTCCTGGTCCTGTTGGCTATGCTTTTTATCAGTCCCATCCTGCTCATGGTGGTGGGCAGCCTCAAGGCCGATAGTCAGGTGCTTGTCGAAGCCGGCAGCCTAAACGCCTTCTGGCCCAGTAAGGCCAGTTTAAGCAATTATAGCGATGTTTTCCGGCGGGTGGCCTTTAGTCGCTATATGGTCAACTCACTTTTTATCAACGGTGTTATAGTCGCCTGCGGCCTCGTGGTTAACTCCCTGGCCGGTTATGCTTTTGCCCGCATGCAGTGGCGGGGCCGCGATCTGTTCTTTTCCCTGGTGCTCATGGTGATGATTGTGCCATTGGAGGCCATTGCTGTGCCGCTTTTCTACCAGGTCAGTATGCTCGGCTGGCGTGACAGCTATATCGTCCAGATCATCCCTTTTGTCGCCAATGCCTTTTCCATCTATTTGTTCTATACCTTTTTCCTTGGTCTACCGCGGGAGCTTGAGGAGGCGGCCCGTATGGATGGCGCCGGCATGTTACGCACCTATATCAGCATCATCGTGCCCAATGCCAAGCCAGCCTTTGCCACTGTGTCCATCCTCACCTTTCTTAGTCAGTGGGGCGCCTTTCTTTGGCCATTGATGGTAACCAGCAGTGAGGCGGTGCGCCCCCTACCTTTGGCCATTGCCACCTTTTATACTCTGCCACCCCTGCAATGGGGTGATATCTTTGCCTTTGGGGTGATGATGGTGTCTCCTATATTATTGGTTTTTGTTCTCTTTCAAAACTGGTTCGTCCGCGGCGTGGCCGCCACCGGCATCAAGGGCTGACATCATGGCAACCATTAGCTTTGATAAGATTAACAAGGTATTTCGTGACGGCACCGAGGCAATCCGTGATTTCAGCCTGGAGGTGGCCGATGGAGAGCTTTTGGTGATGGTAGGGCCGTCCGGCTGCGGCAAGTCCACCCTGCTGCGACTATTGGCAGGCCTGGAGGAGGTGAGTTCTGGTCAGCTCTACATTGCCGGGAAGGAGATCAAGACCCAGCCAGCCCAACAGCGCAACCTTGCCATGGTCTTTCAGAACTATGCTCTCTACCCCCATATGACGGTTAAGGCAAATCTTGAGTTTCCGTTACGGATGATGGGGCTGGAAAGGGAAGAGCGTCAGAAGCGATTGCTGAAGACAGCTGAGTTGCTGCACTTGACTGACCTCCTTGAGCGCCGGCCTAAACAGCTCTCCGGAGGGCAGCGTCAGCGCGTGGCCATGGGCCGAGCCATCATCCGTGAGCCTCGCGCTTTTTTAATGGACGAACCGCTCTCCAATCTCGATGCCAAGCTCCGCGTCAAGATTCGCACTGAGATCGCCGCCCTTCAGCAACGTCTGCAGACCACCACTCTGTACGTTACCCATGATCAGGTGGAGGCTTTGACCTTGGGACACCGGGTGGCAGTGATTAATAACGGCCGCCTCCAGCAAATAGCCACGGCTGAAAATCTTTATCAAACACCGGCTAATATCTTTGTGGCCGGCTTTATCGGTAATCCGGGTATGAATATTTTTGAAGCTGGCCTGCAGCATCAGACGGATAAAGGTTTTGCTTTGACGTGGGGCGACCACCTACTGCCCCTGCCAAGGCAAAACAGTTTACAGCAACTCGGAGAGCAGCTGCACCACGTTCGCTTTGTTGGCTTGCGACCAGAGGCATTCTGCCTGTCGAGCCAAGCTGCTGTGAGCATAAGTGCAGAAGTGACAGCAGTTGAGGTTTTAGGTCACGAACAACTCGTCTATTTTAAAGCTGAAGTGAAGGCTATTGATAGTGACTGTTTCCAGGTCGGTGGTGCGCCTGTAAAGCGAGATCAGATGGTGGCTCGCCTATCTCAGAGTATCTCCGTCAGGGCTGGTGATACATTAGAGTTGGGAATTGATCTGAAGCAGCTGACTCTATTTGATGCCAGTGGCAGAGCGTTGATAGCCACCGGCCTTGAAAGTCAGCCATAGAGCCACGCTTCTTCTTTTATACCCAGTGGCAGCCGTGCTATACTTTTTTATACTGAAAAAAGACTATAAGCCTAGCAGGAAGGAGGCCAGGTAGTGACCTCAGAACATAAACGGATAAATAAGCGGGTTTTAGAGCTTGGTCAACAATACTGGCAGCGGATGAAAGGCGAGATGCCCAGCCTTTTTGATAGCCGCTATTGGCAGGGTCATATCCTTGACTGGGTTATGGATGACGAATCCTTCAAGGTCGATGCTTTTCGTTTTGTCGATGTTTTGCCCGCCCTCCACTCCACCTCAGCCATTGCCTCCCATGTTCAGGACTACCTGCTTGGTGATGATCGCAAACTTCCGGTGGTGGTACGCTCGGCTTTGGCCATGGCGGGAGGAGGTATCACAGCCCCTTTGGCCACACGGGCAATCAAAGCCAATGTTACAGAGATGGCCCGCCGCTTCATCTGTGAAAGCGACAGTGCTAAGGCCATGGCTGCTTTTAAGAAGCTGGGCAAGGACAATTTTACCTTTACTGCCGATATACTTGGCGAGGCCAGTACCAGCGATGAGGAGGCAGATCGCTACCTCCAGAATTATCTCAATCTTATTGCCGAGCTCGGCAAAGCCTCAGAGCAGTGGCCGGACAATGACCAGTTGTATGCCTCGCCTGCCGGACCGCTGCCCAAGGCCAATGTGTCGGTGAAAATTTCAGCCCTGGATCCCTATCTTGACGCTTTGGATCACCAGGGCTCGGTGGCACGCCTTGCTGAGAGATTGCTCCCCCTGTTACGTGTGGCCCGGCGCCATAATGTCTTCATAAATTTCGATCTTGAGCAATGGGCTTGCCACGACATCACCTTTGATCTCTTTGAGGAGGTGGCCCTCCACCCCGACCTCATCGACTGGCCCCATCTTGGTCTGGTTATCCAGTCCTACCTAAAGGCTGCGGGAAATGATTGCAGCCGTCTCTTGGAACTCAGTAGCAAGCGGGGTACGCCTTTTACGGTGCGCCTGGTTAAAGGAGCGTACTGGGATTATGAGGTTGTTCATGCCCGCCAGAACGGCTTTTACTGTCCGGTTTACACCAACAAGGCCCGCACTGATCTCAATTACGAGAATTTGGCTGCCAGGCTTATCGAAAATCATGAACTCATTACCCCGGCCTTTGCCAGTCATAACCTGCGGTCACTGGTTTATGCCCTGATCATGGCTGAAGAACATAATCTGCCCCGAAACGCCTTTGAGTTGCAGATGCTCTATGGAATGGCCGAACCCCAGCGCCGAGTACTTGCCGAGGATGGCTATCGTCTCCGCATCTATGCCCCCATTGGTGAGTTACTGCCCGGCATGGCCTATCTGGTCCGGCGCCTTTTGGAAAACACCTCAAACGCAGGATTTCTTCGCCAGAGCTATCACGAAGGTGTTGCCATCGGCTCTATGCTGGCAGCGCCTGACCCCGGTCCGGAAATGGCTGAAGAGGAGAAGCTGGTACGTGGTGACCTCAACACCCGGTTTAGCAATGTCAATCTCCTTGATTTTACCGACCCCAAGGTGCGAACCAGGATGGCTGAAGCAGTGGAGAACATTGAGGAGAAATTTCCCCTCAATGTGCCTTTTGTGGTGGATGGTAAGATCACAAGCAAGTCTTTGAAAGATCATGTGTCGCCCAATAACCCCGAGCTAGTTGTGGCAGAGGTGAGCCAGGCCGGTAAGGGCCAGGCCAAAAAAGCGGTGGCAGCTGCCAAGGCTGCTTTTCCTGCCTGGCGTGATAAAACGGTAGTTGAACGGGCCCAGCTTCTTGCCACCCTGGCCGCTATGCTGGAGAAAGACCGTTTTGAACTGGCTGCCCTTCAAGTCCATGAGGTGGCTAAACCGTGGCGCGAAGCTGATGCAGATGTGGCCGAGGCCATTGATTTCTGCCGTTATTATGCCCGCAGATCCTTAAAGGAGTTGCAGCCTCAAAAGCAGGGCAATATGGCTGGTGAGGAGAATTTACTGTTTTATGAAGGCCGCGGCCCCTGTGTGGTCATCTCGCCCTGGAATTTTCCTCTCGCCATTCTCTGTGGTATGACCACTGCCGCCCTGGTTGCCGGTAATCCCGTGATGATTAAGCCTGCCGGGGCTGCCAGCGCCATTGCCTTTGAGTTTTACCAGCGCCTGCTTAAGGTTGGCTTTCCTCCAGATGTTGTGCAGTTTCTGCCGGGCTCAGGTGCTGAGATCGGCAATTTTCTCGTTGAGCATCCTGATATCTGCCAGATTGCCTTCACCGGCTCGAAAGAGGTGGGCCTGGGAATCATCAAGAAGGCAGGAAAGACTGCTGCAGACCAACAAGAGGTGAAGCGGGTTGTCTGTGAGATGGGCGGCAAGAACGCCATTATTGTTGATGCGGATGCGGATGTTGATGCTGCTATCAAGGGTGTCATGCAGTCTGCCTTTGGCTATGCCGGCCAGAAATGCTCGGCCTGCTCACGTTTAATTTTGGTGGGAGATGTGTACCAATATTTCATGCCACGCTTGCTTGCCGCCTGCGCCAGTCTGCCCATGACCTCAACCCTTGATCCTTCCTGCCGCTTGGGGCCGGTGATTGACCGGGCAGCCCATGAACGGTTGTTAAAGGTGATAGCGAAACCTCCTCGGGGCGCGAAGCTGCATTTCCAGGGTGAGAGTTTGGCACCGGGCTTCTTTGTGCCGCCGACAATTTTTGAGGTGAAAAAAGCGGACAAGGTCGGAAGACAGCAAG
>SWCD01005111.1_pt1 | contig 12957 bp, 9 predicted proteins | sample 4693011 | NCBI WGS metagenome assembly SWCD01 (sample SAMN10267278, study PRJNA491770) | bioreactor metagenome | isolation source: DHS bioreactor inoculated with marine | place: Japan: Omine Ridge, Nankai Trough | reverse complement strand
CCTTATATTTTAACCCTGCAGCAGGAATTACGTTTTCTGAACAACAAATATTCGTATAAGTGGGTCAGGAAGATCATCCAAAATGCTGCTGTGGTGACTACCTTAAGTCCGCATATGCTGGAAGGATTGCAAAAGAAAGGATTCAACAATGTGCAATTGCTCCCCATGGGAATTGAGGGGTATTTTTTTGATAAGGAAAACCAAAACAACAAAACTGTCATTCTGAATGCACGCGGGGGAGAGGGCGTGGATGCGAATGAAGAATCTCATCTTAAAAAAGGAGGAGATGTCCGCCTGCCGGACGAGCAGGAATCTCATCCCGACTTCAGAGGAGATTCTTCGCTTACGCTCAGAATGACAAATAAAGGCGATGTGGGTGTTCAGGATGACAAGAAAAGCAAATTAAAACTATTATCTGTTTGCCACCTCTTACCCATTAAAAACCTGGAGGCGGTATTAGCAGCCATCAATGGACTGCCTGAAAAAGAGCGAATCGAATATGATATATATGGTGCAGGGCCGGAGAAAGAAAAGCTCATAGCATTGGTAAAAAAGTGGGCACTTAAGGACATGGTAACATTCAAAGGTGCTGTTGCCAATAAGGAATTGCCGGAAATCATGTCACACCATGATGTGTTCATCCAGCCCAGTTTTAAAGAAACATTGGGGCTTTCCTATTTTGAGGCTCTCGCTTGCGGTTTGCCAGTTATTTTAACAAAAAATACAGGGGCTTATGAAATGATCAAGGAAAAGGATGTGTATTACCTGGTGGATCCGAATGACCCCAGATCCATTTCCGATTGTTTAAACAAAATGTTACGAGACAGGAAGACCCTTTACAAAAAAGCGTTATTGGCTCCAGAAGTAGCAAAGATCGCTTCGTGGGAGGGATTTGTGGATTATTTTCATGAGAAGTATGAGGAGGTTGTGTCAAAACGTTTATCACTGAGGAGCGAAGCGATGAAAGAGTCGGGAACAACATAACGACAGCTTTTTTTACACCACGCCTCTCGCGGCATGCTTACGCACGAGTCTCCGCGACGATGCCTCAGAGCTAAACGAAGGCTGGTTGGAGCAGTTTCAATACACATAAAAAAAGCGCGGGCTCCCCTTTAGGGGATTACGGGGCAGCGCAGGAAAATAAACCCCATAAGAGATTCCTACGGCACGCTGGCGCACAAACCCATACAAATGTGCCTCTGAATTAAACGAATGTCTTATTGTCGTTACAACAAAATGCGTGAGGCTCTTTCCCATCGGGGACCGAGGGGTAGCGAAGGCAAGCAAAAACAAATGCAAAGAAAAACCAACACACTCCTATTCCAACGCATTGTACCCCATTACCGGGTGCCTTTATTCAGGAAACTGAATGAGGAACTGGGTATTGTTGTGTGTCATAGCAAAGCCAGAAAAGGGGCATCCCTGCAGGCGCAACAACTGGACTACCCCAATGAAGTGCTGCCCCGCGTATTCTTAGGTAATTCACCAACAAGCATGTGGCAATGCATTGTCCCAGTATTAAGAAAATACAAACCAGCCATTGTCATCACCGAATTCTCACTGAGCTATTTTACTTTCTGGTGTTTGTTGTTTTTCAAAATGTTTTTTGGCTATAAGCTGGTGGTTTGGACACATGGCGTTAAATCGAAAGAGATGCTTCAGCCCTTTCATAGCTGGCAGAGCAAGATACAATTGTGGGTATACAACAAGGCAGATGCTGTGATCCTGTATTCCCAACAAAGAAAGGATATACTGGCCCAATATATAAAACAACCCAATAAACTCTTTGTAGCCAATAACACATTAGACACATACGAATTGGAGCGGATATACAACGATCTAAAAACAGAAGGGAAAGAAGGCGTTCAAAATGAGCTTGATTTTCAAAATAAAAATAACCTTGTATTTATTGGCAGGCTGGTAGCTGATAAACGGCTGGATCTGCTATTCCACGCATTTACAGAATTGGAAAATGAACTGGATGTAGGTCTGCACATCATTGGAAGCGGCCCGGAGGAAAACCTGGTCAGAAAATATGTAAATGGATCAAAGAACATCCGGTATCATGGCCCGATTCATGAACTGGACCAATCATCAAAATACCTGTATGCGGCTGATTTGATGGTGATGCCCGGTTATGTAGGCTTATCAGTTGTGCATGCCATGGCTATGGGCTGCCCGGTCGTAACATGCGTGCAAGGAGAAAATGGCCCGTTTCATTCGCCCGAAGTGGTATATATGCAGCATGGAGTCAATGCCTGGTTCTGTGATTATTCGATGGAAGGATTGCAAAAAGGATTGGCCAACTTATTGAGTGACCGGCAGGTATTAAAAGAAATCTCAGTAAAAGCAAGGCAAACAATATTGGAAGAAGCAAATCTGGACAAATTTGTCTTTGGATTTGAGCAAGCAGTGAATTATATGGGAGAGTGAAACAACTAATAAAAACAAAACAACGTTTATCTCTGAGGAAACCGGGCTAGTTTGTGCGCTGGCTGACGAAAGAGTCGGGGACAGCTTTGAGGAAGCCCTTATATACGCCACGACTCTCACGGCGCACAACACACAACCTTTGCAAAAGCGCCTCAGAGCTGAACGAAGGTAGGTTGGGGCAGTTTCAATAAAAACACATGAAATTTAAGTACTGGAAATTGTGGTTGCGTTCCAAGCCCTGGCGCTTGCAGTGGTTTATTTATATTTTACTGCTGCGTCCTTTTGCCGAAACCCTGTATTTCCTGAAAGAAACCTCTCCATTACTATCCCCATTGTATTGGATTGGTGTAGCGACCCCTTTCTTTGCTTTGATCGCCATTTCAAGATACAGACATCAGAGAACAGAAATTGACAAGATCTTTGGGGTGCTAGCGCTGTTGATCCTTGCATCAGCTTTTATGGTGTTGCCCGGGGCTTACTCTATTGTTGACTTTTTTGAACTTTTTTTAAAGCTAACCTATATTGTTTATATCTATTATTTCCTGCGCATTTTTGTTCAGTCGCGAACCGATTTCATAGGCATATTAACCACCATTCTTTACGCAAGTATTTTTCCGCTGTTCAACCTGTTTTATGAAGTTATTTCGGGAGGTGGAGGAAGCAATGTCCGTCTATCAGGTTTGTTTGCTGATGTGATCAACTATGCCTCTTATTTGTTATTCAGCGTAATCATCATCATTTATTTCTATTTCCAGCGACGAAGATCCCCCATGATGCTGCAGTTTAAACCGGCATTTATACTCCTGTATTTTGGTATCGTTTTCATGGGCATGTGGGAGATCAAGCACATGGCTTCCATCGCGGTATTTTTTATGGTGATCGGCTTGTTCTTACGACATGATATGAAACGGCGGGTGATTCAGATCATGTTATATTCCGTAATCACCCTTGTGGTAGCCATAGCTTATGGCGAAGCTTTTTATGATGAAGTGATCAACCCGCGTGTTGAAAAGGAGGTGGAAGTGATACAGGGTGAGAGAGAACAGTCACAGGCGTTTCATGGACGCATGTGGCGGTGGGAATGGTTGTGGGGTAATTATAAAAGATCATCATTTTTTGCAAAAATGGTGGGCTATCCCTGGGATATGGGATTTGCTCGACATATGGTAGGTATCAATGTGCATAATGATTTTCTACGTATGCTATTCTTTGTTGGAGTGGTTGGTTTCATTTATTATATGGTCTTTTTAATACGAACTATAAGGCGTATTAGATATCTGAATAAAGCAGACAAATTCGTTAGCATCGCATTATTTTTATCACTCATATTATATTCAATCACCACAATACCAACTATATATGTGGGTTTTATGAATGTATATGTTACTTTATTTGCTTACCTGGCTTTGCCTAAGCAGGTGTTGCTGAAGTATAAATATGATTAATAATTCTACCCCCTACCTCCGCCAGCGGGGGATACTTGGCTCCAATATCCCCCTTTGGAGGGGGAAAGACAGGCTTTGCATGTCAGGGGGAGGAAAATAATAAACATGCCCCACAAAATTCTCATACTAGGTAAACATCCCCCACCTTATATGGGCACCTCCGTGTGGTTCGAAACCTTGCAACAGGCAGATTGGGGAACTGATTGGGAAGTGGATTTCTTCAATGTGAACATCCACCAGTCATTGGATACGCTGGGTAAAACCCGTTTGAAAAGCATTTCCAAAAACCTGGCACTTTTAAAAAAACTCAAACGGCAATTAAAAGCAACACATTACCAACTGGTGCTCATTCCCATCAGCCAGGAGACTATTGGGTTTATCAAAGACTCACTTTTTATACGAATAGCAGCCAAAAGAGCGGATAAAGTGCTGCTGATGCTACATGGAAGCAATTTCCTGAACTGGCAGAAAAGCAGTTCATGGGCTATCAGAAAATATACACAAAGCTTCTTAAAAAGGACGGACGGTATAGTTGTGCTAGGCAATAATCTAAAGATGCTATTTGAACCTTTTTATTCATTGGAAAACATACATGTCGTTCCAAATGGTGCTGATTTTTCATTTCCGGATAGTACTGGAAAAAAGACGGAATTATTTGACATTCTATATCTATCCAACCTGCAGCCCTCCAAAGGTATCGAAGACGTTATTGAGGCCATTGGAATTCTAAAAAAAAATGGAGAGGACATTCGATTAACCGTTGTGGGTCAATGGAGAGATGAACTGACAAAAAAAAGATGTCTTGAAAAAGTTAAAGCGCAGCAATTACCTGTCGTTTTTGTAGGACCAGTGTATGGTAATGAGAAACTAAAGTATTTCTCTCAGGCAGACGTATTCGTTTTTCCTCCCCGTGCACCGGAAGGTCATCCTTTGGTTCTGGTTGAAGCCATGGCAGCAGGCTTACCCATTATTTCAACGGATCAGGGAGCTATAAAAGAGTCGGTATTAGATACTGAAAATGGGTTTATCATCGAAAAAAAGAACCCTGAACAACTGGCTGAAAAAATCACCTGGCTTTTAAATCATTCTGAAGAAAGTATTCTGATGGGCAAGAAAAGCAAGGAAATATACGAAGCAAAATTTACAGCAAATAAAATGATTGATAGATTTAAAGAAACGTTTACTCAAATCATACAAAATTGACTCTAGCTCAGTTTTCTGACTCTATTGTATACATTAAGCTTAAAAATATAAGCCATGCAACAACTCACCCAACAACTTAAATCCGGTCATATGGAGTTATTGGAAGTACCGTTCCCGGCTCTTGGAAAAGGGCAGGTGATGGTGCGCAACCATTATTCCGTGATCAGTGCAGGCACCGAAGGCAAAACCGTTGCCGATGCCCGCAAGGGCTATGTGGCCAAAGCCAAAAGCCGCCAGAAAGAAGTGAAGCAGGTCATCGAAATGGTCAAAACCAACGGCTTATTGTCCACCTATAAACTGGTAATGAACAAGCTGGAAGCTCCCGCAGCACTGGGGTACAGTACGGCAGGAGAGGTGATCGCCCTGGGTGAGGGCGTTACAAAGCTGAAAGTAGGCGATAAAGTAGCCTGTGGTGGTGCCACCGCTTCCCATGCGGATGTGGTGGTTGTCCCTGAAATGCTCTGCGTGAAACTACCCAAAGCAACCAACCTACAGCATGCCGCCTTTACCACCATTGCCGCCATCGCCATGCAGGGCATTCGCCAGGCAGATATGCGTTTGGGTGAGAGTTGTGTGATCATCGGCATGGGATTGTTGGGGCAGCTTACCTACAAAATTCTGGAAGCTTCCGGCATGTATCCCATCGGGATCGATATTTCGGAGGAACAGGTGAATGCTGCAAAAAAAGCAGGCGTCCTGCATGTGTACAACCGAAATGCGGCAGGCATAGAAGATTTGGTCCTGCAACACACCCAGGGCCATGGCGCAGATGCGGTGATCATTACGGCAGGCACTTCATCCTTAGACCCGGTAAACTTTGCCGGTGAGATCGCCCGTAAAAAAGCAAAAGTGGTGATTGTCGGCGCCGTTCCCACCGGATTTGACAGGGCCAACTATTACAAAAAGGAATTGGAGCTCATCATGTCGTCCTCCTATGGTCCCGGTCGTTATGACTCAAATTACGAGGAAAAAGGCAGGGACTACCCCATCGGTTATGCGCGTTGGACGGAAAACCGAAACATGCAAAGCTTTGTCGATATGCTGGCATCAGGAAAGCTGGACATTTCAGGACTGATCACGCATACCTTCCCACTGGAAGAAGCTGAAAAAGCCTATAACCTCATTCATGATGAAACAGAACCTTTCACAGGCATCCTCATTCAATATGATACCGAGAAAGAACTTAAAAAATCAGTCATCCTGGATCATAAAACCCTAGCTGAAAAGGAAGTAAATGCAGGACTCATCGGGGCAGGATCCTTTGCCCAGAATGTGTTGCTGCCCCAAATGAAAGCTCAGTGTAATTTTATGGGTATCGCCACCGCCAAAGGCAATACGGCGCGCTATGTAGCCGATAAATATGGATTTTCCTATTGTGCTTCTTCAGCGGAGGAAATAATGCAGGATGAAAAGATCAACACGGTTTTTGTACTCACCCGTCATGATACACATGGAGCGTATGTGCTGGAAGCCATCAAAAATAAAAAGCACGTATTTGTCGAAAAACCCCTCGCTATGAACGAGGAAGAGTTGGAGCAGGTTAAAACAGCCTATGAGAAAGCTGGCACCGGTCAGCTCATGGTGGGCTTTAACAGGCGCTTTGCCCCGGCCGTTCAGAAGATAAAAGCCCTGTTCGCAGATGAGCAGGCCAAAAGCATCCAGATGCGCATCAACGCAGGTCAGTTGCCAGCAGACCATTGGGTGAACGACCCCGAAGTGGGTGGCGGCAGGATCATCGGTGAAGCCTGTCATTTTGTGGATTTGGCCATGTACCTGGCAGGCGCACCAATAACAAGTGTTTCAGCCGATGCCATGGAAGATGCGAATGGATTATACAATACAACGGTCATCAACCTGGCATTCAGCAATGGCAGCGTGGCATCCATCAGCTATTTCTCCAATGGCAGCAAGAAATTACCCAAAGAGCAAATTGAAGTTTTCTGTGGCGGTACGGTAGCCCAATTGGATGATTTCAAAACCCTGACGATCTATAAGGAAAAAGTAAAGAGTATAAAGTTTAAAGGCCAGAACAAAGGACATAAGGAGGAGATCAGACAGTTCTATAAAAGCATCACGGAAGGCCTGCCCTGCCCCATACCATTCAACGAAAGTTATTTGAGTACGCTGGCCACATTTAAGGTGTTGCAGAGCATCAGGGAGCGGAGGAGGGTAATTTTATAGAATACGAAGCGCTGGCGTTGAACAAGATTGCTTCGCCTACGGCTCGCAAATTACGTGTTCTTTAGATTAATTAGAGGTAACTGTCCGACAACCAATCAACCTTATGAAACACTACTTTGCGAGGCCGACGAAGGAGGCCGTGGCAAACTTAAACAACTAATCAGCCCGGAAGTTAAGATTACAAACTCAAATGATCCAACAATCCTTCAAAAAAATAGAAGCCTACATCCGTAAGGAGCACTATAAAGGCTACGACCCTTACGACACCCTCAACTCCTGGAAACCCTTCCACTGGTTTGGCAAATGGGGACCCGTGCTGGCCATCCAGTTCCAGAAAAGGAATCCCGTGAATGTGCGGCCCCTCATTGGCATTAAAAAGGAGATCAACCCAAAAGCTTTCGGATTATTCCTTCAGGCATATGCCATGCTCTACCAGAAAACCAATAACAAGGCCTACCTGGATCAGGCAGCCTATTTCTTCAACTGGCTCAAAGACAATTACTCCAAGGGCTATTGCGGCAAAGGTTGGGGCTATAACTTTCCCTGGGCCAGCAGGGAGAAATACCTCGATAAATATGTTCCTTCAGCAGTAGTTACGGGATTTGTTGCCAGGGGACTTTATGAATATTACCAAATTACCAAAAGTGAAGAGGTTTTTGAATTGCTGAATGAGGCAGGTAATTTTATGCTCACTGAACTACCCGTCACAAGCTTTGATGAAGGGGTTTGTTTCAGCTATACACCTGTTGCCACCGACCTGTGTTACAATGCCAGTTTATTGGCAGCCGAAACCCTGGCGCGTGTGCATGCCATCAAACCCGATAAGGAATTAAAAGATATCGCCATAGAAGCGGTCAACTGGGTCATATCAAGGCAGAAAGAAGATGGCCGGTGGAACTACAGTGTGGATATGAAAACCAGCAAAGAACGGAAGCAGATCGACTTCCACCAGGGCTATTTGCTGGAAAGCATATTTGAAATTAAGAGACTGTTGCAGCTTGAAAACCCGAAGTGGGAAGCGGCAATCAAAAAAGGCCTGGAATTTTATCACGACCATCAATTCTTTCCCGATGGCAGATCCTTATGGCGTTATCCCAAAGCATACCCGGTAGAGATCCACAACCAGAGCCAGGGCATCATCACCTTCAGCAAGTTATCGGAATATGGTAAGACATACAAAGAATTTGCTGGTAATATCACTAATTGGACCATCACCAACATGCAGGGAAAGGATGGACACTTCTATTACCAGAATCATAAATATTATAAAAACAAGATATCCTATATGCGCTGGAATAATGCATGGATGTTTCTTGCCTTAACCACATTAACAGTATCGGAATGAAGATTCTTTTCCATTTGGGGCACCCGGCACATTTCCACCTATTTAAAAATGTGATCAGCAATCTGAACGCAAAAGGTCACGAAACTTTCATCTTAATCAAGAAAAAAGATGTGCTACAGAATCTGCTTGAAGGAGCAGGCATGGATTTTTTCAATGTGTTGCCTGAGGGAAGGAAAGATTCAAAAGCAGGTATGGCCATAGGCCAGATCAAACAGGATGTAAGAATATGGAAATTTGTAAGAAAGCATAAACCGGATCTGCTGGTGGGTACTTCAGTAGCTATTACACATGTTGGGAAATTATGCGGAATTCCATCCATCAATGTAAATGAAGACGATGCCCATATTGTGCCCTTTTATAGCAAAATGGCCTATCCCTTTACCAATGTCATTCTCTCTCCCGACCCTTGCAACAATGGCAAATGGGAGCGCAAGAGCGTGCACTATGCCGGATACCACGAGCTGGCCTACCTGCATCCCAATCATTTTCAGCCCGACAGGGAAATCGCCGATCAGTATATTTCAACCATTCGTCCTTATTATATTTTACGTTTCGCCAAACTGGGAGCGCATCATGATAAGGGTATCAAGGGCATCAACAATGAAATAGCTCTGGACATCATAGAAATATTGAAAGCACATGGCAGGATATTGATCACCTCGGAAAGAGAGCTGATCCCTGAACTGGAGCAATACCGTATTGCCGTCAATCCCATCCATATGCACCATGTAATGGCCTTCGCCAGCCTCTATATCGGCGATAGCCAGACCATGGCTGCAGAAGCCGGTGTGTTGGGAACGCCTTTTATACGTTTCAACGATTTTGTGGGCAGAATTGGCTATTTGAATGAAATAGAAAATAAATACAAACTGGGAATTGGGATCAAGACAAGCGAAACAGAAAAGCTGTTGCAAACGGTGGAGGAAATGGCACAGAATGAGCAATTGAAGGATGAGATAAAATTCAGAAGACTGGAAATGCTTTCCGAAAAAATAGATGTGGCACAATTCCTAAGCTGGTTTATTGAACAATACCCTGAAAGTGAGAATGTTATGAATTTAAATCCAGCATATTCCAGTCATTTCAAGTAAAAAAACAACCTAAATAACTAGGGAATTTCCCTTTAATCAAACATAAAAATGAAAATAGTTTCCGTAGTCGGAGCACGTCCCAATTTCATGAAGATCGCACCATTTAACAAGGCGATCGAAGATTATAATAAAACAACCGAAGAAAAGATTCAGCACATCCTGGTGCACACCGGGCAGCACTACGACAGCAGCCTGAGCCAGTCCTTCTTCAGCGCTTTAAACATCCCGGATGCTGATGTCAACCTGCACATCGGATCAGGCACCCATGCCGAGCAGGTAGGCAACACCATGATCACCTTTGAAAAATTGCTGAAAGTATTACACCCCGATTGGGTGGTGGTGGTTGGTGATGTAAATGCAACGCTTGCATGTTCTGTGACAGCTAAAAAGGAGCATATCAAAGTATGTCATATTGAAGCCGGCTTGCGGTCGGGCGACATGCGCATGCCCGAAGAGATCAACCGCCTGGTCACCGACCGCCTTTCTGATCTGCTGCTTACACCCGATAAGATGTCATCAGAAAACCTGAGGAAAGAAGGGGTTGACGAATCAAAGATCAAGTTCGTGGGCAACATCATGATCGATACGCTGGAAGCCAATAAAGACATAGCAGCTGAATTGTCTCTGGAGGATATACTGAAAAACAATGCTATGAACCGGATCTACAAAAAGCCAGTCGACACATATGCGCTGATGACCATGCATCGGCCTTCTAATGTAGACCACAAAGAAGTGCTGGTGCCGCTGATCGATTTTCTGTTGAATGAAGTGGCCAATAATCAACCTTTGATTTGGCCTATGCACCCGAGGGCGGAAAAGCAGCTTCGGGAATTTCAACTATGGAATATAGTTTTCAATCACCCGAATGTAGTATTGCTCAATCCCCTTGGATACCATCCCATGCTGAAATTAAATATGGGCGCCAACATCATGCTAACCGACAGTGGAGGTCTGCAGGAAGAATGTACCATTTTAGGAACGCCATGTTTGACCCTCCGGTGGAATACAGAACGGCCCATCACACTTCGAAAATACGGTGGTGCCAGCGTGTTGGTGGGGAATGAAATTGAAAAGATCAGAAAAGCCTACCACGAAACACTGGCGTTGGATGTAAAACCACAGCGCCCGGAATTGTGGGACGGTCATACAGCCGAAAGATGCTTACAAGCCATTTTAGATGCATCAATATGATAAGCATGTTAATAAGGTTATACATGAATTTCGAATTAAGATTAACGAATAATGAATTATGAAGTTTATTCAGTATGTATAAATATGATTTAGAAGAACGATTAATAGAATTTTCAGTTTTCATAATTGAAATAGTAAATGAGACAACAAATTCAAAGGCTGGAAATCATTTGTCAGGACAATTGCCAAGATCAGGAACATCAGTAGCTTTGAATTATGGAGAGGCGCAAAGCGCTGAATCAAGAAGAGATTTCATCCATAAGATGAAAATCATATTAAAGGAATTGAGGGAAACTTTTGTTTGCTTGAAGATAATTCATCGGAGCAAATTGTATAAAACTGAAGAAAAAATAAATAGGGCAAGCAAGGAAAATAATGAGTTGATTTCCATTTTTGTAAAAAGCATTGAAACCGCACAGAAAAATAAATAGAATTCGATATTCGAAGTTCGACATTCATTATTCAATATTTTTTCATTTAGGATGTAATACGAAAAATGTATTATAGGATGCTTAGAATGGACTTTAAACCGGATCTGCTACCGATTCTTTATAATAAGCTTAAAGAACAGGGCTATGCTTTTATCACCTTTGAAGAATACCTGGTGAACAAGAACAGGAAGAAGTTCGTAATCCTTCGTCATGATGTCGAAAAACACTATCATAATGCCTTGAAATTCGCTGAGATTCAGCATGAGATGGGCATTCGCGGATCCTATTTTTTCAGGATGTCTGATCACTATGATGAAGATGTCATTCGGAAGATATCAGGATTAGGACACGAAACCGGCTACCACTATGACGACCTCAGTAAATCCCATGGCGACTTTGATAAAGCTATCAAACGTTTTGAAAGTAATTTAAAGAAACTAAGAAACATCACTGAAATTAAAACTATTTCTATGGATGGCTCCCCCAGGTCAAAATTTGACAACCGAAGGCTATGGGAAAAGTATGATTATAGTGACTTCGGGATTGAAGGTGAACCTTATTTTGATGTGGATTATGCGAAAGTAGGCTACCTGACAGATACCGGACGACGGTGGAATGGCCATAAATTCATCATAAGGGATAAAGTGAAAGACGGTATTTTTTTGAGCGGCATAAAACATACACAGGACATGATCCACTTTGCTGCTGAAGGAAAACTTCCTGACAGACTGCTGATCACCTTTCATCCACAGCGGTGGACTGATAACATGTTCATGTGGGTCAGGGAATTGATATGGCAAAACCTGAAGAACCAGGTTAAATGGGTAATGATACGAACCGGAAGCTAAATTGAGTTTGCATATTCAATACAACCATATTACTGAAGACGACCGCGCATCATGGGCTGAATTCTTAACAAATCATCCGGAAAATACGGTGTTTCAGTCGCCGGAAATGTTCGATTTCTATCAAAAGGTAAACCATTACACACCCCACATTTTCCTGGCCAAAGATGATCAGGGAGCCATTCTCGGGGTGCTGCTGGCAGTGATCATTAAAGAATATAGCGGTTGGAAAGGACGAATGTCTTCCCGTACAGTCGTTTATGGCGGGCCGCTGCTTGGCAAAACAGATACACAGCAAGTGCTGAAGCAGTTGTTGGAAAGCCTGGACAGGGAACTGAAAAGCGAATCGGTATATGTGCAGTTCCGAAATTTTATCGAATGGCCCCTGGAATCTGCATCAGTATTTGAATCGTGTGGCTTTCGTTTCAACGATAGGCTGAACCTGCTGGTGAATACCGCTCATAAAGAAGAGACTGAAAAAGCAATCAGCAAAACCAAATTGAGGCAAATTAGGAAGGGGATGGCCAATGGCAGCATCATACGACCCCCAAAAAATATGGGTGAAGTACAGGTTTTTTATGAGTTGCTAAGTGACGTCTACCGGAACAGGGTTAGAAAACCACTTCCTGACCGAAGTTTTTTTGAGCAATTTTATGAAATAAGTCGCAAGGGAAAACTGGGGATCATCAGGCTGGTTTTACATAATGACACTATCATTGGAGGGGTATTATCGCCAATGACCGATAACAGGAACATTTACGAATGGTACGTGTTAGGGCTGGATGAACGCTA
>SWCD01012356.1_pt1 | contig 12980 bp, 9 predicted proteins | sample 4693011 | NCBI WGS metagenome assembly SWCD01 (sample SAMN10267278, study PRJNA491770) | bioreactor metagenome | isolation source: DHS bioreactor inoculated with marine | place: Japan: Omine Ridge, Nankai Trough | reverse complement strand
CATCCATAGCTTCCTGCAGCACCCGTTCGTTAAAATGAAGCCAGGATACTTCGCGGTTGATGTAATGTTCTTTTTTTGTTGCAGCCATTTATTTCAGCATTTTAGGGAACATGACAAAGTTAACATGAAATTTCGCATTGCTGATTTCTTCCCATTTATCGGTAATGAACTCAATGCTCACAACGCCTGAAGTGGGTAAATTTTCAATTGTGGGACGTATGAACTGGTTAACGAAATAGGTGAATCCGGGATTGTGCCCGAAGATCATCACGCTGTTGATGTCATTTGAAATAACATATAGCGCATCAAATATTTCTTCTGAATCAGCGTGATAGAGTGCTTTTCTTGTCAAGATTTTATCTTCCGGATAGAGCAATTCTTTCGCTACAAGTTCAGCTGTTTTTTTTGCCCTGACAGCGGTGCTTGAAAGCATCAGGTCAGGGCATTTGATTTGTTTGCTGAGAAATTCGGTAATTTTTTTCGTTTTCACGATGCCTTTTTGCATCAACGGCCTGTCGTGATCATTCAATGAATGGTCAGCCCAGGATGATTTGGCATGGCGAACAATATGGAGTGTTTTCATAGTTCAAGTAGTGTTTATTATTATCAAGCGGCCCTTGAAAAAATTGCCACCCTATAAAAGATGGCAATTTTCGTGTGATATTTTATGTGAGAACTAATAGGCAAAAAGTGGAAAGCCTTCCATCATGGCATTCACACGTTTTTTGACTGATGTTAACATGTCATCATTATCAATATTGCTGATCACTTCATCAATTAATTCAACAATGGGTTCCATATGTTTTTCTTTAAGTCCGCGTGTAGTGATGGCAGGTGTACCAATCCGCAGTCCACTTGTTTGGAATGGCGAACGGCTATCAAAGGGTACCATGTTTTTATTAATTGTAATATCTGCTTTTACGAGTGTATTTTCAACCACTTTTCCGGTAATGTCAGGAAATTTACTTCGCAGGTCAATCAGCATCAGGTGATTATCGGTACCATCAGAAATTACTTTGTAATTTCTGTCGACAAATGCCTGGGCCATCACATCGGCATTTTTCTTCACTTGCAGGATATATTCAAAATAGGAATCGCTCAACGCCTCACCAAAAGCCACTGCTTTTGAAGCGATTACATGTTCTAACGGACCACCCTGAATGCCTGGAAATACTGCCGAGTTTAACACAGTTGACATCATTTTTATTTGACCTTTGGGAGTTTTTAGGCCCCAGGGGTTTTCAAAATCTTCACCCATAAGGATCATGCCGCCTCTAGGACCACGCAAAGTTTTATGTGTGGTAGTAGTCACGATATGGCAGTATTCAATCGGGTCGTTTAAAATACCTTTTGCGATCAATCCGGCAGGGTGGGCTATATCCGCCATTAAAATAGCATCAATCTGATCGGCAATATGTCGCATACGTTCATAATCCCAATCGCGGGAATAGGCTGAAGCGCCGGCAATAATCATTTTAGGTTTTTCTTTGAGCGCGAGTTCCTCCATTTCATCATAATCAATAGTGCCTGTCTCTTCTTTTACCTTGTATGCGACAGGGTTGTATAAAATACCCGATGAGTTTACAAATGAACCATGAGAAAGGTGGCCGCCATGCGAAAGGTCAAGTCCCATAAAAGTATCTCCCGGTTGCAGGCAGGCAAGAAAAACCGCCATATTGGCCTGTGCACCTGAATGTGGCTGCACATTGGCGTATTCAGCATCAAACAATTCACATGCCCTGTCTATCGCCAGTTGCTCCGACTGATCAACAATTTCGCAGCCGCCATAATAACGCTTCCCTGGATATCCTTCTGCATATTTATTAGTCATTACTGAGCCCATTGCTTCCAGCACCTGTTTGCTAACAAAGTTTTCAGAGGCAATTAATTCAATGCCGTGCATTTGTCTTTCTTTCTCCTGTTTAATCAGGTCAAATATTTTTTGGTCTCTTTCCATAATCCCTTTTTTGAGTTAAAAATTCATCAGATACAACCTACAAAAGTAGCATTTTTTGAAGAGATTCATGTAAAATAAAATGGGTCATTTTAAGTTATATCCTTAAGTTTGCAAGCTAATTATGAAACGATATGTTGCCGTTTGAATCCTTTACATTAGCCAATGGTTTGCGCATTATTGTCCATAAGGATAAAAGTACGCCCATGGTGGCTATGAATATTATTTATAAGGTAGGCTCAAGAGATGAAAGTCCTGACCGGACTGGGTTCGCGCATCTTTTTGAGCATCTGATGTTTGGGGGGTCAGTAAATATTCCAAAATATGATGAACCACTTCAGAAAGCCGGGGGTGAAAACAACGCGTTTACAAACAATGATTATACAAACTACTACTTAACCATCCCTAAAAATAATATTGAAACGGCTTTCTGGCTGGAATCGGACCGCATGCTTTCGCTGGCATTTTCAGAAAAAAGCCTGGATGTGCAAAGACAGGTGGTCATCGAGGAGTTTAAGCAAAACTATCTGAACCAGCCTTATGGCGATGTATACCTGTTGTTGAAACCGATGGCATACCAGAAACATCCTTACCAGTGGAATACCATTGGCAAAGACATCAGTCATATTGAACAGGCCGGCATGCAGGATGTGAAATCTTTTTACCATAAATATTATAATCCTGATAATGCCATTCTTTCAGTAGCAGGTGATATTTCAACAGGAGAAATTTTAAGGCTTGCTGAAAAATGGTTCGGCCCGATCCCCTCAGGAAAAGCATTTACAAGAAATTATCCAGCCGAATCCCGTCAGACTGAATTGAGAGAATTGACAGTTAACCGAAATGTACCGCAAAATGCAATTTACATGGCCTGGCATATGCCCAAAAGGGCAGAATCGGGATTTTATAAAACCGATCTGATTTCGGATGTATTATCAAATGGCAACTCATCACGGATGTACCAAAATCTCATCAAAAAGTCAAAAATGTTTTCCGAAATAAGTGCTTTTGTAACAGGAGATCTTGATCAAGGCTTATTTATCGTTTCGGGAAGGTTATTAAATGGTGCAAGCAGGGAAGATGCCGGAAAGCTGATATTTGATGAAATGAACCGGATTTGCAACGACCTTGTTGAAGTAGATGAACTAAAAAAAGTCAACAATAAAATAGAAGCCAATTTATTATTCTCCAGGATGTCTGTTTTAAGTAAGGCCATGAATCTTGCTTATTATGAAATGCTGGGCAGTGCCTCAATGATTAACAATGAGGTTGAAAATTATCAGCAGGTAAGCAGGAAGGATATAAAACAACAGGCCAATGAAATTTTTGTAGAAACGAAGCCGAGTATTTTGTATTACCAGGCTGTAAATGGTAATGGATGAGTAATGAAATACAAATAGATAGAAGTAAGCTGCCACCTCATGGAACTCCGGTGCATTTAGCATTTGAAGAACCTCAAAAGGAAGTACTTGATAATGGCCTGGAGGTTTTTTTAATAGACGCGGGAATTGAGAACGTATTGCGGCTTGACATCGTGATCAATGCGGGTTCTATTTTTCAGGATAAAAAACTAACGGCAGCGAGCGTAGGTAAACTGTTAAAAGAAGGCACCCGTGCTTATAATTCTTCAAAAATCGCGGCACTGATTGATTATTATGGTGCTTACCTTGACGTTTCAGTTACCAAAGATACGTCGACGATTACGCTGTATTTGTTGTCAAAGCATTTAAAGCATTTAATTCCTGTGATCGGACGGTTGCTGATGGAGGCCACATTTCCAGAAGAAGAGCTGAAAATTCATATCGACAGACAACGGCAAGAATATTTGATAAACAGCGAAAAAGTACGTTATAAGGCCATGCTGGAATTTAATAAACTTGTATTTGGCGAAGGCTCGGCATACGGACAGGTGTTGGAACTTGGAGACTTCGACCTGATTGAAAGAAATGATCTGTTGCATTTTTATAAATGCCTTTATCACCCATCCAATGCTTATTTGGTTGTAAGTGGAAAGATCACGAACAAAATTGTAGGTTTGCTCAACCAATATATTGGAAAAACCTGGCAACGAGAAAAATCGTCAGGATACCAGGTTCCTGAACAGGGCATTATTGGCATAAGAGAAAAGTTTATTGAAAAGCCTGATGCCATGCAGTCGGCTATCAGAATTGGCCGGCCGATTTTCAGCAAGCAACATCCCGATTATAACAAGTTCCTATTGCTAAATACCATTCTGGGAGGTTATTTTGGCTCACGGCTGATGTCAAATTTACGCGAAGATAAAGGCTGTACCTATGGTGTGCATTCTTTCGTAACAAATTATAAGCATGCAGGTTTCTTCTCGGTATCTACCGAAGTAAATGCGCAGGCTACGGAAATCGCTCTTAAAGAAATCATGTTTGAATTAAACCGACTTCAAACTGAAAAAATTGGAGAAGATGAGTTAAGCCGTGTGAAGAATTATATTTACGGAACCTTCCTTCGAACTTTTGACGGGCCATTTGCTTTGGCGGAGCGTTTTAAGTCGGCAAAAGATATTGGTGAAGGCTTTTTATTTTATAAGAAAAGCCTGGATGAGATTTTGAAGGTTACACCCAAAGAATTACTGGAAACAGCCGGAACCTATTTAAGTTCAGAAGAAATGATAACTTTGGTGGTTGGAAAGGTAAATAATTCGTGAAATAGTTATTGACCAAAAATGAAAAACAGCTGGTACATTTTCCTTTTCTCATGTCTGCCATTGTGGGCATTCTCTCAGCAAAGCCCCTCCATTACCTGTCTTGATGTAGACGAAAATGGAGATGTAACCGTTTACTGGCTTCCTCCTGATGAACCAACAGGTTTGAAAGCTTACGAAATATTTTATGATAACGGAATGGGTTTCAATTTAGTAGATAATGTATCAACTGAACAATTAAGTTTTACCCATATAGGTGCGCATGCGGATAATCAATCGCAAAAGTACCGTGTAGATGCGCTGTATCAGGATGTCAGCATGCCATCTGAAATACTTCAAACCATATTTTTACAAATAGGAGTGTCCGCCGACCTTGATGAGGCCACTCTATATTGGAATCCGCCAGCCAGCCCATTCCCGGAAGGGTCAAATGATTTGTATAATATCTTTATGGAAGACCTACAGGGTAATTGGAATTTGATCGATTCTGTAGCATCTAACCCATATAAAAAACAGGTGTATGTATGTGATGAGTGGGTGAATTTCAAAGTAACGCTGGCAAATGAAAATGGTTGTGTTTCAGGATCAAATATTGGTGGCGGACATTTCAAGGATATTATCCTCCCGGCTAAAACTATTTTCGACTCAGTAAGCATCAATTATTTCAATGGTGTACCACGGATAGTAATGGGTTGGGAAGCTTCGTCAAGCGGGGATGTGGTTGGATACATTTTGTATAGATGGGACGGCGGGTTTCAGAATATCGATACGGTATATGGTATGCAAAATACATTTTATGTCGATACGCTGGTGTCGGCATGCGATACTATATACCAATATGCCATTGCCGCGATTGATAGTTGTGGAAATAAAGATCCTGGTACTTTTGCAATCCCGCTTCAAAATATCAGACTATACGATGTCGTTTACGATCCCTGTATGCTTGAAGCTACCATTACTTTTGAACCCTTTATTGATTATGAAGCAGATTCTATTTCTTTTGAATTAATTGGAAATTCAAGTTCCGGTTTGTCTCAAACTAAAATTAGCAGGACGCTATACGGACAAACTTTCATCAGAACAAAAAATGATATAATAACAGTAGTAGATGAAGACCTTAGAGTGGGTAGAATATATGATTATTACATTCGTGAAAAAGTGTTTAAAGGCGATACATTTTATACCACATCATCATGCATACAATCTATTTATGCCTTTGGCTACGAAAAGCCTACTTACTCATATTTTGCAAATGCTGATGTACTGCCCGATAACCAAATTGAATTGACCATCGACTATGATACGGCCGTTACGCATTCGTATTTGCAGCTTTGGCGCAGTGAACCCGGAGAGGAAGCACTCAACTACCTGTCGACAATACATGTGGATACTTTGGCAAATACACCTCTTGTAGTTATCGATTCAACAGCGGATGGTTCGCTTGGTCACTATCTTTATGGTATAAAGATTATGGATAGTTGCAATAAAAAAGTACTGGAATCAAATAACCTAAAAACCATGGCTCTTTCAGTGGTCATTAAGGATAGGGATCATAATTGGTTAAGGTGGAACAGGTATGAAGGATGGAAAGCGGGGGTAAAAAAATATTACATCTACCGGAAGGATGGCAATTTAGAACCCATATCACCAGTTGATTCCGTTTACTGGTATGAAAATGAATATATTGACGATATTTCCAATCTGAATAATACCAATGAAAGCCTTGTTTACTGGGTGCAGGCCATTGAAAGAGAGGAGAACAGTTTTGGATTTAAGGAATCTAGCAATTCCAACCGTGCTGCGGTCATTTCCGAATCAGACATCTATTTTCCTAACGCCTTTAAACCGGGTGGCACTGAAGCTTTTTTTAAACCGGTTTTCAGGTTTCTGGGCGGTAGTAACTATTTGTTTCAGGTATATAACCGATGGGGGCAATTGATTTTTGAAACAACCGATCCATATAATGGCTGGGATGGTACTTACAAAGGAACCCTTGTGGTTCAAGGGACTTATATTTACAAATTTCAGTACCTGGATGTGTATAGCAATTCGTTCAATCAACAGGGAACGGTTACCGTTATATATTAAAGGATGTTAAATAAGACCATTCAGTGTAGTTAAGGCATAAAAGGGTATCGATAAATTTGGTACTTTTGCGCAATTTTAAAACATTCTGATCATGTCCTTTGATAGCGAAAAATTTAAGGGTGAAGGCCTAACTTACGATGATGTGTTGCTGGTGCCGGCTCATTCAAAAGTACTTCCAAGAGAAACTGATTTGTCCACAAGATTTTCACGAAATATTACAATGAAGATTCCCGTGATTTCTGCTGCTATGGATACGGTTACTGAATCAAAAATGGCGATCGCTATGGCTCAGGAAGGCGGTATTGGTGTGATGCATAAAAATATGACCATTGAACGCCAGGCAAACGAGGTGAAAAAAGTAAAACGGGCTGAAAATGGCATGATCCTCGATCCGATTACCCTTAGCGTTGAAGCTACAGTTCAGGATGCGTTGGACATTATGAAAGAATTTAGCATTGGAGGCATTCCTGTAGTGGACGATACCAATAAACTGGTTGGTATTGTCACCAACCGTGATCTCCGCTTTGAACGTGACCATCATAAGAAGGTGCAACAAGCAATGACCAAAGAGAATCTCATAACCACAACTGAGTTCACAAACTTTGAAAAAGCTGCTGATATACTTCAGGAGCACAGGATTGAAAAGCTACCTGTTGTGGATAAAGATTTTAAACTGGTAGGCCTGATCACTTACAAAGACATTTTGAAAATAGCCACCCACCCAAATAGTTGTAAGGATGAAAAAGGAAGATTAAGGGTGGCTGCTGCGGTAGGTATTGCATCAGATACTATGAAAAGGGTGACGGCCTTGGTTAATGTCGGTGTGGATGCTATTGTAGTTGACACAGCCCATGGCCACTCACAAGGAGTGCTCGATATGGCGAAAAATATTAAAACCACCTTTCCGGATGTAGACCTGATCGTGGGAAACATTGCTACTGCTGAAGCCGCATTAGATCTTTTGGCTGTTGGCGCTGATGCCATAAAAGTAGGCATCGGGCCGGGCTCGATATGCACCACGCGTGTGATTGCGGGCGTGGGTGTGCCGCAGCTATCAGCCATTTATGAGGTGTCCCAGGCTGTAAAAGGATCAGGTACTCCCGTTATTGCTGATGGCGGCATTCGCTATACAGGTGATATTGTTAAAGCAATTGCTGCCGGTGCCGATTCTATTATGGCAGGCTCTTTATTTGCGGGGGTGGACGAGTCTCCTGGTGAAACCATTATTTTTGACGGCAGAAAATTTAAAACTTATCGAGGTATGGGATCGGTTGAAGCCATGAAAGACGGCTCAAAAGATCGTTATTTCCAGGATGCCGAAGACGACATTAAAAAGCTTGTACCGGAAGGTATTGTAGGTCGCGTGCCTTACAAAGGATCATTAAGTGAAGTAGTGGTGCAGATGGTAGGCGGACTGCGGTCAGGAATGGGATACACCGGTTCCCAAACCATTGCGGACCTGCAAAAAGCAAGATTTATCAAAATTACAGCCGCCGGGGCGGCAGAAAGCCACCCGCACGATATTACAATTACGCGTGAGGCACCAAATTACAGCAGAAATAAATAGAACAGATTAATAATGAAGATGGAAAAAATGAAAAATTTATTTGGTTTAAGCATGCTGATCTTATTATTCAGCTTCAGTGTGAATGCACAATTTTCTCTGGATAACAAAACCCTGGTTACAATTGATGATGAGAAAGTTACCGTTGGTGAGTTTATGAAAGTGTATAGTAAAAACAATAGTCAGACGAGTGCATATGAAACCAGCACTATTGAAGAATATCTTGATCTTTTTATCAATTTTAAACTAAAGGTAAAGGAAGCTGAAGAACTGAAGATGGATACTTCCAAAGTTTTTCAAAAGGAGTTAAACAGTTACCGGGAGCAATTAGCTAAACCTTACTTTGTAGATGAAAATGTAAATGAAGCATTGCTTGAAGAAGCATACGGCAGGATGCTGAAAGATATTCGGGCCAGTCATATTCTTATTATGGTGGATGAAAATGCCAGTGCCAAAGATACTTTGGTTGCATACAATAAAATATTGGAAGTAAGGAATAAAGTGGCAGGAGGGATGGATTTTTCTGAAGCAGCCGTTGAGTTCTCTGAAGACCCGTCTGCAAGAGACCGTGAAGCAGTACCCAACCAACAGGGCTTCAGGCCAGGTAACAAAGGTGACCTCGGATACTTCACAGTTTTTAATATGGTTTATCCTTTTGAAACAGCAGCTTATTCAACTGCATTGGGTGATGTATCGCAACCGGTACGCACGAAGTTCGGATACCATCTGCTGAAGATTAATGATATTCAGGATGCCATGGGCACTGTGCAGGTAGCCCACATATTTGTGGCCCTGAGACCCGATGCCAGTGCTGAGGATTCGGCGCGCAAAGCAGAGAAGATAAATAATATCTCAGAAAAAATTAAAGAGGGGATGAAGTTTGAAGATGCTGTGATCCAATATTCTGAGGATAAAGGATCGGCCAGAAATGGCGGACAGCTTTCAAAATTTACCAGCAACAGGGTCGTGCCTGAATTTGTGGAAGCCGTTAGCAATATGGAAATAAATGACATTACTGAACCGGTAAAAACAATGTATGGTTTCCATATCATTAAATTAATAAGTCGCGAAACTCCAGGCACATTTGAGGAAGAAGCGCCGAAGTTAAAAGAAAGGATCTCCAAAGATCAAAGAGCTCAAAAAAGCGAGGAAGCTGTAATTCAGAAAATAAAAGCCGAAAATGGTATAAAGGTGTATGAAAAAGCAAAGGAAGAGCTTTATATGCAAATAGATACAACAGTTTTCCAGGGTACATTTAAAGCTGAAACATTGACGGATTTTACGAAACCCCTTCTCAAAATTGGAGTTACCAAATATTCGCAGTATGAGTTCGCAAAATACATAGAAGGCAAGCAGGCACCTCAGGAGGTGATTGATCTCAATGTGTATCTTAACAGGATGCTTGCCGCTTTTGAAAATGAGATGTGCCTCGACTATGAAGACCAGCACCTTGAAGATAATTACCCTGAATTTAAGGACCTGATGAAAGAATACCATGATGGTATCCTGCTGTTTAACCTGACAGATGAGAAAGTTTGGTCGAAAGCTGTGATCGACACCACAGGCCTTGAAACTTATTTCAATACGCACAATGGTGATTATATGTGGGAAGAAAGAGTCGATGCTACTATTTATGAGATCAGGGATAATGAGATTGTTGAGCAGGTGCAAAAGATCATTACGATGAATGATAATGATGGAGATATCGCCTTGGCATTTGAGCAGGTTTCCATCCAGAAAAAAGTGAAAATAAAACCGGCTTACTATGAAAAAGGTGATAATGCCTATGTCGATCAGGTTCAGTGGCAAGAAGGCCTTTCAGATCAAATTAATTCTGATGTCGAAAACCTTGTGGTATTCATAAAGATCAGGGAAGTACTTGAACCTGCGCAAAAAACCTTAAGTGAAGCAAGGGGGTTGGCCACAGCTGACTACCAGGGTTACCTGGAAAAAGCATGGATTCAGGAATTAAAAGAGAAATATCCTGTAAGTATCAACCAGGAAGTATTGAAAAAATTATTGGAACATAATAAATAATATCTATTAGCATTGTATAAAACAATTGTATTCATATTCGTGCTGGCAGCCATAATAATAACTGCCTGCCAGCGGCCATTGACAAAAAAAGAAGGCAATGTGCTTGCACGCGTGAACAACGAATATTTGTATGGCTCTGAATTAAAAGGACTGGTAGCTGATGAAGCCTCACCAGCTGATAGTATAGAAATAGTGAAGAACTTTGTAAGAAATTGGGTGAAAACAACGCTCATGATCCAGCAGGCCGAAAAAAATTTAAGCAGCCAGCAACTCGATTTTGAACAACAACTTAACGATTATAAAAATTCACTTATTATTTTCAAATACGAAAGTGAGTGGATCAGGCAAAATCTGGATACGATTGTGTCAGATGCTGAAATAGAAGCGTATTACAAACAACATTCATCTGATTTCGAATTAAAAGAAAATATTGCCAAATTGATGTATATAGTGCTGGATGTCGACTCAAAAAATGAAAAGAAATTTGATAAGGCTATCAAATTACCTGACTCGTTGATGCTCGACAGGCTTGAAAACTTGTGCAAGGAACACGCGAATTCATTTTACCTCGATACAGCCACTTGGGTGAGGTTTAACTGGATTGAAGAGAATTTGCCCATACAAATCAATAGACCCGAATTGTATCTGAATACCAAAGGTTTTGTGAAAGAAACGGAAGGAGATGCACTTTACCTCATAAAATTTTTCGACTACAAAATAAAAGATGATGTGTCGCCTATCGACTTCGAGAACAGCCATATTCGGAATATCATTATCAATAAAAGAAAGATGAAGATTGCTAAAAAGTTGCGCGACGATATATACGCGGACGCAGTTTTAAATAATGAATTTGAAATTTACTACAATGAATAATTTCTTTAAAAATATACGTTTCAGCATTTCAGGTACTGCATTGTTATCAAGCTGCTTAGGCTTTATATTGACGGTGCTATTATCAATTCCGTCTATGGCACAACAGGAACAAGTGGTTGACCAGGTGGTAGCTGTCGTTGGTAAAAATATTGTGCTTGAATCGGATATTGAAACCCAGTATTTAAGTTATCGCATGCAGAGTGGAATAAGTGGGAGTGCCAGCGAAATCCGCTGTGTGATTCTCGAAGACATCATGTACCAAAAACTAATGGCGGCTGAAGCTGAGGTGGACAGTATTGAAGTGAGTGATATTCAGGTTGAATCGGAACTTGACCGACGGCTTGGTATGTTTATCAACCAGTTTGGGTCACAGGAAAAGCTTGAAGCCTATTATGATAAAACCCTTGTTGAGATCAAGCAGGAATTATATGATATTGTGAAAGATCAACTTGTCACTCAGCAGGTGCAAAGTGGCATTATTGAAGGGGTAACGGTGACACCGTCAGAGATCAGGAGCTTTTTCCGTTCATTGCCAACCGATAGTATTCCACTGATAAAAACGGAATTCGTCATTGCCGAGATCGTTAAAAAACCACCCGTTAACGTGGAAGAAAAGATACGGGTAAAAGAACAACTCCTCGAATTCCGGAAACGGATATTGAAAGGTGAAAGTTTTTCCACCCTTGCCATTCTCTACTCGCAGGATCCCGGATCTGCAAAAGAAGGCGGTGAGTTGGGTTTTTATGGCAGGGGTCAGCTATACCCTGAATTTGAAGCCATCGCCTTTAAATTAAAAGAGGGAGAAGTGTCGAATGTGGTGGAAACAGAAGCCGGATATCATATCATACAGATGATCGAACGAAAAGGCGATTATGTAAATGTGAGGCATATTTTGCTTGTGCCAAAGGTAGCTCCCGAAGACCTTGTAAAAGCCCGAAATGAGCTGGATAGTGTTGCCCTGCAAATCAGGGCCGACTCAATAACATTTGATCAGGCTGTAGAAAAATTTTCGGATGCGGATAATAAGAATAGCGGTGGGTTGCTGATCAATCCATATACCGGAAGTACCACTTTTGAAGCCGAACAATTGGATGCCCAGGTGTCGTTTACCATTGAAAAAATGGAAGTGGGTGAGCTCTCAAACCCTGTCCCGATGAAAACGGAAGACCAAAAGGATGCCTATCGGTTATTGCTATTGAAAGAGAAAAGGGAACCTCACAGAGCCAGTCTGGAGCAAGACTACTCTAAAATCCAGGAATGGGCGCTGCAGGATAAGCAACGCAGAATTGTGGATGATTGGATCAATGAGAAAGCCCGGAAAACCTATATCAGGATTATCGACCACTATAAAGATTGTACCTTTGCAAATGAGTGGAATCCCAGATAAGCATACCTATATTGAACCCGTAAAAAACGATTACATGAACTATACGTCTGATGTTGAAGCTGTTGATGCTTTTGTGAAGAAATATAATACCCTAAAAAGTGAGATCGGAAAAGTAATAGTAGGCCAGGATAAGATCATCAAAAATACACTTATATCTATTTTCAGTCAGGGACACGTGCTGTTGGTTGGTGTTCCAGGTTTGGCAAAAACATTATTGATCAACACTATTGGGCAGGCGCTGGGACTTTCGTTCAACCGTATACAGTTCACACCTGACCTGATGCCTTCGGATATAATAGGCACGGAAATTCTCGACGAGAACAGGAAATTCAAATTCATCAAAGGCCCTGTATTCGCCAATATCATTTTGGCAGATGAAATTAACCGTACGCCACCAAAA